>Ga0114923_10000616_pt1 | contig 27177 bp, 28 predicted proteins | sample SumtaG_FD_89578 | JGI IMG/M metagenome (GOLD analysis project Ga0114923, IMG submission 89578) | Deep subsurface microbial communities from Indian Ocean to uncover new lineages of life (NeLLi) - Sumatra_00157 metaG | ecosystem: Environmental > Aquatic > Marine > Oceanic > Sediment | place: near... | reverse complement strand
GGTCTCTCGAAGATCTACGTTCCCTATGAGACCATCCTACTCTCGGTCGGCTTGTACGTGGTGATTCCTCTTGTGTTGGGATATGTTTCCAGGCGATGGCTCTTGAGCAGAAAGGGCGAGTCGTGGTTTGAGGATCGCTTCTTGCCGCGATTGAAGCCAGTGACCATCGGAGCGCTTCTGCTGACGCTGGTCATCCTGTTCAGCTACCAAGGCGGCGACATCGTCAGGAAGCCCCTACATATCCTCTACATCGCAATCCCCTACACGATCCAGGCATTCTTCATCTTCAGCTTGGGCTATGGAGCTGCCTGGCTACTTCGTCTACCTCATCGATACGCTGCCCCAGCTGCTCTGATCGGGTCGAGCAATTTCTTCGAATTAGCGGTTGCTGCTGCCATCGCACTGTTCGGCCTCGGATCAGGTGCCGCATTGGCAACAGTGGTTGGCGTGTTGGTCGAAGTTCCGATCATGCTGGCGCTTGTGTCGATCGCGAATCGCACACGGAAATGGTTCTCAGGTTTTGAAGGGAAGACCGCATGAAGAAGCGCGTTCCCTTCGTGTGTACGCACAACTCAGCGTGCTCCCAGATGCCGGATTCTTCCTCTGTCTGAACGGCAGTTGCGGGTTTCTTTGGGAAAGTCCACTCGAAGCATCTTCGGGTAAATCATCAGCCAGATGAGGATGGCGACAGGGATCGAGACATGCGCCACCTCGGCTCGCTTCAGCACAGCCGGAAACAGCCATCCGATGCCTATGCCCGCAACGATGCAAAGTGCGACCCAGACTGATAGATACTTCTCGAAGACTGCCAATCCCTGTTTCTCGCTCACGAATCATGCCCTTCGACCGATTGGAGGTGGCGAGTATCCGTAAAGAGGATGTTCGAGTCTACTTACTTGCCTCTCTATTCGATGGGCCGTCTCCAGCGATAGATCAGTGCGCCGGCTGGGACAAAACCAAGATCGTGATACAGCGTTTGGGCGCCTACATCAGTGTCAGTGTAGAGCGACATGGTGACGATCCGACTTTCCCGACAGATTTCCATCACACGGCAAAGCAGCTGCCGACCTAGTCCCTTGCTTCGATGATCGGGGAGAACGCCGACCCAGGCCAGGTGCGCGATGGTCTCCGATGCGGTTGCTGCCAACGTGAAGCCAATCAGTCGATCGCCTTCGGTCAGCGCCAGCGATCCCGGATGATTCAATGTATCCTCTGCGAGCGAGTCGAAGTACTTGCGTCGGTCGTGTTCGGACAACTTGGACATGAACTCGATTTCTCCGTGAGCGACACAGGCAGCGAAGTTCTCGTATAGCTCGTCCGTCGGGATCGTTGCCGTAGGGACAGTCTTGATCGCAAGATCGGCTTCGGAACAGCTATCCAGTGAGTCAAGCTCACGCGTCATTGTGTAATAGAAACGATCGAAGTCCAGTTTCTCGTGGAATGCATCCGTGTGCTCGTCGCGCTGCATGTTCGCAGACCCCATGGGTAGAGCGATTTCAAGCCCGCCAAGGTTCTCTTCTGATGCCCAGAGCTTCACTTCGACCAACAACGCCGCGTGAATCTCCGCCCCCTGGTTAATTGGCAAGATCGGATTTGCGCCCAGAAGGTCTGCTGGCACTCCCCACGGTTCGAAAACGCCAGGACAAAGGAGAAGCAAACCGACAGCGTCATCGGAGTCGTACGCGGCGAAGGCTTGGAGTTGCTGAGGCAGTTCCTCAAGAGCTTCCTCAGACCATTGACCAGAACTCTCATATTCAGTCTCACGGTCCCTCATTCCATCCAAGAACCGCTTGAGAGTTTCTCTGGAGGGCGAATCGAAACGCTTGACGCAGATAGGCATGGTCTCTCCTTAGGGTCCACGGGGGAATACGTGTGTTGTACGGCAGAAATCGCAATTTCACAACCAAGTCGAAACCGCATGCGATCTCAGTACGGAAGGTCGTCAGGCGACACGTCGATGTAATCGGGCTCTGGATCGAGTTCGAATCTGACGGCTTGAATCGTCTCAATGCCTTCAATGAGGGCTTTGCAGACCCTGTGCATTCCATCCATTACCCTTCCATCTTGGGAAAGGATGATGGGATGATCTAGATCGGTCTCGTCAATGAGCTTGGCGTGAAGCGCGATCCGCCTGCACGTTGGCCTGTCGGGTTTCGCATCGAACCAGAAACTCTCATCCAGCTCGCGAATGTCGGACAACGAGGCTTCGATGCGAGGAAAGTCCTTGGTTAGCTCGACGAGGCGGCCCACATCCCAGATCAGAACACCACGCTCAGTGGGGCGGAAGTGATATTGCTCCCTCATGTTGTCTTTCCCGCCATGCACTGGATGGCAGATCGCCAATCGCACCACTCAGCGATTGAGCACATCTGTCCTCAGATTGGCAATCGGTGCGAAGGTGCGTCCTGCGTCAATGCTCTTGAATATCAAGTAGCCGTCGGCTACCACATAGATGATGGCTGAATCAGACGATGCGAAGACGATGTCACTGATATTGGTGGTTTGGAGAACTTGCACGAAAGTTGCCAAGCCATTAGACGAACGGTAGAGTCGCCCGCCGCCTGCATACAGCACCAGTCTGTCATCAACGGGAGAGACAGCCACGGGGCCGTTGGCTTGATTGATCGAGCTGGCTCTCCAAGTTGCGCCTCCGTCCTGAGAGATTTGCATCACGTAACTGTCACGCTCGTTTGCATACAACGTCTGTCCGTCATCGGAGACTGCAAACGAGTGGATCAGCAGCAAACTCAGATTGCTGGCGAACTGGGTCCATGTCCGTCCTCCGTCCCGGCTGCGAAGGAAGCCCAAGTTCTCACTCAGGTTCTCATAGTTGAGGCCAAACGTGATCAACTCATCTCCAGCTGCATCGATCTGCCAATACCCATTCCGTCCGCTATTCGAAGCTACAGAGCTGTGCTGCCATGTCTGCCCGTGGTCGGAGGACCAGTACAGCCCCCCTTCGTAGTACTGGCCGGCAAGTGCTGAGAACGTCACCCATCCGCCTTCGGCACCAATCACGACGGTGTCTACGGCAACCTCGACCGACGTGATTCGCGATGTCGGAAGAGCGTCAGAACTGCGTACCCAGGCTTCTCCTCCATCCGTACTGCGATAGAGCCCGGCGCTGGCACTTGGATACTCCCCGATCGGAGGGCCGGGGGAATCGAGTGTGGCCGCATAGACCCTATCAGGGTTCTCGACATCGAAGGTGATGTCCCAGACCTCGGGATACTGACCATACCAATGCCAAAGTCCTGCTCGCTTGCGGCTCCAGGTCTCGCCTCCGTCAACCGAGAGAACGATTCCATTCCGTTCGGTTCCCACAAACACGATGTCCTCATCTGTGGGGTGAACGGCAAGCGATCGGAACGCGCCGTCTCGATCAGCACCCGAAGGGCCCGTCGGCCCCATCACGATATCCGTCCCCAATCCTGATGAAATCCCAATGGAGAGACAACCGCTTGCTGCAATCAGCAGTAGCGCCAACGTCATTGAGCAGAGCTTCCTTTGTGGCATACCCCTCCTTGAAGCCCATCGTAGCGAAATCTGATCCTCATGTTGGCGTGCGTAGCCGGAAGTCCTCATGGCAACCTTGGATCGGGCCCGTTCTCGCAGCAGCCAATCGCCGCGAAAACCGCGCAGTTGTTGGCGCATTTGCAGCAGCAGATGCATTTCTCGTTATCAACAGTCGGGGCATTGAATCTTTCTTGCAGGATGGCCCCGACAGGACAGAGTGGCAGTGTCGGGCAGGCGTGGTTCTGCGGGCATAGTTCCCTACGAATAACGATCATGACAGCCTCCTTCGCTCGATATTATGATCGGCTTTCCGCTGGAACCCTAGTACGCTAAATACAATCCAGGTGGCACCCAATACCAGAGCCGTTCTAAACACGATCGTTGCGCCATGAACGGCGGGAAGTTCGAGGGACATCTCTGAAAGCATGCGGTTTGTCAACGTGAGGTTCTCAGCGCATCTCCTTTGGAAACAGCAGCTGCTTGCGGAGGCATGTTCGCTCCCATAGGATAGGCATGCTTTTCAAACCCTGCGAGTTCGGGGCGATAGAGGCAGGTTTGAGCTTCAACGCGACCCAGGGGGCAAATGTGCCAAAACGAGTGGACAAACCAACGTACGAGATTGATCCTACCATTCATGGGCGATTTGACGAACGCAACACGATCTTCATGCGCCGCTTCTGGGATCATGAGGCAAGTTTTCACGGTGTCAAGTTCCGCGACCGGGCGGCCGAGCGAATCTCGGCGAAAGAAGCCGGCTATTCGCGGATTGACTTTGCCCGCATCCTTGCGTCGTGGACGGTGCATGACTGCTTCGGCGGCGCTTTCTCGTGGGACCGCCTCGGGCAGGCCGACCCGAGCATGATGCAGTTCGACCGCTATGAGGCCGACCCGGAAGAGATGACCGAGGAGGTCAAACGGACAGCGCGGCTGTTCGGCGCGGATCTGGTCGGCATCTGTGAAGTCAACGATCAGTGGATCTACTCCCACAACCGTAGCGGCGACCCAGTGGAGATCCCCTCCGAATGCACGCACGCCATCGTGATGGCAATCGCCATGGACAAAGAAGGCGTGGCGACGTCCCCTGAATACTCGTCCGCGGTCTCGACCGGCGTCGGATACTCGAAGATGGCGTTCGCCATCGCCAGCATGTCCCAATTCCTGCGCAATCTGCGATACAAGGCGCTGCCGATGGGCAACGACACCGCGCTCAGCATCCCGCTTGCCATCGACGCCGGACTGGGGCAACTTGGGCGGAACGGACTGCTGATCACGTCGGAATATGGCCCCTGCATACGTCTCTGCAAAGTTTTCACCGACATGCCCCTTGTCACCGATCGGCCGATTGATTTCGGGTTAACCACGTTCTGTCGGACCTGCGATCGATGTAGCAAGGCCTGCAAAGCCGACGCAATCAGCACCGACATTGAGCCGACGTTTGATGTCGCATGTCCGTCGAACAGCCCTGGGATCAGACGATGGGCAGTGAACGCCGACCGCTGCTATGAGTTCTGGGCGGAGAACACGGCCGCTTGCTCCAACTGCATCGCCGCTTGCCCATTCTCAAAGATCGACTAGCCATCGTGGCTCAAGACACGATCAACAGCCCGCAAGGAGAACCACCTTATGAACGAAGGTCTCATCCCGAAATCACTCCGGTTGTTGGGCGCTAGTTCATGCTGCGAGTGTAGCCACCCAGTCGCCAACCCAGTGGGTGACGGCAATAACAACGATGGCTATCAGCACATGCTCGCCAATGATCTTCCATGGCCGCTTACCCTGGGTTCTTGCCATAAAGTAGCTCAAGATCGTAAGAATGGACAATCCCCATACGAGACAGACCACGATAGCCGTGGAGAGAGGCAGAAGAATGATCGGTACTACGAAAGTCAATGCGAAGACGAACTTGGACAGGAATGTTGCGATGGTGGCACCCCAGATTTGACTGGTCGTGTGAACGTTTTCTGATTCTTCCGAAACATGAATCCCCAGGGCATCGGAGAAGGCGTCAGCAATGGCGATCGTAATAACACCTCCGATAACGACCAGCTTCGACCCTGTGCCGGAGTTGAGGCCCACCATCAGTCCAAGCGTGGTAATGACGGCTGACGTAAGTCCGAACGTGATCCCCGTGCGCAACGAATCCTTCATCTGCTTCTCCTCATCCTTCCCAGCACCCAATAGTTCGGCGATCTGCAGCGAATGTAGCCCTCTACGTCGCCTTGTCAAGCAGAATTCCGCAGTCACTGCTGCGCTCCCCGGCTACACCTCTCTCGATGCCACCCAAGGGGGAGCTTCCGGTAACATCATACGACTTCGTAAGATCGGGGGACATCTCCGAAAGCGCTGAAATCTGCCCCTGAGGTCTTCCGAGGTACAATCGACTCCAAGTGCGCCCGACAGTGGAAGAACCAAGCGGGCGTAACCCTGGAGGTGGATTGTGGAGAGCTCCAGCCGGAATGGTTACATGCTTGGCGGATCATTGCGCAATCATGGATATGACTGGTGGTGGCATTCGCTGGTTGGGGTACATGCGGAAACCGGGGAGAAGCGGCCATTCTTCATCGAGTACTACGTCATCAATCCTGCATTGGGTGGGGCCAAGCCCATCTTCGGACAGTTGCCCGAGAACCAGGCAGCAGGAGTTAAACCGGCATACGCAATGTTGAAAGCCGGCACGTGGGGCAGGGACGTGGCCGTGCAGATCCACAATTTCTACGGTACTGATGAGTTCACAGCAGACGCGAAGCGGATGAACGTGCAAATTGGCCCGCACACGGCCACCGAGACCCATTTAGAGGGGGCGGTCGAGTTATCCGCGGCGGACGCGGAGGCTCACCCGGAATACATGTCGGAAGCGGGCACCATGTCCTGGGATTTGCGAGCGGAGAAACTGCTGTCCTACAGCGTCGGTCCCGGTGCCTCAAGACCGATGCGAGCCTTGGAAGCGTTCAAGATGTTCTGGCATGTGCAGGGCATGTTGACTCGCTATGAGGGCGACATTATGTTCAATGGAGAGAAGTACACTGTCTCGCCTGAAACGAGCGCCGGCTATCAGGACAAGAACTGGGGCAGCGATTATACGAATCCCTGGGTGTGGCTGAACTGCAACAACTTCGTGAGCCAGAGCAGTGGTAAACGACTCGTGCGCACCAGTCTCGATGTCGGAGGTGGCGAACCGGTTCTCTTCGGGTTTTGCTTGCCGCGCAAGCTGCTTATTGCCTTCTACCATGAAGGTGAGCTGTATGAGTTCAATTTCTCCAAGCTACACACACGACCGTGGCAAGAGTTCAACGTCACCCTCGGCGACGACCAGATGAGATGGGAGATTGTGGCAACCACGCGCAAGGCCAAGATCGAGATTGATTTCAGCTGTCCCCGATCACATATGCTGCTGGTGAACTACGAAAACCCGGCAGGCCAGATGAAACACAACCAGCTCTGGAATGGCGGGCACGCATCAGGTGTGGTCAAGCTCTATCGCTGTCAAGATCGTGACTTCGTGCTCATCGATTCGTTTGACGGTGAACTAGGCGGCTGCGAATACGGAGAGCACTAGCGAAGACGCCGAGGAATGTCAAAAGACAAAAACTGACCCCAGAACTGACCCCAGAACCAGAAGTGGCCAGAAAGGGTGGGAAGCAGTGAGCGAGAAGAAGACGCGATGGAGTGATCGATTCGAGGGGATGCTTGGCTTCTCGCTCGTTTGGCTGGGACAATTCGTTTCGCTCATCGGCTCGTCGATGACGCGATTCGGATTGACGATCTGGGCGTGGCAGGTTACCGGACGGGCCACGGCTCTCGCGTTGGTCGGCCTGTTCTCACTAGTGCCAATGCTGGTGTTGAGCCCAATCGCCGGCACAGTCGTCGACCGCTGGAGCCGGAAGAAGATCATGATCCTCGGGGATCTGGTCGCCGGGGTTTCGACCGTCTTTCTCTTGATCCTTTCTCTTCTCGGCAAGATGGAGATTTGGCACATCTATCTGGTTGCCGTGGTCATTGGCGCAGGTGAGGCCTTCCAGCGCCCGGCTTACATGGCTGCGATCTCGACGATGATCCCGAAGAAGCACTATGGCAGGGCGCAGGGAATGATCGGTATGGTCGGCTCAGCTACGGGAATCATCTCGCCCGTGGCGGCCGGCGCGCTCCTCGGCTTCATCGGCATCAACGGGATCATGTTCATCGACATTGCCACTTTTCTGTTTGCAGTCTCGATGCTGGTGATGGTCCGGATTCCGCAACCCGCTGAAAGCGGCGAAGGCAAGAAGGCGCGAGGGAACATGTGGCGCGAGTCAGCGTTCGGCTTCCGTTTTCTCCTTCAGCGAAGACCATTGCTGTACCTGCTGATGTCGTACGCAGTGCTGAATCTGGTGCTAACCTTCGCCTTCTCGATCCAATCACCGATGATCCTGGCTCGGACGAACACCAATGAACTGCTGCTGGGCACAGTGCAGATGTTCTTTGGTTTGGGTGGGGTGGCCGGCGGTGCTCTGATGTCGATCTGGGGTGGGCCGAAGAGACGGATCCGCGGTATCTATCTAAGCGTGATCGGTGCGATGCTGTTGGGTCCGACGCTTCTTGGAATTGGGAACAGCCTGCTACTGTGGGCAATTGGCGCATTCTTCGTGGTCTTCTTCGCTCAATTCGCCAGTGCAACCAGCGGAGTGATCTGACAGACGAAGGTTCCGCACGATGTTCAAGGCCGCGTCTTCGCCTACCGGGGGATGATCGCATCGATCGCGTCGCCGATCGGGATGATGCTCGCCGGGACGCTGGCCGACTACGTCTTCGAACCGATGATGCAGCCTGGCGGATGGGGCGTCGATCTCTTCGGCAAGTTGGTCGGCACCGGTCCCGGTGCAGGGATGGGACTGATGATGGTCCTTGCTGGAGCCGTGGGGGTGATCCTTGGGCTGAGCGGATTCATCATCCCCTCGATCCGCAACTTGGAGAAGCTCATTCCCGATTGTGAAACTGAGCCGGAACCTGTGGTCGCCACATCCGAGACCGTCGAGGCCTAGACGCCGTTGGCACGCCTGAGTTATGAGGACAAAGTTCCGTCTCAAACCTAATGTTTGTTTGTGTATTGGGATGCAGGGCTTCAGAACTTAGAAGCAGGAACTGCCCCTTCACCAAGACAGGCAAACACCAAGAATAAAGACCTGGCCCCGGACCGGACCTGGCCCCGGACCCGAATGATCGCTGCTGAGTGATCCCGCCCCAAGCTGGCGACAGGGCCTGCTGTCTCGGTTCGGCCCTTCGCGGACGCTTCTTAGGTGATCGATGGCTAAGCAATCAAGAGAAATGGCATACTCGATATGACATGCCTTGCATTGAACGAATCGTCATCGCCATCCTGCTCGCCATCACAACGGCCGTTCTCGGCGTTTGTGCCGAACGGCTGGCGTTTCCTCCGGACGTGGGGACCAATCACCTCGGTGTCCTATGGCCCGGATCCGATCCTGAGTACACGGGCGCCTGGGTTCGACCGCATCCCGGTCCGTTCGTCTGGGGTCTTATTGAGAGGACCTCCGGAGCCTACGATTGGAGAGAGTCCGACTTCGTCGTCGAGAAACTACAGGGGGAACGCTTGGCCGTGCTCGCCACGGTCTGGCCGTTTGCCTTGTGGGATCAAAGGGCGTGCCATCTGAGCGAGCCGCCGGCACGAGGTGCGTTCAAGGAGTTCGACGATCTCTTGTATATGCCATGCAACATGTCGGGCTATCTTGCATGGCTCGCCGCACTGGTCGAGCGGTATGACGGAGACGGCGTGGATGACATGCCCGGGCTCGCTTATCCGATCCGGCACTGGGAGGTCCTGAACGAGCCTGAGATGCAAGGGCCCCAACTCACGTTCTTCCAGGAGCCGGCGGATGTCTATTGCGAGCTTCTTCGTGCTTCCTATCACGCGATCTCGACAGCCGATCCGCTGGCCGTGGTACTTCCAGCCGGGCAGTCCGGGATGCATCGCGACGCTACCGCCTACTGGCGGCCCATCCTTCAAGATGAGACTGTGCCGTTCGATGTGGGGAACATCCATTCCATTCGTGCAACCGACATGCAGCAAGAGTCGGCCTTTTGGGCACCAGAGTATCTGGCATTTCTCGCTGGCACCGGCCGGGCCGACGTGGGGTACTGGATCACGGAAGCACAAGTGGGTGCCGTCGGTCCCAAGGGGCAGATGACCGATACGCAAAGCGCCGAGGCCTTGTTCATCGGCACTGTACTGGCATTTGCCGAGGGCGCCGAGGTTATCTTGCACGTGTTGGCCAACGATCCGAAAGGCGAGAAAGGACACGCCACCGTCGACACGGCAAATCTGTTGGGACGAATGATCGGGGCTTTCGCTTCCGTGGAACGCGTGAGCCCCTATGCGATCCGTTTCCACATGCCGGGTGGGGGGGAGATCTACGCTCTGTGGAAGGGTGCCGTTCTTCCCGCGGAAGTCGTAGGAACGGTCATGGTCACCACGTACCTTGGCACAACGAGCTCGATGGATGCACGAGAGGTCACTGCCGTCGTCCCGATGCTGGCCGAACCATTGCCCACAGAGAAACAACTGCCCTAGCTAGTCGGCATAGCGGCAGCATGTCACGCCCACTGCCGGCAGGCCCGGGATCGATCCGGACGGGCACTGGCCAAGAGAGAAGCAAAGGCTCCTCGGGAACAAGGAGCCTGTCACAATCTCGGAAAGAATGATCCTTCTAGCCGTTCTTGCTCAGCACCTTCTTCACGTGCGGGATGAGGCCGCCATCTTCGAGGATAGCGAGTACTTCGGGTGGAAGTGGAGGGAAGCCATACGTCTTCCCGTCGTGCTCGACCAAACCGCCAGAAAAGTCGATGCCCACTTGATCACCGGTCTGGATCGCATCCGTTCCCTCGGACAGCTCGATTACAGGCAAACCGCTGTTGATAGCGTTGCGGAAGAATATGCGCGAGAACGATGGCGCGATGATGGCGGCCACGCCGGCAGCCTTCAGGCAGGTCGCCGCTTGTTCACGTGACGAGCCGCACCCAAAATTCTTGCCGGCCACGATAATGTCGCCGGGTTCAACGGCTTTCGCGAATCCGGGATCGAGATCTTCCAGCGCATGCTCGGCCATCTCGGCCGGCTCCATCGGTTGATAGGTGTATTTGCCGGGGAAGATGACGTCAGTGTTGACGTCGTCGCCGTACTTCCAAACCTTTCCCTTGTTCATCGAAACCTCCAAACTGCCTTCCACCGCGGAGGGCGCGGAGAACGCCGAGAAAAGCAAATCAAGAAAAGGCAGGTACCCACACCGTTTCAAGGTGGACCCCAAGTGTTGCGCACCCTAGGTCCTCTCCCGTCCTGTCCTTTTTCCCCTTCATGATTCCCTCTGCGTTCCTCCGCGACCTCTGCGGTAATGCTCTCCGCTTTTCTTCTAGAAGTACTCGCGGGGATCGGTGATTACACCGGTCAAGGCCGACGCGGCCACGGTCGCCGGCGATCCGAGATAGATCTCGGCGTCGCGCGATCCCATCCTGCCCTTGAAGTTGCGGTTGGCTGTCGAAATGGTGGCTTCGCCCGGCGCCATCACGCCTTGATGCGCACCCAAGCACGGGCCGCAGCCAGGATTCAAGAGCAAAGCGCCCGCTTTGACGAACGTGTCAATGACGCCTTCTCTCAACGCCTCGAGCAGAATCTCTTGCGACGCCGGTAGCACGAGCAGGCGCACGCCGCTGGCGACCACCCGGCCTTCGAGAATCTTGGCTGCCAGCCGTAGGTCTTCCATGCGGCCGTTGGTGCATGTACCAAGTAACGCCTGCTGAATCGGCGTACCGGCCACGTCTTCCACCGGCGATACGTTATCGACCGTGTGGGGTTTTGCCACTTGCGGACCTAGGGCAGAAGCGTCGAATTCCAGCACCTGTTCGTATTCGGCGTCCTCGTCCGGGAACACGGCCGTGTATTCGCCTTCGGCACGGTCGGCAAGGAATGTGTAGGTCTTGTCATCGGGCGCGCAATACCCGTTCTTGGCACCCATCTCGATGGCCATGTTGCACAACACCATGCGCGATCCCAAGCTCATCGATTCAATGGCTTCGCCGGTGTATTCGACCGACTTGTACAAAGCGCCGTCGGCACCGATGGTACCGATAATGTGCAAGATCAAGTCTTTGGCTGACACTGGATCAGCGAGATGGCCGTGCACGACGATTTGGAAACTCTCCGGCGTCTTGAGCCAGATGCGCGAGGTGGCATACAGAACGGCCATTTCCGAGCGGCCGATGCCCGCCGAGAACGCGCCGAACGCACCGTAGGTAGTCGTGTGCGAATCCGATCCCAAGATCAATCGTCCAGGGAGCGCGAAGCCCTTTTCCGGCAGCACTTGATGGCAGATCCCCACGCCCACGTCGTAGAAACGGCGGATGCCGTTCATCTTCACGAATTCACGGATCTCCTTGTGGTTCAGAGCATACTTCTCTTGCGACGCCGGTACGGTGTGATCCAGCACGATCACGAACTTGTCGGGATCCTTCACCCGAGACACGCCGATCTTGGCGAACGTCTTGGCAATTGCCGCGGTGTTGTCGTGTGACAGACAGATGTCGGGCTCGATTTCCACGATCTGGCCGACCTCGATGGAATCAAGTCCGGCCTTGGCTGCCAGGATCTTCTGAGCAAACGTCATTCCCATGCCGATCACCCCTCGATCGGGTCGAAGTTCATAAAATCGGCGAAGTGACAGATGATGGATTCGGGAGTGCGCTTGAAGGGATCGCCTTCCTTGGAGTGCGTGCCGATGATGTGCTGCACGGCCGCGGGAAGCCCGTGCGCATCGGCCAACGCCACACCGGAGAAGGCATGCCGTACCAGCACCCCGTCCGCGCTCTTGCGGAAGACGCCATCGACTTCTTCCATCTCCACCAGCTTGCCGATATCGTGGAGCAGGGCACCGGCCAGCAACATGTCCTTGTCCAGCTTGAGGTCGACGCCACTATAGATCTCGTCGAACGTATCGGAGGCAGCTGCGCAGATTCGGGTCACACTTCGGACGTGCTGCGCAAACGACGCCGACACCTTCTTGGCCAGCGTGAACGGCATCCGTTCGATGTCTTCGGGCGTCCATCCTCCCCGTTCTAATCCCGTGATCCAGGTTGCGATGACCTTCTCACGCAAGTCGGCGTCCCCGATCCACTCGATTTCCGGCAAGATCCGTATCAGTTTCTCTCTCATTCGAATCCCTCCACCTTCCGAACCACATCGATAATGGTTCCGTCGCGCCACTCGATGGCGGCGATAATTTCGTCTCCGAATATGGGTCTTCTCACCGGCTGAATCATCCCGTCGACTTCCGCTTTGATGTCGGCCAACTCTCTCACCGGTAATCCGGCAGTCATGAAGCGCTCCTTTAGATCCCCGCGCTTCGGATTCACGGCCAAGCCGCGCTCGGTCACGATGACGTCCACGACTTCACCGGGCGTTGTCACGGTAGTGACTGAATCCACGATCACGGGAATGCGCCCGCGCAGCGTGGGGATTGTGATCATGGTCATGGACGCGCCGGCAGCAACGTCCTGGTGCCCGCCAATACCGTGCAGCAGCAGTCCATCGGAATGGGTATTCACGTTGACGTTGAAGTCGAGATCGACCTCGGTGGCGCCAAGGAAAGCGGCGTCGAGCTTGTAGGTCGCGCAGCCGCGAGAGTCGTAGTTGGCATACATGCCGGGATCCATTATGACGTGCGCCTCGTCTTCTCGGATGGACTGGATGGCATCCAAATCAAACGCCTGGCCGTCAAGGAGCACGCGGATCAGTCCGCGATGCAGCAAGCCGACCAGCAGCCTTGTCCCCCCGCCTATAGCGAACGAGCCTACGATGCCGGCCTTCTCCATCTCGTCGCCGAGGTACTTGGTGGCCGCCAGCGAGATGCCGCCGGCTCCACCTTGGAAGCTGAATCCGTCGACAAGATAGCCGGAGTTCACGACGGCGTCTGCGGTCAGCCGTGCGATCAACAGCCGCGTCGGAGACTTGGTCAGCCGCAGCGTTCCGGAAGCGATGTTCTCCGGGTCGCCGATCTCATCTACTTCGACCACGTAATCGACCCATCCTTGCTGGATCTCCATCGGATACACCGGATAAGGAGCCAGATCGCTTGTGACGACGACTGTGTGTCTGGCGTATTGAGCGTCCACCGCGAGGAAAGAAATCGGACCACACGGCGTCGCTCCTCGAATGCCGGTGGCATTGCCGTAGGGATCGGCTTGCGGGGCGGCGATAAAGGCGACGTCGATTTCCACATCCCCGGCCTCGACAGCACGCCAGCGCCCACCGTGCGATCGCAACATCGCCGGCTCGGCCAGCTGCCCACCTTGACTCACGAATGCTCCCACGGGTCCGTTCATCGAACCTTCGATGCGTGACACAACGCCGGCCTTGATGTGATCGATCACACCCGCATGAGCTGGGAACAAGGCGGTCGGGAACAGGCGCAGATCCTCAAGCCCTTCTTGGCGCAAGCATCGAGTACCTGATTGATGACACGATCGCCGTCGCGGAACGAATGATGAAACGAAATCGTCATGCTGTCCGACAGATCGGTAGCTTCGATGGCGGCTTCGATGGAGGGGAGTACCTTGTCTTCGTTCTGGGGAGCTCCCTTGTGATGGCGAGCGGCCTTGCGATGATCGCGCAGGATAGCAAAGGCCCCCTGAAAAGGGCCGACTTCGCGGGAGCCGATGCGCTCTGGGATCTCTCGGCCGATGGCGTTCTTCATACTACATCCCCCCTTGGGCCAGCCGCTCGCTATACTTGAGAGTTCGCTTCGCCCGTTCCAACACCGGGAGGTCGATCATCTTTCCATCCAGGGCCACGGCACCCGAACCGGCGCGCTCCGCTTCCTCGGCTGCCTCCACGACGCGACGCGCATAGGCCAGCTCGGCCTCAGTGGGAGAAAATACATCATGAATCATGCTTAGTTGCCGAGGATTGATGGCGCCTTTACCGTCGAATCCGAGTTCGCGAGCCAAGGCGGCTTCCTTGATCAGCCCTTCTTCATCGGCAAGGTCGGCATATACCGTGTCCGAGGCCTGAATCCCGGCAGCCGTGGCTGCGGCCACGATCATCGAACGCGCGAACAACATCGAACGCCTCGTTCGAAGCGCGCCCACATCGCGTGTGAAGTCCTCGGCGCCGAAGGCCAGCATGACCATGCGCGGATCGGCGGCCGCAATCTCCTCACAGTGCAGCACGCCCCGAGCCGTCTCGATAATGGGCATGATCTTCGTGAAACCGGGTTCGATGCTACAGGCGCTTTCGACTTCATCCAGAAGTGTCGCCAACCGTGTCACATCGGCAGCGGATTCGGCCTTGGGTAGACACAGTCCGTGGGGACGTCCTTGCAATACCGCTCGCACGTCGTCTTCTCCCCCCGAATCCAATCCATTGATGCGCACCCAGACTTCTTCGGGGAATGCGACGGCTGCGAGCAGATGCTTGACAAGAATGCGGGCCGCCGGCTTCTCCGAAAGGGGCACGGAATCTTCTAGATCGAGCAGCACGCAATCGGCGCCGTGAATCTCGATGCCGGCCAACAGTCGAGGATTGTTCCCGGGCGCGTACAGACGGCTTCGTCGTGGCCGATCGGACTCGGTTGCCGTACGCTGAACGGGCCTGTCCGGCGGAATCGCTTCGAGTGCCAATGCCTCACGAATTGACATTTCCGTTCTGGCAGCCAGCACGTAATCGAGGGCACCGAAATCCTCCACCGAAACGGCCAGGCTCGGAGACCCGTACTGGGCCAACGTCTTCTCAACGACGGTTTGAACACCCGGAGCGACCAAGTTGTGAGCCTTGGCCTTGACCTCAATCTGCAGCGCATCGGCAGGCGCAATCGTTATCCGACAATCACCCTTTGCGTCGGAGCCTGCCATGACACCAGCCGCCATCATTGCCTCCTAGGCCATCAATATGGCCATCACCGCTTTTTGGGCATGCATCCGATTCTCGGCTTGATCGAAGATCGCACTTCCTTTGCTTCGAGAGGCCGCGTACGAAATCTCCTCGTCATAGTGTGCGGGAAGGCAATGTAGAATGATCGCATCCTTGTTTGCAAGCGCCACGATTTCTTCATTGATGGTGAATCCATCGAACGCGTTTTGTTTGGCGGACACCTCGGTCTCCTGCCCCATACTCACCCAGACATCGGCATACAGCACGTCCGACCCGGCTGCTGCTTCGCGTGGATCGTGGAAGATCTCCACACTGGCGCCAACATCCCGGGCGGCATCGACAATGCCCGGATCCGGCTCGAAGCCTTCCGGACAGGCAATCCTGAATGCCATACCGACCTTGGCGCAACCATTGATGAGAGAATGGGCCACGTTGTTGCCATCACCGATGAACGTCAAGGTCAAGCCCTCAAACCTTCGCTTCTTCTCCCAGACGGTAAGAAGATCGGCCAATCCCTGACACGGGTGGTATGTGTCGCAAAGCCCGTTGATGACGGGAATGGTCGAATACTGGGCCAGCTCGGAAATTGTCCGATGTTCAAACACACGAGCCATGATGCCGTCAACGAACCGCGACAAGTTGAGGGCGATGTCCTCAGTTGTTTCGCGTTGGCCGAGCTTGATGTCGGACGGCCCAAGGTAGATGGCGTGCCCGCCCAACTGCCACATGCCTGTCTCGAACGAAACCCTCGTTCGTAACGACGGCTTTTGAAAGACCATGGCCAGCGTCTTGCCGGCCAGCATGTGGTGGCGCACGCCTGCTTTGGATTCAAGCTTGAGGATGCGTGCGGTTTCGAGAATCTCATGAACCTCTTCCGGTGAGAGGGCAGCCAGGGAGACCAAGTTTCTTGCGTTCATCTTACTCACTCCTCATTCACCTCCGTGCGAACGGAGCCGCTTGGCTGATACATTTACACCAAGGCGTCCATGATAATTCAGGCTGCGCACTCAAACCAGGGTGCATTCGCAAACAGGAGCTTCCAGTCACTGGCTTCGATCGAACAGGCGTGGCAATGCCGCAGTTTCTTAGGATTGGGATCTTATATGTGCGTGTGTTATCATCTTCAGCACGGCAATTTGGTGGGTTTCCCCATAGAGTTGATTGCTTGCCTGAAGTTCGATAGAATGGCTTCGCTCTCTACTAGAAGTTTGCGTGACAAGGCAGTTTGGGTTGAGGAGTAAGGATTGGACGCTCCTGCCGTAGAACGACGCCTGGGCATGTGAGCCACATCCGTTTCTTCTCTGAAAGTGTTTAGATGCAAGACGTAGGAGGATTCAGTGCAAAAGCTACTTGTAGTCTTCACATGTCTATTGGTGGGATTCGGAATCAGTGCAATGGCACAGGTGCCGTATCCCGAAACACTTCGACTCGGAACAATTTCCGAAGCAGTAACGCTCGATCCTGTGAACGCGTACGACACTTCGAGCGGCCAGCAACTTCTGCAGATCTACGAAGGCCTGATTGCTTATGCGGATTCGAGCATCACTGAATATGTACCGGCTCTCGCCACAATTGTGCCTAGTGCCGCCAACGGTTTGGTCGTCGATGCTCAAGATGCAGATGGCTCCTATACGCTCGTTACGTTCCCGATCCGCGAAGGCATCTATTACCACAACGGAAATCTTCTCGATCCCGGGGACGTCGAGTACACGTTCGAGCGCTGTTTGGTCGTAGATCCGGCCGGCGGCCCTCAGTGGATGGCGTACAACGTCTTTTTCGGTTTGAACTTCAACTCGCTCGCCGACGTGGTCGACGCGTTCGGTCAGGACGGCGCGAAGCTGAAGATCCAGGAGGCCGTTGAGGTCAACGGCAACAACGTTACGTTCAAGCTCTACGGCCCGTTCGGTCTGTTCTATTCCAGCATCATGAACGACCGTACGTACTGGGGCTACATCGTCGACAAGGCCTACAGCGTCACCAACGGCTGCTGGCCGCAGGACTACGACATCGAACTCGGCGTCGATTGGAAGATGGGACCTGAAGGAGCGGCGTCACCGGTCTACGACGCGCCCAACGGTACCGGACCCTACAAACTTGCTCTGTGGCTTCCTGTTGAGCAAGTCATCCTCGAAAGGTTCGACGGCTACTGGAGAGGCTGGGAAGGCGACCATGTGGACTACTTCATCACCTTCAACATCTCCGAGTGGAGCACCCGCCGGACGATGTTCGAAGCCGGCGATCTGGACATCTGCTACGTCCCGCGCCAGTACATGGAACAGCTCATAGGGACGGAAGGACTGCGAACGGTCTACGGCTATGCCGGCGCTGGTAACAGCGGCGTCATGCTGATCACCGACGTCAACCCGGAGAGCCAGTTCATCCACAGCGGACAACTCGACGGTAAAGGCGTGCCTCCGGACTTCATGGAGGACATCGACGTCCGCAAAGCATTCAACTTCAGCTTCGACGCGGAGATGTACGCTGAGCAGATCTATCTCGGCGAAGCGACAGCATCCTACAGCCAGCTCCCGATCGTCTTCGGCGACGCCGTCTATCAGACCTACATGTACGGCCTCGACTTGGAGAAGGCGGAAGAACACTTCCGAGCGGCATACGACGGTCAGCTTTGGGACATCGGATTCAAGCTGACGCTTGAATACAACATCGGAAACGACATGCGTAGAGTTTCGATGGAGATCCTCGAAGCGAACATCGAATCGCTCAACCCGCTGTTCGATCTCGACGTTATCGGCCTCGAATGGGCGAGCCACCTGCCCGCCTATCAGTCGAAACAGATGATGGTCTACCGCAGCGGATGGGGTGCGGACTATATCCATCCGTACAACTTCATCCAGCCCTACTATCACTCTCAGGGCAACTTCATGAGAGTCCAGGGCTTCGGTGACCCAGAGATCGACGCCTTGATCGCAGAACTCGGTTTGGCGACTGACGTCGACGAGCTTAATCGGCTTTCCCACGAGGTCCAATTGTGGGCACTCGAAGGCGCCTACACCATTCCGATGGTCGATGTAACCGGGCGAACTTGGGAGCGCACGTGGGTCCAGGGCCGCTGGTTCCATTCCATGGGCGCCAGCTCCGGCAACTTCAAGGTGTATAGCGTCTACAAGGCAGAAGCGGGCCCAGGCTTCGCCGTCGACAACATTCTGTTCCCAGGAATGCTCACAGACGAGTGGTAGACGCCGGCCGAAGCTAGTCTACTAGGCTAATAACCTACAACGACGAGGAGGAGACGACCTCTCCTCCTCGTCTTCAACTCAAAACCACATGGGATATCTCGTGTGAAGATTGATAAGCGCGTGTCGAGGAGGGAACGCTGACTTGCTAACCTATATCCTTCGTCGATTGCTACTGCTACCTGTTGTTCTGATTGGTGTCACGCTGCTGATTTTCGCTCTCCTGCAGCTTCTCAGTCCTTTCTCACGTCTTGCGATGTTTGTCACCGACCCTAACCAACTGAAGCAGGGGCCCGAGCAACTGCAGGAAATGGTTGAAGCACTGGGATTGGATGATCCAGTTTGGGTCCAGTATGGACGATGGCTTAACCAAGTTATGCACGGAGACCTCGGGTGGTCGGAGTCCGCCCGTCAACCGGTTGTCAGCGCCCTCAAATCGCGTGTTCCCGGAACCTTGGAATTGGCACTGTTCGCCGTTATTCCCGTCATCTTCGGAGGGATATGGCTTGGCAAGCTAACGGCTGTACACCAAGACAAGCCCTTCGACCATGTGGGGCGAGTCGTCGCCATTGTTGGATGGTCGTTCCCCACGTTTGTATTCGGTTTGCTGGCAATTATGATCTTCTACGGAGTACTGGGCTGGTTCCCTCCCGGCCGAATAAGCATTGCCGGGATGCGAATCGTGACTTCCGATTCATTCAGATCCTACACAGGCTTGCACACGATTGACGCGATACTCAACGGAAACTGGTTTCTGCTTGGCGATGCGATGCGCCACCTTGTGATGCCAGTCATAACCCTCGCCTACCTGAGTTGGGCACTGATCATGCGCGTAATGCGTTCGAGTATGCTGGAAGCGATGCGGCAAGACTACGTTACCACCGCTCGAGCCAAAGGACTGACTGAGCGAGTGGTAGTCAACAAGCACGCCAAACGAAACGCCCTCTTGCCGGTCACGACCATTGCTGGAACGATGTTTGCCGGTTTAATGGGGGGGGTCGTGATCACAGAGACTGTATTCAATCGCCCCGGACTCGGCCGGTTTGCCGCCTCAGCAGCCACACAGTTGGATATTCCATCGGTTCTTGGCTTCGCGCTCCTCAATGGCATTATCTTTGTGTTAATGAATCTCGTGGTCGATGTTCTGTATGCGTACTTCGATCCGCGCGTTAGATTGGAGTAGTGGTAAGCAATGTGGATTGTCAAGCAACTCCTCACTCGACCCTTGTCGGCTATTGGATTCTTACTTCTTCTTGCATTCGTCGTGATTGCAGTCATCGCCCCATGGATCGCCCCGCCTCAATACGCGCACGAACCGTACCGCATACCGCGTGATGGCTATTGGGCGGAGCCCAAGCCCCCGAGCGCCGAACACCTGTTGGGAACAGCTGAGGGACAGTACGATATCTTCTACGGCGTCGTGTGGGGAACGCGAACTGCGTTTCGCGTGGGCATTATCGTCACGCTGTGCGCCTGTGCGATCGGAATGACCTTCGGGTCGCTCGCGGCGTATTACGGAGGCATCGTTGATGAGATCCTGATGCGTATCGTGGACATCTTCTATACGCTGCCGTTCCTTGTCGCAGCAATGGTTCTCACCGTTGTTCTGGGAAGGAGCTTAACCAACTCCATGATTGCCCTCATCTGCTTTACGTGGATGGGATATGCCCGCGTACTGCGAAGTGAAATTCTGCGTATCAAGGAGCTCGACTATTCGCAGGCGGCGCAGGCCATCGGCGCAAACAATTTCCGCATTCTGCTGCGGCACATCATCCCGAACGCGCTCTATCCCGTGTTTGTCATGGTATCGATCAACATCGGGTCGATGGTCATCGCTGTCTCGACCCTAAGCTTCTTAGGACTTGGCGCTGAGGTCGGATTTGCCGACTGGGGACAGATGATCAGTCTGGCACGAAACTGGATGCTCGGCGGTGCCGGCAATGCGACCAAGTACTGGTTTACTGTTGTTTGCCCTGGGCTTCCCATCATCCTGTTCGTGCTCGCATGGAACCTGGTGGGTGATGCCCTACGTGACGTCCTTGATCCCCGCATGCGGGGCTCTCGATAATTCCTTCACTCTGAGAGGCCTTCTCTCCTCCAGTTGGGTTGGTGGAGAAGAAGCCGGTAGTCTCTTACCAAGGAAAGGGTTCCTTCATTGATTACATATATCATCCGACGCCTGTTGCTGCTACCGCTGGTTGTCGCCGGCGTCTCCATCCTCATCTTCTCGTTGATGATGCTCATGAGTCCCTTCTCTCGTCTGGCCATGTACATCACAGACCCCGATGCTCTGAAGCAGGGTCCCGAGGAATTAGCTGAAATGGTCGAGGCACTTGGATTGAACGATCCGGCGTGGGTTCAATACGGACGCTGGATGAACGAGGTGCTGCACGGGAACTTCGGGTGGTCGGAGTCGGCGCGCCAACCAGTACTCCGGGCCATCGTGACACTTCTTCCCGCTTCGGTTGAACTCACTCTCTTTGCAGCGTTTCCCGTCATCTTCCTTGGAATCTGGCTTGGCAAGATATCGGCCGTGCATCAGGATACGCTCGCCGATCATATCTCCCGCATCTCAGCCATTGTCGGTTGGTCCTTTCCGACCTTTGTATTCGGCATTCTGGCACTCATGATCTTCTACGCGGTGCTCGGCTGGTTCCCTCCCGGGCGCTTGGCGTTGTCGGCTTCGAGGATCGTTCATTCTGACGCGTTCACCAGCTACACCGGGATGCACACCATCGATGCGATCCTCAATGGTAATCTGTTCGTTTTTGCCGATGCCCTTCGCCATCTCGTCCTTCCCGTCATTACCCTTGCCTACGTGAGTTGGGCGATGATTCTGCGATTGATGCGCTCGAGTATGCTGGAAACGCTTCGACAAGACTACGTCACAACCGCTCGATCGAAAGGCTTGACAGAACGTACTGTCATCAACAAGCACGCACAGAGAAACGCCCTTCTGCCGGTGACAACGGTTGCCGGTCTGATGGTGGCTAACCTACTCAATGGCGTTGTCGTCGTAGAGACTGTGTTCAACTTCCGCGGATTGGGGGCGTTCGCCGCTTCAGCGGCAGTGCAGCTGGACTTGCCAAGCATCCTTGGATTCTCGCTCTTCAACGGCATCTTGCTGGTGCTCACCAACCTAGTCGTCGACATCATGTACGCGTTTTTCGATCCGCGGGTTCGATTGGAATAGGCACGATCCGGCAGCTTGTATAGCACAAGGGCGACTATTAGATGATGAGATGCACGCGGTTGCCACACGCCGGATGTTTGGCGCCAAGTGCTAGTCTTGAATGGCGAGGTATGTTTTCACGCGAATCGTATGGATACCCAGCAGGTTGCCTCCCAGTACGTCAGTGATGTAACGATCTCCGATCATCACGCATTCTTTTGCTTGTGAAGAAAGCTGATGAAGAAGTGCTAGATACCCGGTCGCCAGCGGCTTGCGCGCACGGTAGATGATTGGGAATGAGACGCCTGCAATCGTCCGATGAGGTGGCCGGTTGGTCAGGATTCCTATACAAAAGCCCATTTTCTCAAGGTTCGCCAACAGCGCATTCGAAACAGACGGCATTGCCGAGGTTCCCTTTTCCGCCAGTGTATTGTCGAAATCTAACAGAAGCGCCTGCTTCCCTAGGGTGCGAAGTTTCTCGAAATCGATGTCGAAAATCGTTTCGACCGTTTCAGTTGGACGCAAGAGTGGGATCATCATCTCGGATTAGGTCGGCAATGTCGGCTGTCTCACGAAGGCGGGCCATGACTTCCAAGAACTCGTCCTCCATCCCCGGCGAGACGTATACCTTGTACATGGCGCGTCCGTTGAGAATGCGAAAATCCCTTCGAACGGCCGCCATTCCGTCGTAAGCACAGATGATGGCGTCGATGAAGTGAATCTCCTTCTCGGTGGTAGCGAGCCAATAAACGGAGGCATCCTTCATGATGCCTTCTCAACATGGCTTCTGGCCGTATCGATCGCCTTGCGAAGCGCAATCTCCGGTTCGAACCCTTCTTTCCACGATTCGGCAATGGCCAGCAGAATCCCCAACCCGGCGCGCTCCTCTGCGTCCAATCCTTCGGAATCGAACGTCTCCCCGCCTCGAATCATCCGCTCATCGATGAATTTTCGTGCCTCAACAAGGGGCGGTAACGGTGGCTTGTGTCCACGTTCCCGAGCTTTGATCTCGTTCCATCGTTGCAGAATGGTGGGGAGGTCGTTGGAAGCATTCCCGAAGACATGGGGATGCCTCCGAACGAGCTTGTCGATCAAGCCGTCGATGACACCATCGATTGAGAAATCGCCTCGTTCCGATGCAATCTGTGCATGCAAGACCACCTGTAGCAACACATCCCCCAGCTCATCCTTCAATGCGTCCGGTTCGCCGGAATCGATGGCGGCAATGGCTTCATAGGCCTCTTCCAGCATATAGGGGCGAAGAGAGGCATGATCTTGGGCACGGTCCCACGGGCATCCGTCCGCGGGATCGCGCAAACGAGCGATTCGATCGATGAGATCGCTGAACTTGTCGCTACTCTTCATCCGGCACGGCGTCCGACGCTTCTGAAGAGTCTGTCAAGGCGGACTCTTCATCAGACTCATTCATCGGAAGTTCGACCGTTCCGCCTGCCTGGATGATGAGGGCATTGACCTCATCCAATCGATAGTCGGGATTGTCTGCCTGAACTAGCTCAAGCTGTTCCAAGGCGTTGGCTTCGCGCACCTGATCGAGGTAGATCCTCGCCAGGCCGATCCGCGCGTCGAGCCCGACCGGCGTAAACGGTCGACCAGCCCCGACCTCCGCTTGGACCGCCACCAGGAGTTCTTCGTAGAGTGAGATCTTGTCGAAGTCAAACTCTGCGTAGGACAGACCCCGCTGAAGGTATTCGATCGCGGATGATGGTTCGTTCCTCCACCGGTACGCCTCGGCGATTCCAATGTAGGCTTCGATCGAATTTGGCTCAACGCCGAGGACCGCCGCGTACTCCTTCACTGCCGCGGACCACTTGTATTGCTCGCCCAGCGATTGCGCCAAGCGAAGACGCGTGATCGTGTCTTCCGGTGCAAAATCTAGGATCCGCCTCGCAATCTCTTCCCTCTCTTGGTCATCGAACGACCGCGAGTAGGCGGACTGAAGGTGCTCCAACGCGCCTTCAAGATCCCCCCGCTGCGCCCGGACTTCTGCAAGTCCGGTGTAGGCCTCCACTCGATACGGAGACCGAAGCATTACATGCCGGAACTCATCTTCCGCGGCATCTATCTGCCCCACAAGGAGGTAGACCTGCCCTAGCTTTACGTTGAGATCGACCAAACCACCGCTCTGCAGCCCTTTCTTGAATCGATCGATGGCCTTCGCAGAGTACTCGTCGATCTGCTGAGCAAGTTCATCGAGTCGGGCGTCGGCTTCAAGTGTTCTCTCTTCGAGTGCGAGTAGCCTATCTCGCTCCTCGACCGCCTCGCTGAGCCTGGCATGAGCGACTTCTCCCTCAGCAATCTGCATTCTTACGTTTCCCGGGTCTATCTGCGCGATCTTCCGTAGAGTCTCCTCCGCTTCCCCCAAGTAGCCGACGGCCAAGTACGCTGCGACCAACTTCGTCATGATCGTGCTATCATTGGGACTGAGCGCACGGGCCTGCTCGAAGCGGTGGACTGCCTGCAACGCGGCGCCCTGCTGTAGTGCCAGATCTCCGGATGCAATATAGGCTCCAACGTAGTCCGGCGAGTCGTTGATGATCTCAGCGTATTGTATCTCCGCATTCACGACGTCGCCGCGGCCGGCATACAGCTCACCCAGGATATATCGAGCATCAGTGCTGTCCGGATCCAGTTGAAGCACCCGGTTGACGAACGCGTCATCGGCTTCCACGGCATTCTCTTTCAGCGCATTGAGGTAATGCTCCAACGCCTTATTCTCATACTCTCCGCCAAGTGCTTTCAGCTCCTCAATCCGTGCAAGATCTTCTTCAGCGGGCGCTTCAAGATCTTCGAGAGGTGCACGCTCTCCGGCCAGTTCGATGGCTCGGCTTTCGTAGGCACGACCAATGTAGTACTCGAAGTAAGGGTCACCGATTTCGTTATTCGCCAGCAATCGCTCGTATTCCGCGATCGCCGAATCCAAACTATCATCTTGGAGAGAATAGGCGTTCAGCAGAGGCTCGGTGATCTCGATTTCGGATGCAGCATAGAGGTCCTCATACCAATCGAAAAACCGATCGGATTCCTGCTCTGCGATGTAGGCATCGCGAACCTCATCCCTGATATCATCCAATGTTGGTACGAACGCGGACCTGCGATCAGTCAATTGAATGATGTGATACCCGAATTGGGTCTGGACCGGCGGGCTGATCTCTCCCACTTCCAACGCAAAGGCGGCTTCTTCGAATTCGGGAACCATGAGGCCACGCTCAAACCAATCCAAGTCACCGCCTTGATCCTTGTTGCTTAGATCTTCCGAATGCTCGCGGGCGAACTCAGCAAAGTCGGCTCCAGCCAGGAGCTGCTCGTATAGATCCTGAGCCTCAGTTTCGTCCGGAACCAGAATGTGCGACGCGCGAATGCTTTCCGGGCTGTCGTACTGCGAAATATTAGCTTCCAGATATTCCATGAGCTGCTCATCCGTCGGAACAACCACACCGACGACCTGTTCACGCAGATAGGCATCGCGCAGCTGTGTTTCCACATCAGCTCGGAGCGAGTCCTTGAATCCGGACAACGATTGCTGCTGTTGCGTCAGAATCTCTGCCAAATCCGCCTCGGTCAAGTTGTTGCTTTCGAGAATTCCATTGTACTGAGACGTGAAAGCTTCGTTGATCTCGGCTCGGGAAACCTGAATTCGTCGCTCTTTCGCAGCTTGACCGAACAAGACATGTTGGATCATTCGCATCAATCCCTGAGAGCGGATGTCCAACAAGAACAAGGCGCCCTTGGCACCGGACATCAGCTCGTTAGTGGGCTGGCCGATCTGCTGATAATAGGCCAGGTATTGATTCAGAATCGTCGATGCTGCGCGAGACGCTGCTTCGATCAAGATGGCTTCTCCATTAACAATTGCAGTGTTTACCGTGCTTGGCTCCGCGCTGCCCGACGGGCGGAACACACCCGCTTGGTTCAGCGAGACGAGGGCGACTCCCCCCACAAAGAACGAAATGACGACGACCCAGATAATTGCCTTTTGATACCGTCTAAAGAAACCGGACATTGCAGTTGTCACTCCTTAATTCCCAATCGGCTTGCCGCGACATGGTACAGACCAGCGGATGCCGGAACAACCTCATCCTAATGCTCTTACGATTCCACCGATATCTCAGTTCTCGATTCCGGAAACGATGCACCCATCATCTCATGGCGTGGTCGAATGGCAAAGTGGATGGCCGTCTTCCCAGGCTTGTACTCGATCACCTGAATGTTCGTGAAACTCGGAACACAGTACAGATCGACACCGGATGTGGCTACGTATCCACGGGCGATCGCGATCGCTTTGACCGCTTGATTCACTGCCCTGGGACCGATAACTTGGATTTCCGCTTCGCCGCTCATGCGCACGGCATTGGCAATGGCACCCGCGGTAGCGCTCGGATCGGAGTGAGAGGCCACCCTCAGTATGTTCAACTTCGTCTCCCTGTAGCTCGTACAGCTACTTCGCGTTCTCCGTGAACTGCGTTTGCCGAATGACGTTGACCTTGATCTCGCCGGGATAATTGAGCTCCTCTTCAATCGCTCGGGCGATGTTGTAGGCCAGCTTGGCCGATACGTCGTCGCTGGCGCGCTCCGGATGAACCATCACTCGCACCTGACGGCCGGCTTGCAGGGCGAATGCCTCCTGAACCGCCGGGAAGGAGCGGCAAAGCTCCTCAAGGTCGTGTAATCGTTGAATGTAACGCTCGTACGTCTCTTGTCGCGCTCCCGGCCGTGCCGCTGACAGCGTATCCGCTGCCTGGATGATGACATCAATAATCCCGCTTGGATCGACGTCTTCGTGATGGGCGGCAATTGCCTGCACGATGTCCTTGGCCTCGCCGTATCGACGGGCCAGATCGGCGCTAATGACGGCGTGCGGTCCGTCGACATCGTGATCCACAGCCTTACCGATGTCGTGGAGTAGACCTGCGCGCTTCGCCTTGTTGGCATCGGCACCCAACTCCTCGGCAAGTGTCTTGGCGATGCCACTGACTTCGATGGAGTGGGTGAGCTGGTTTTGGCCGTAGCTGGTGCGATAGCGTAGCCGTCCCAGCAAGGTCGATAGTTCGGGATGGAGATCGATTCCCAGATCGAACGCCGCTTTCCGTCCCTCTTCCTTGATCCGCTCCGCCAACCGAGCCTGTGCTCGTTGTACCTTCTCCTCGATCTGCGCAGGATGGATGCGTCCATCCTCAATCAGTCGGTTAAGCGCCAACCGAGCCACTTCCCGCCGAATAGGATGGAAACACGATAGGACCACCATTTCCGGGGTGTCATCGACCAGAAGCTCAACGCCCGTGAGCGCCTCAAAGGTCTTGATGTTACGCCCTTCGCGCCCGATGATTCGGCCCTTGAATTCTTCGGAAGGCAGCGGGACTGAGCTG
>Ga0114923_10000615_pt1 | contig 27181 bp, 21 predicted proteins | sample SumtaG_FD_89578 | JGI IMG/M metagenome (GOLD analysis project Ga0114923, IMG submission 89578) | Deep subsurface microbial communities from Indian Ocean to uncover new lineages of life (NeLLi) - Sumatra_00157 metaG | ecosystem: Environmental > Aquatic > Marine > Oceanic > Sediment | place: near... | reverse complement strand
TACCTCTTTTGTAGCCTTGGTGATTGTATTAGGTGGACAAACAAAAAAAGCAAAATCCCCTTTATCAGGATTATACTCACGACCTTTCATTCTATAGAGCCAGTCTGCAAATTTTTCGACTTTTTGTTTCATTCCGGATTTTTGTGTCATCGTAGCTTCTCCAAAAGCTTTTTTAACATATTTGGATCTTTTTGTTGATGCTGAAGCGAAAATATCGACATTAAATCCACCGATCTCTTTAGGATTAGAATCTAAAAAGGGAAAATCCTTATTTTTTAATATATCTTTCATATAGGCTCTTGCATCTGCCTCATAAAGTTCTCTCAATTCAAAATCAGTGTATCCTGTATAATCCATATTATCAATTACTCTGGCAATCCATTTTAACAAATCTCGTGGCAAATAATACATTAGAGAACTTTTAACTTTAGTTAAAAAGATTTTTTTATCGTTTTTATCAAAACCAATTTTATCTGCCACTTGGTTAACAATAGCATCTTTTTCTTCAGGGAATAAGTTCCCTAAAAATATTTCTTTTCCTTTAATGATACTTGCGAAATTTCTGCTCTGATCCTTTAATCTAGTCCATTCCTTCAAATCTGGATTTTCTAAACAAGATACAAGAATATATAATTTTTCGTTCCAAAACTGTTCCATTAGATACCGAACGAATTTTTCTAAAAACAATTTAAGCAAGCGATTAGATGCATCAATTTCATCAAGAAACTGTAACTCATCAAATGCTATTACTACAAGAGATTCTAGTTGTAAGGCTAATTTCAAAATTCCATAGAAAAAATCACTTATCGTTTTCGTGTCAAGTTTCATATCATAAAAATAATTTAAAGCTGCATTCTGGTCTCTAAAAGACGAGGATATTAATTTTAAAAGATTATCGACCAAAACAGGATTTTTAAAGATTTTAGTTAATTTTATTTGCCTTCTAAGTGAGTCTGTTTTATTTATTAAGTTGGTTAAAATCTGAGTTTTCTCATCCATTAGTTGATCAATAAATTTCTGCATAAATATCGGCCAAAATTCATCCAAATTATCTGTGACTCCTTTAAAATCAAAAGATAAGAACATGTTATTATGAGGGGCAATCTCGTTAGTATATTCTTTAGCTTTAAATTTTAAGAGCGTTGTTTTTCCAGCTCCATTAGCCCCTACGATTGGTCGGATTTCAGCTACCTTTTGATTATAAATATTCAATAGGTCTCGATGGAATATATCCGAAATCTTTTTACCAATAAAATTATGACTGGCTTTTACACCATCTTCATCTTCAGAATCAAGCGAAGCTGTAATTTTTCGCTCAATATATATCCATTTCTGCGGAAAACCCTGCTCTAGTCGAAGTATTTGCTTTCTTAATTTGTTTCTTACTGATGAAATTGAAATTTCCACCTTATTCTTCTTAAAAAGTATTAGAATTCATTTTTGAATTTTTACAAAGATCTCAATAAAACTGATTATATAATTATATTAACAAATAATTTCTTTATAAAATTTGAGAAGAATTTATTAAAAAAAAGGAAAGAATTAAACATATAATCTACAATCCATAAAATTTAACAAGAACTACTTTCGCTTACAATTTTATTTCATCGTGAAACGATTATTTCACGATAATAAATATCGATGAAAAATATAATAATTAATATAAAATTAAATATCTAATTATCTATAGATTTCCTTAATGTGATTTATTATTAAACATCACTAAAATTAAAAAGTTTATTTTAGAAATATTAATTGTTATCTAAATGAATTTATTGAAAGATGGTTACGTTAGTAGATTGATTTATTAATTAAAAATCAAATAACAATGAATGATTTTTTAGATTTTGAGAATGGAAGAGATTTTGATAAAATAATTGATCAGTTATCAAAACTTAAATATAAAAGGATTACTCGAACAATTCAATTTTTCAAGGAAGATAAGTTTGAATTTATCACAGAATTAGTTATTTATAATCAGAGTATGAAAAAGTGTTTCATTGTTCCAGGAGAAATATATAAAAAAGAAATTTTACTTGATTTTGAAGTTATTAGTCCTAAAGAAACTATTCAGGTTTCATCAGATATAGGTGATATGTACAATTTACAATATCTTATTAGTTGTTTCAATAAATGTCTAACAAAGTATAGGAAAAAATTTTTGGAACAAAATGATATTCCTGGAAAAGATATTGAAGATTCTTATGATAAGATTCTTAAAAAATTTACGGAAGGGAATAAGTCAAATGAAATACTGAAAAAGAAATTATTTAAAGCATTTTGGAAAGAAGAAGGACTTACAGTTCATAGTCTGATTGACGATGAATTTGGTGAATTAAAAAATAAATTACTAGAATACAATGAAATCAAGAAATATTATGATTTTATTATTAAAATGGAGGATTATTTTATACAGTTTCTTTATGTAAAAGACGGTATCGAACCATATGGATATACTAATATCAAAATAAAGACAATAAAAGATGCAGTAGTAGATAAAATAAGATTAAATAGGTTTTTAGAAGAGATTAAAGAATATAACATATCAATCGAAGTTGAAAAACCTTACCCTTTAGAGGGAACTAACACACTATTATTTAAGTTAAGCATACCTGAACAAGAAAAGTTCTATTATACAAAAAAGAAATTTTTAAAAAATAATAAAATCAAATCCTTTAGCATAATTGAAAGAAATAAAAAAAATAAACTAGGAGAAATTAATTTAATGTTTGATCTAAAATATTTTTCAATAGTTCATGGCAGAGGAAGGACATTTTGTGAAAATTTAAAGCACTCTGGAAATTTATTAGAGATTTCTAAAGATTTAAAAGATAAATATAAACCAGAAAATGAGGATTTATTAGTTAAAGATAAAAAAAAAGAAAAAAAGTATTCAAAATATTTAAATAATAGTTACTTGAAGAATTTATTTGGAGCTGACAAAAGTGATACAAGATTAAATTTTGGAAATAACAATATATCTCTATATTTTAGAAAAAGCAGAACATTAAGGGAGATTAATGGCAACTTAGGTAAATACTGTGATGTAAAGTCTGAACATATTATAAAATTTAATAGAACATTAAAAAGCAATTTAATTTGGATTTATTTAATGTTTTTCTTAATTTTATTTAGTCTTTATTCCTTTTTCTTGACTTTCAATTTAAGTTTTTATATCCAAGTCTTTGTTGGTTTAATTATTACAACTAGCTTTCACTATATTAATATGTCTAAATTAGAAAAATCTTATTTAAAAATACCATTTATCATCTTCTTATTGTCAAATATTTGCCTCTATGTTTTTTTCCAATTTTTACATTTATTTTTAATTGATTGTTAGCTACTAAAAAAAAGATTTATTTTTCTAATAGTTTTAATGTTTCAATTAATTCTTTCTTAGATTTCACGATAAGATTCGAAAAATGGATAGGCCAAGGTGTCGGAATTGGATTTTCTGAATATAAAATAACTATCTTATTTTTTTCAAAAGCATAATGCATTTCTATAGCTGTTCCAAAACTTGGTTTCTCAGTAATAACTACAAGAATATCTGCTTTATCTATAAATTCTAAATCATGTTTGACTATTTTTTCAGATAGCTTTCTTTTTTCTCTAAAATCATTAACATCAGAATAATCCATATCTTCCTCTGAGATGTGATCAATAACAAGAAATTGATTTTCAATTAAAAAATCACGTAAATCCATTAATTTATCAATTCCTCCATAACCAATTGAACCACATACAATAATTTTTTTTTTCATAAACATCCATTAATATAAATTTATCGAAGCAAATTAATTTGATTGAGACTCTCTATTTTTTAAAATCTTATGATTAAACTTTCAAAAATTCTATATTCCCTTATTTGATATAACCACATTTAACCGCTTTTTCCAGAATAAAAAGGTTTCATGGCATTTCAATCTAAAGTCAAAAATAGATCTATTTGTGTTAAAAGCAGAAGAGTTTTTATCTAATAACTATCTTAAGAATGTTCTTATAGTTACTTATTCTTTCCCGTCAAGGTCATTTTCAAGCAAGAACAATGGAGTCGTTATTATATTGATTAACTATTGTTTGAATTAATTCTCTTTTAATATCTGGATTATTTTTTAATTTAGACTTCCAATTTGAATCAAATTCGTAGAAAAATTAAAGAAGAGATTAAAAGGTATAGAAGATTTGGCAAAAGAAAGATATATGAGTAATATTGATAGTTGGGCAGTCTTTATGTTAAATCATCTTACTTCAGAAGAATATGATGAATGGAGTGATATAATAGAATATTTAAATGGTAATGATAAAGATGATTAAAATCTTTTTAATCTTTTAATCAAATCCTCAAGCATTACAGACGCTTCTGCTATAGTTATCAGACCCTCCTCTAATCTATCATTTAAAATTATTTTGAGTCCTGCTTCAATAGCTATTTTTATGGTATCTGCATGAATTTGCAGAGTGAGCTCTTGAGGGGTGGCGAAATTATTTTTTCTTTCTATTTTATCCATATGAACGACATTCTCACGTGCTGTTTTAATTAATTCTTCAAAGTTCATAATAATATCAGAACTATCCAATGTTTAAATACTTTTTTAGAGAATGTTAATTTATATTCCAAAATGGATACTTTTATTTTTAAAAAAAGTTAACTAAATCTCTTTCACCATTATAATAATTTGTACGCTTATAATACTTTTATTCTCGATATCCTGGAGTCCGCCTATTGAAGATTTTTTCTTGTAAATATTTTTCAATTCTTAAATATTCATCGCGACCTTATGCATATCTATTGGATTAATTTAAAAATTAATTTCTAATTTTAATTAACGATTATAAAGGTATCTTATAATTTCACGAACACTTTTTTCCAGATTATGACTAATTTTTAGATTCTTCAAGTTCTCTATTGACTTAGAAACCTCAAAGGGATCAAATTTACGGAAAAACTTAGCTTTATAGTCTGATAAAATTTCTTGAATTTGTACTTCATTCTCAATTCTATTTTTTAATGATGCTAGTAATAGAATTATGTAAGTAAGAGGAAGTTTTTTGCATAATTCTTCAAAAACTTCATTATATAATTCTTTAATCTTTAATTGGGAGTTTAATTGGGGTTCTTCCTCACTTCGAATTCTATGGGTATTTAATAAAATTTCTATAACACCTTTTTTTTCTCAAAATTTTTATTTTTAAATATTTTATATTCAAAGTTAATGAGTAGATCATACATCATACTTTTTTGTTTATTATCAAGATTATCATACAAATCGATAAAATAGGTTATGAAATTTTTTAAATTAATTTCATTAAATGATATGAAGTCAATTAAGATCTTTTCAATATTTTCTCTTAATTCGCCCTCATCCTCTTCATCCATTAATATTTCAACAAAAACTTTCATCACATTTATTTCTGAAATCAAATTCTTTAAGATCCGCATTGAAAGTATTCTTTCTTTTTTATCATTATCTTTATTTTTCAGAATTGTAATTAATTCCTCATATACCTCTGATTCATTGGTTATTTGTTCAATGTTATTCTCACTACTTATTTCTCCTATGAAATTTAATGTTCTCAATTTGTTTTCATTGTTAGGATTTTTATACTTTTCAATTAGCCATCTCAAAGAAGTAGGGGCATCTAATTTTAAGATAGTTATAAAGTTCTTAATTGGGGTAGTTTCTGTAAAATTAAATTTATCAAATAGAGTATTGAGCATTTCATTAAAACTTTTTAGAAATTTATGCTTTCTTCCTTTTTTACTTATTATTTCTAGAGCTTTTTCCCAATCATTTTCATTTTCACTTTTCAACATATCTATTAGTTTGTCTATGACTTCTGGACTATCATTCCTCTCCAAGATACGTTCTATTGTTTTAGAAATATCTTCATTTTCATTTTTTAATAGAATGAATAGTTTTTTAATAATTTGAGAATCCTCATTTTGTCGAAAAACTTCAATTAACCTACTTCTAACATTATAAGATTCATCATTTATCAATTCTAAGACTTTTTGAAGAATTCTTGGATCATTATTTTTTCCTAAAATAGTAACTACTTGTTCTCTTATTTTGTAATCATTGTTATTTAGTAACTGGATTAATGTTTCTAATGCCAGAGGATCATCTCTTTCTCCTAAAATTCGAATAATTTTCAATCTAATTCTTAAATCCTTATCTTCCAAATAGTAATTTAATTTTTCAATACTTTCAGTTGATTCAATTATTTCTAATTTTCTCATATATTCCATCTCATCTTTTATAAATTCAAATAAATCTATTAATTCACCTCCATGAACATTCGGATTATCGTACGCTAGTTGATCCATTTGATAATCTTCATCTAGATATGGTAAACAATCTAATTCATATTTGAATTCATTTATAAAGTAATTAATACTATCATTCTCTTCGGCAACTTCATCAATACAAGGTAATTTTTCATTTTGTTCTACATATGTGTAGAGATTTTCATAGCATTTTTTAGCACAATCAGGGCATTTTTTACATCCTAAAGGATAAGATTTTATATCTACATAAACAGGATATGCTCCAACTTCAGTTGATCCTTCTATTGATGCCCCTAAAAACAGTTTCCCACAATTTGAACATGCATTATTAAAATTTTTAATTAATTCAGTAAGTTCCTTTTTAGTATTTTTCAATCAAAACACCTAACCAATTTTAGTATTTTTAACATTGCTTTCTATTTTATTCATTTTATTATTTTAGATTTTGTAATATCTCATAAAGTATAGTATCCTAAACTTTATAAGATATTAATCTTATATTAATTTAAATATTTAAATTTATCGATCAGTTATAATTAAAATATTAGTAACTCTCATTATCGATCGAATTACGAGAGATTATCTTAGAGGTTATAAATGGTAAGAATTTAATACTTAGAAATTAAGCTGAAAAGAAATCAAAATTATTACTCATTTAAATTCAGATAATATTAATAAATGTATAAATACTTAAAAAATTGAAATTATAAAGATGATTAATCCCGAAATTATTTACACAAATATAGATAAGTTTGATATATATCCTTGCCATGAACAAGTTTTCAATAAAATATTATCAAATATCGAGGAAAATAGAAGGATTTTACTGTATGGAGATCGATTTTGTGGTAAATCCTTTTTTTGCAAAAAATTATCTCAGAAAATAGCTACTCAATTGGATTTAGAATCAATTAAAATTCTTGATTATCCTTTAGTAATCATGGAAAAAATGATAGATGAGGGTTATGAAAATTTCAATAGCAGATTATTAAAAGATTTTTTAAAATCGTCTGAATTAGGGAAAATCTTAGATATTAAAAAATTAGACCTCATTATCTTAGACGAAATTAATTCTACTGTATTTAGAGATTTATTAAAACATCAATTTGAAATACGTGGAGATCAAATTTTAATACAAGTGATCGGTATTAGAGGTTTATATATTAATAATAAAGAGACCTTTGAAAAATTGAATTATACATTTTATGAATTAGATTATCCCAGTAATGATGAAAGAATAGCCTTGATTGATAAATATATCTCAATTTCTAAAGAAAACTTGAATGATGAGTTAATCGCTGATTCGATACTAGATAGAGATAAGTATAGATCATTATTTAGATAAGGAGTTTTGAGAATAAATGAAACAATATTTAGAGAATAAAATATTAAAAACCCTAGTAGGATATCTTAGAGAAAATTCTGAAGCGATCAATCCCAAAAAATATATATATCTAAATGATTATTTGGAATTTATTCCAAGTAAAGAGCACAATAATGAATTAATTAAAATCTTTAATGAGTACCCCGATTTTTATTATTATTTGCATGAGAGTGATATTAGTGTTTATGTAAACGTCAAAAAGGAGGTTAGTGAGAATAATAGATGTGCTTTAATGATAATGAGAGGAGAAAACATCCTTCTAAAGAGCTTTGACCCTTATTTGACCAGAATTGATCCAAATAAAATAGTCCGTTATTACTGTAAAACAAATAGTATAAGGGCAGATTTTAATGATTTAAGATATTTGATTTGGGATTCATTGGAGTATATAAAGGAAAATATTGGCGTTTATGGTCAGATCCGGGAACTAAATAATAAACATTTTGTTGAGATTGCTTTTCAAAATCCAATTAAAGAAAATGAAGATAATATCGAATTTTTAAAATTACTTTTATTCAATGAGGGTGTAATCTTAGATATATTTAACAATCCAATTCTAAAAAATTTAAAGGATAGATTTGAAAACTATATTAAGGTTTTTCTTCCAAAATCAATACTCAAAATATTTTATAAATGCATAGATATTAATTCTTTTAGAGAGTTCTTTTCATTGCTTCTAATAATTTCATATTTAAGACAATTTGATAAGGAGATGGTGAATTTTGAAAAAGCCTTTAGTTTTTTAAATAATAAAACTAAGATTGTCCAAAATTTTGATTTAAAAAAAGATATTCTGCCACTTAATGAGGATTTAAAAGAGATCAGTGAATTAAGTAATCTTTTTTTAGAAAATCTTATAGCTGATAAATCAAAGGAATCAATACAGTTATTTAATTTCCCGAGAATTATTAGAGAAATTGAAGAAACCATTAAATTTAATGATAATTATGCTATTAATAAAGTTATATTAAATCTTCCTGATCTCTCAGTGATTAATAAAGATATTGCAAATTTGATATTTGATATTTGGTTAAGTTTTGGTTTTATATCGCATTTTATTGGAAATGTTCTTAAAATCTTAACCAAACTAATCCAAGACGAAGGATTTACGTCTGAGATAATATTAAAAACCAGCTTTATTTTTAAAACTATTGATCAGTTCAAAAAAAATTTATTTTTTAGAATAGGAAATGAGGGAGCAGAATATTGGATTAAACTAAAATTTCTTAAGAATTTCTGTAAAAATATCTTTTATCTATACCATCTAATAAATGATGTCATTACTGATTTAGACGAGATCCAAAATGATCATGAAAAATGGAAGCTAGTTTTTGAAAAATTCTATTTACCTTTAAATCGGTGTTTAGAGAAAAATATTGATACAACTTCGCAGTTTATTCAATCAGAGGCATTTGATATAAATATCTACGCAAATTTTATAGAAGACAAAACAATTGAAGCAATCGAAAAGATTAACGATTATTTCATTAAATATATAAGAGAGAATTATAAAGATTGGGTTATTCATCCCAATTCAAGTTCTACACCTCTTTCTGTAATTAACGCATTTAAACGAATGTTTTTCCCAAATTTTACTAATAATCCAAAAAACCTAAAAAAATACTATTTAATTCTCCTTATTGATTGTTGTCATCTAGGTTTATGGAATTTATTAAAACAAAAGATTTTAAATGACTTTCCCGAACTAGAAATTAAAACCCACATAGGATACTCCATTCTTCCAACAAAAACAAAATATTCTCGTGAAGCTTTATTTAGTGGGAATTATCCAAAAGACTTTAATCATGAAAGTGAGTTTCATGGGTTTATTGACCTAATTAAAGCTAATGGATTTAGAAGATATGGTACAATTGATTTGGATATGATATCAGATCACTTTATTACTAATTGTGAAAATATTTTTGACTTTAAAAGAGCAATAAATAAAGCTAAAGCTCCAGATATAAATTTACAAATTTGTATTTTTAATTTTTCAGACCAAGCGTCCCACACTTTCTCACAGACATTCCTTCGTAGATTAATTGAATCAATTTATAATTCTAAGATTAGGCCTCTCATTGATCTAGTTCTAAAAATGAAAGATAAAGAGTTTCAAATATTTTTTGCAACCGACCACGGGAGTTCCAGATGTACTGAAAGATTTATTTGGGGCGAAAATAAATTTGATTATTTTTTTAAAAAAAAGTATGGATACATATTTGACTCTAACAGTCCTAGAACTTTTATAACATTTGAAGAGCCCTCCAATTTTGATAAAACAGTTAAAAAGCTAATTGCAATTAAGTCAAACGAAGCTGAAAAATGGGGTTTAAAGCCAACTAAAAAAATTCAGCAGAGGAAAGAAGATGATTTTGGATTTAAAACAGTTTTTAAAAGTTTGAATTATTTCTTCGCAATTAATTTTCAAAATCTCACTTTTACAAGATATAACAAACGAGATCCTAAAAATTTTGGCCACGGTGGTATTTCGATGGATGAGTTTATTATTCCTTTCGCTAATATTAAAAAGAAATCAGAAGATTTTGAAGATTTTAATAGGCAAATAGAAGTTGATTTAAAGGTTGATGATATTGAGACAGATCCTAAATACCAAGAAATCAGCATTATTTTAAAAAATAATTCAAATCGAGATATAAAATTCAAGAAAGGACACATCATTAACAAATACATCCACTATAAGTTCATAAAATATAAAGACTTCTTAATTGTCCAGAAAACTGAATCTACGATATTAAAAATAAAATTACCTAAAGATTTGATACAAGGGTTAAATAAATTTCATTTTTCATATTATCAAGATGAAAAATTAGAAAAGTCGAAAAAATTCAAATATAACATAGAATAATTTTAGGCTATTTTACTTGTTTGTAAAGATTGTTGAAAATGAAAAAGTTATTCCTGATGATTTTGTCGTGAGTCTCATTTGCCTCATTTTCATATCATTTTTTTCTTATATATACCCAAAAATTTAAAAATTCAGCAGTATATATTTATATTTAATGGAGCATAAATTTAAGGATAAAAGATGCTACAGTTACCTGACAAATTATACACTGAAATTATTAATGCAAAGAATTTTTTAAGAAATTATTTAGATGATAGTGCCGTAAGCATATCAGGAGGTAAGGACAGTTTAGTTGTCCTGGATTTATCTATTCAAGTAGGTATTAAAAAATTCGTTTTTGGTAATACATCACTTTCTTTTCCAGGAACAGAAGAATACATTAAGCAATTAGCAGATCATTACCATATTAAAATAGATCATACGAACCCCGTTAGACCATTCTTTGACTTAATAGAAGATATTGGTTTTCCCTCTCAACGGCTCAGATGGTGCTGCGAAGTTTACAAGTTTGGGCCTTTAGCCAAATATGTATTGAGAAATAAAATAAAATATTTAATTACAGGAATCAGAGCAGAAGAATCTCTCAAACGTAAATCTTATTCTAAAGTTAGCAGGAATCCATTAATACCTACTACTCAAATAAATCCAATATTATCATGGGATACCGAATCTATATGGACATATATCAAACACTATGAACTACCTTATCATCACCTTTATGATAAAGGATATGATCGTTTAGGGTGTTGGATATGTCCATTCCAAAGGGATGAATATTTTGAAAAACTTAGAAATTATTTTCCAGACTTGTTTGAAAAACTCACGAATACATTAAGGAATAATATGTTGAAATTTGGTCAAGTGGGAATTAGAGATATTGACGATTTTATTAAAGAGTATGCATGGAAAAAAAATGCATTCCCAATAAGAAATTTAATAAGTGGATATATTGAGTATAAAAAAAAGAAGGAAAATACTTCATTCGTTATAAGACCTAAAGATCAATCAACATTTTTAGCACTATTGGAGAATATCCAACTTTTTAAAAATAAATCTGACAAATTGATTATTAATAATTCAGATATTACAATAGAGATTATTTCAAATAAATTAAGCATTAATCATGTATTATTTTACTGTGAGAAACAAATTAATTGTATAGGTTGTGGTGCTTGTCAGACCTTGTGCAATAGTTTAGCAATCAATATTGATAATAAGAAATATAAAATTGACTTCTCAAAATGTACTTCTTGTTTGAATTGCCTCCGATCAAATATACTACGAGCGGGTTGTATTGCTAGGAATTATGCGCCTATTAGGAGAAAATTCAATATAATAAATTTGGACGATAAATATGTTACCTTAGAAAAGAATTTTATGTGCAACAGTGAAAATATTGGATTGATAAAAACTCGAAAGAGCGTAGATGACGTCGTAAATAGATTATTTAAATTTTTTATAAACACTTTAAAAACCAAACCCTTGTCATTTAAAGCTAACGGAATTCAAAGCTTTTCAACAGAAAATTTATTAATGATTATCAAAAAGGAGGGTGGTTTTACCAATGTAAATATAAAATGTCATGATAGTAAAGTAATAAAAAACCTAAATATATTATTAAATGCTTTAAAAAAATAAAAGAAATTAGAGGAAAAAAAATGAATGTATTATTAAAAAAATTAGAATATCCAGTTATTAAGGAAAAAGATTATATTGGTATTAATGGTGTTGGAATTAATCAGTTGATACACCCACACTTTGAGATTTGGCAGAAATTCTTTAAGAACCATTATGAATTTAAAAGTAATACAAAACTTATCCTATTTTTACCTTGTGCAGCAATAAAACCGTATATAAACTCTCCAATTCATAAGGAATTTAATAAGGTTACTGAAAAGTATAAAAATGTACAAAGAATAGTTATTTCTAATGCCGGAATAATACCATATGAGTATATCAGAGAATATCCATTTAATTCCTATGATTGGAATCCGCTTCTAGAAACAACTGAAATAAAAAATTTATATATCAAAATAATTAGTGAAAAAATCTATGACTTTTTTAAATTAATGGACCTTAAGAATGATTTAAGATATGTAACTTACCTTAGAAATGATTCAGAATCAATCGCGGCGTTAAAAATTGCTTTTGAAAAATTAGGTAAAGAACTACAGATTATAGGGGTAACCGGATCTTTACACGAGACTGCAGATACAGATCTTTTACTAATATTAGATGAAAATTTAGCGAAATTAGAAAAAGTATTAAAAAAATAAAAATAAACTATTATGGATTTTTGGGCAGGAGAATTAGGAAATAATAGTGTTCCAGGCATTATTCATGGAAAGGTAATGGATAGTGTATATAATTATTTAAAACTAGATGAGCCAAAAATAAATTATGCATATAAAAGCTTATTTCTTGATAATGGAGCTTTTTCAATCTTCAAAAACAATTACAACCAAAAGAAAAAACAAATCGAGATAAAAATTGATTCAATAATCGATATACAAGAAAGACTTCAGCCTGATTTAACTGTTCCTTTTGACTACCCTCTAGATCCTGATATGGGTGTCAAAATCATGGAAAAAAACTGGCTAAAAACTGTGAAAAACATTGAATACTGGGATAATTCTACGAACTTAAACATAATTCCCGCGCTTCATGGATGGAGTAAAACCTCTTTGACTAAAAATTTCCAGTTCCTACAAAAGAAAGATTTTAATTATATTGCTTTGGGTAGTGCTTTTATTTTAAGAGAGAGATTCAAAGGTTTTTTTGGAGACCGTCAACCAAATAAGAATATTTTTGAAGCCTTTTTGTTTCTTGTGGCCCTAGGGAAAGAGATGGATATAGATGTTCATTTATTCGGATTATGTGCTTCACCCTTAATGTATCATATTGCGGCATATTGTGAGATAAAAAGTTCAGACTCCTCTGGATACCGTAGAAAAGCTGCATATGGCAAGATAGTTTTACCAGAAACGGGAGAACGGTATGCAGGAAATGGAAAAGCTAAATTTGGGGTAAATTGGAAAAAAGGGCTCATTTTTAATAACTTATTTTCGGAAGATGAAAAGCAAAAACTTAAAGAATGTAAGTGTAAGGCATGTAAAAGAATATCAAAACATTCTTATCGTAGATGGAGGCACTTATGTTCTGACTGGACATTAAGGGCAAATCATAATAAATGGGTTATGGAGCAAGAAGAAATAAAATCGAAAGAGCTAATTGCCCAAGGATGGGATGTTTACGAGAATTTTATTGATAAAATGTTAGAACGCTCATAATTAAGATTTCTTTGGAGTTTTATTAAACAAACTAAAGTGAAGTACTTTTAGTTTCTAGCTTACTTATTTTGATTATTATTCTTGCATAAAAATATTATTTCTCTTTTTGATCTCTAGCAATTTATTTGAATTTTTTCCTTAAAAATAGATATATTTAAATATCCATTCCCTCATAAGTCTATCATGCTAAAAAAAATAATATTCGCAATTTTTAGGTATCTAAAAGATATCAATGGTGAGCAAACATGGTCGAAACACCGATAGAACAGAAATCAATAGAGAAAGATACTGTATCTTTCCATTTCGTGTCAAAAATTGATGAATTTAATTGTATGGAATATTCTAATGATGATGTTATTCAACTCATCGTTAAAACAATTATTTATAAGAGAGGAACTATAGAGGAAAAATTTAAAATTTTAAAGGAGGATCCTCGCATTAAGAAATATTCCGAAGATACTTTTTTAAATATTTTTAAGAGAACCTTAAATGTGTTAGAGATACGAAAAAAGAAAAAAATGCTTGAGCTAGAGGAAAAAAAATACATTCGCCACATAATTTTAAATTTGATAACTGAAAATGGTAAGTTAAACAAAAATGAAGCATTTAAACTAGTAAAAACTAAAATATTTTTAGATACTCCGAATTTTGATACAGAAATCTTTAAAATCATAAATTCCGTAAAGGAAAGAAACATTGATCTTAATAAATTCTCAATTCCAACTTATTTATTACCCAAAAAGAAAAGTATGTATTTAATTGAGCGGAAGAATGAATTTATCTTAGGTTCAGGACCAAAATATTTGAATATTTCAAGTCCAGTATTGTTTTATAATAAGAAGAAAATCTTTGGTATTGGTATAATCCACTCGATATTCAAGGAGGGGATTATTAACAATATATATAATATTCTTCCAATTAATTTAATCACTAATGATAATATGGTACATACTGAATATATCGCTGAATGTGAATATCCTGTAAAGAATGTACCATTTTGTGTTATATCTCATGAAGAGCAAGACTCTATTACCAAACAATTAACCGGTATTGGAGACCATATCTATTTAGGACCAAGATTAGTTGGAGATCAACTATTGAAATCATCTTCAGATTCTTTTGTATGGTATAAATTAAGTTATGAGTCTCTATTAGATATGTTTGAGAAACGTTTAATATTGTATGGAGTACCAAGCTCAGCTAAATCCATTTTAGGTGTTCAATTTTTAAGATTTCTTGCTATGAAAGATAGAAAAGTAATTGCTATAGCACCAAATAATCCAAATTTAGCAAAATTTGGATTAAAACTGCAAAGTATTGGTAAGTCTAATCCAAATTGGGATTTGGAGAATATTAGCTTGAAATATTTGAAAAAATATGGAGATGCTCCAGTAAGTAATTATGATTTCATTGAATTAGGTGAAAACAACCTTATGCCAGATATTGAAACTCTAAATAAAAGAACTGTGCTTACACTCATCAATGAGGTAACCGAGTCTGTACAAATTAAAAATATCGTTGCTTTAGAATTAGTTAGTAACACTATAACAAATGTTCTTCGAAGAGCTTCAAATGAATCATTATTAGATCCAAATGATTTTCAAACTAATCAAGTGAAAGCTCTTAAAAGAATGGCAAATATCCTTTTAAAATGGCAAAGTATTGGAATAAAAATTGATCTTAAAGATGAGATATTCTCAAATAAAAATAAGTCCATAGGTTTCTATGTAAATTCTGAATTATTTTTACCAGAATTAACTTATATTTTGATGGCTGAGATATTTTTCAATTCTGAACCTTGTTTCGACATTAAAGGAGAAGGATTATTTTTAATGGTTGATGAGATTCCATTATTAATGAATCTAGAAGGCGTCTTGATAAAAAGTCAACATTTAGGTAAATTATTCACGCAAATAAACAAACAAGGACGAAATATGGGTATCCTTTTAGGTAGCATCATTCAAGACTACACTAGTAAAATTCAAACAAATTTCTTACAGCAAAATCTTAATGACTATAGTAATTTTCATCTCATAATAAAAAATAAGAAGAGACTCATCAAAATCAATAATGAATATGTTTTAGTTCCACCTGTGACAAATATCTAAGAGGGGATTAATTTAACAATAAAAATGCGAAAAAAAAGGAAAATTGACTCATATCTATTTGATGATTTAGATATATTATCAAAATTCAATGTTGTTAGTCCTGGCAATGTTGCGTTCAAACCAATTATGAAAACGTTCACTCAATTAGATGATAAAGGGAAAAAATTATATACCGTATCTGCTGATCCTATAATAAAACTAAGTGATATTGATAAATTCAACCAAGTTGATCTATCCTTTATTCCAACTCCTATTTCCATTGGAATTGATGCTTCAACAATACCTTCCTATTGTCTTGCGAGGGGAAATACTCGGTATTTGCTAGTAAAACCTTTTGTAATATGTGCTTCAGGAGAAGATGCACAATTTCTATTAGAAGAATTTTATCAAAAAATAAAATATTTAATCTTGATATCTAATAAACTTAAGCCTTTATATAATAAATGTAAAGAGGCACTATATCCTCATCATGAATTGCAGCGAAATTTAGTAAATGTATTAAAACATATAAAAGAAGGTAAAATTTTTGCAGATTTCATTGAAAAACTGGTAGAAATTGCAATAGATTATGGATATAAGTATTCTTCAAAATCTCCAAAAAGTCATAACCTAATTATATTTAAAGACGGTTCAATTCTCTCGAATTCTGAAATGAAATTAGCCCAAGCTCTATATAAAGGGAAATTTAAGGGTCTTGAACCTTTTCAAAAATTATATAATTCTATTAAAAAAGCAAGTGATAATGGAATTCCAATTGTAGGTGTCGTTAAAGATAGCCAAGCTCTATTGCTATCTAAATTATTTACCCCCCACGGAGCAGATTATCAGATAGTTCGTAGTCTTGCAGCAAAGCAAAATGTAATGTACTCTTACTTAAATCCGATAAAAAAGATAATTGAACCACATAAAAATCTAGAAATAGATAATTATTTTGCCTTTATTGAAAAAGGTATAAGTCCTCTAAGATTAGAGGTGCTTCCTAAACTTAAACCTAAATCGGTTGGAAATTTTGAAGATGTAGTTCAAGATGCGATCCGCTTAATCTATCAAAACAACACTGTCCATGAATTCAACAAAAATAGGTATAAACTTCCATATTCCATTCTACATGCTGATCTTTATTCAAGAGAAATAGTTAAGGAAAAAAAGCAGTTAATACTGGAAATACTTAACACAATAAAAAGAAGATTATCTATACCTATGCAGGTTAAAAGAGGTTTTGAATAATATTGTTAATTGGAAAATCATTAGATTTATATAATAAAATTTCAATAGGTTGCATAAACCGAAACTTTATTTTATTTCGGATCTTAAAAAAAGTTAGATATATAAAAATTAAGAAAAATAGATGTAAGAAAAATGAGTTCTGATAAATTATCTCCAACAGGATATGAATTCATTAGGAAATTTTTAAATTCTACTCATATTCATTATACTGCAACTGAGATGTTTGAGTTTTTTGAGTATCTTGGACTTAAAACTTCCTCAAAGGTAAGAAAGTTCGAAGTTCCATTTACTAAATCCACCATTCGTTCATTTCTTAAGAATCTAGCAAATACGGGTGAAATTCAAGCACAACAAATTGAGGGCAAACGAGATAAACGTTATTTTGCAAATAGAGTGGATGAATTAAAATATGTTGAATTAGAGATAGTTGGGTTTTATATACAGCATTATGATAAAAAGAAATTACTTGATAATATATTAGAAAGATATTCAGATATTGAAATGTCATATGGCTTTAATATTGGTGATGCTCTGGATAAGAGAATCACCTTACAAAAGGTTGATAAAGATCGAGAAGCACTCTTAGGTGATGAGGAGAAACGTAAAAAGATTACTTTTTTTGAAGCCACATGTATGATGAATTATTATGAAATTCCTAAACTTGTAGGAATAAATCCATTTCGACGTATTGATGATAAAAAACCCGGAGTTAGTCATAGTCCTCCAGAGGGTATCCAAAGGCCCCGAGACAAGGATTGGGTTTATAAACTAAAAACGGGTTTATCATCAAAACTTTCAGCCATATTAAATAATGCAATTATATTTTTTAATAAAGATAGTATAGAAGAAATTGAGCCAATAAAAAAAAGGGAAGATGGACTTTATACCTGGAAAATCAGAGTTCCTTATTACGATCATATTTTCGATGATGATAAGCCAGGTTACATTTTAGATGGTCAACAAAGGATGTGGGCCTTAGATTTAATTAATATTGAGAGGATATTTAAAAATGAACCTCGAGCAAAAGCTTTTTATGGACCGGTTACAGTACTTATCGGAGAATTTGGAGATGAGTTGGAATATGAGATGGAAATTCTCAGATTGTATTTCATTCTAGCAAATAATACAAAAAATCTACCTCCAAAACTTAGGGATGAACTCTCAGCATTAATGAACACAAGGGTACAAGATGCATTGCCACCCAAACAAAGGGAAAAAGGTTATTTTGAAAAAATTATTAATCTCTTGGAGAGTGAAAAAATTAGTCCATTTTATCGAGCCATAGATCATGATGTTGTAGTTTTTTATAAACGTGGTTCATTGGATGACAGTGTAACTCCAAGTGTTCGGAAATTTGCTGGAAAAGGTGTCGAGGATATGGTGAAAACAATTCTTAAAGGTAGTCCATTTAATTACAATCCCAAGGCTACTAATTATTTGGATGTGTTTAAAGTAAATTATGAAAAATGGGCACATATGATTATGGATTATTTCAATGCGATTAAGTGTATTTTTAATACTGAATGGAATGAACTTGATACGGTAATAAGGAGAAATATGGGGGTCTTATCATTAGGACAGCTGATGGGATTAGCATTCCCTCCCAAATTACTCAGAAAGAGTAGAAACCAACGAGTTAAAATATTAATACAAGATCTTGCTATATGGAAAATTTTTGATGATGAATTGGATTTATCTAGCAAATCTAATTTAATTGCAACGATTACAAGAGATAAAAAGGATGATGCTAAAACTTTATTTGAAGCATTCCAAACGACGTTTCTTGGGTCCTCAGCTGAACCGGAGGATAGTGATGATGTCATAGAAGAAATTGCTGCGGCAGAGATGGTTTGGGAGGAAATAAAAGCAGAAGCTGGAGTCGAAGGTGAAAAATTTTAATCAATTTAAATTTTTAAAAATTAATGGTGATTTAGTGTGAGTGATAAATACACAGAAGCAATTGATGCGAAAGATATTCCTTCAGTTACTTTCCCCCCCCGTTTAGTAAAAATTATGATAGAAATGGAGAAAATAATAATTCATTTTTTCTCAAGTCCTAATCGAATTCAAGTACCCTTTCGTGGTTTTTTGTTGGAAGGGCCTCCCGGAAATGGAAAAACTGAATTAGCAAGACAAGTAGTCAGGCGTGTAGGAGAAATTGTGACCACTTATGGAATCAAAAAAGTATCTTTTATGCTTGTTGATAGTGCTAGTATCGCAGCTGCAAGATGGGGTGAGGCTGAGAGTAGATTAAAAAGATTATTTCAGAAATCTAAGGAAGTGGATGAGAAAATAGTATTATTAATTGATGATATTGATTGTTTAATGATAAAAAGAGGCGCAAATGTAGCAGTTGAATGGCATTACTCTATAAATTCAATAATGTTTCATCAACTGGATAACAATGATCCTTCAAAATTAATCGTTATTGCGACATCAAATAGAACCGATTTAATCGATGATGCATTGAGGTCTCGATTATATTTTTATGAAATTAATGAACTCACAAGTAAAGAATTAGTTTTTATAACTAAAGAAATCGTCCGTATGATGGATATAAAGCCAGAACAAAAAACTAAATTAAAGGATAGAATTGCTGAATCCCTTACAGAACTTGAACAACTAATTAAAGACGGGAAGATATCAAGAGAGAATCCTCCTAATATAAGAGATATCCAACATTTCATAACGAAAGTATATATTGAGGAGATTTTGTAAGATGCTAATCGTAAATGAGAATTACATTTTAATTTGGATGGAATTTAAAGAAGATAACAATGAAAGCTTAGATTCCTTTAGAGTTTCTTTAATGGGCGATAAAAAATTTATAGAAAGTTTAGAGGAGAATAAAAAACTCGAACTTATCGCAAGAAAAAATAAAGAGAATAAAAAAAGACGAAAGATAATTAAAAATATCAAATTTAATGATATCCCAAATGACATTAAGAATGAGTTTATTGAGGCTGTGAAAGATGTCAGAGAATTAGACGATGAAACAATGTATTTATATCCTATCGATTTTTCAATGATTAAAAGAGTATCTCGTATGGATTACCAGAGAACGACGGGTGGTAAAGAGATTAGGAGAAGACTAGATAAAATAGCCGGATTCGTTGCATTATACGAATATATAGGGCCAACAGTATTAATTAGGGATTTCTTAAGGATTCTCGAAAAAAAAATTAATGAATGGAATAAATCAAATGAACATATTTTATCAAATATTCAAGATTTTAAAATTATACCATGTTCAGAGTTTAAATATTCATCAGATTTAACGGAACAAAATTATTTTATAGCGCATCTTAAATTTCAAGCTTCTTTTGCAAATGCAAATCCTAATGATTATAGAGAATATCTTTTAGGAATTCCTAGAGATGAAAAAAGAGAAAAACCTGCGGATCCTAATGAATTATCAGGATTTGTGAAAGAAGTAACAGACAGATTTGTAGAAAAAATGGAGAGTAGCAGGGAACTGGATCGTGAAGTAAAATATGCTTTTCCAGTTGATTTTTCCATAATGAAGAAACCTATAGAACTATATAAAGACGATGATGGATATACAAGGTATTCTGATAAAGCAATTGGAGTTAATTTAATATATAAATATAGGGGGCCAGATTCTCTTCCAAATGAATTTAAAGAGGTGTTTCAAATCACTATTGAAAAGCTAATATTAGAAAGAAAAATATTCCAAAAATTGAGGGAACCGTTATTAATGGTTGGGGCCTCTCTTAAAAAATATAAATTATAAGATAAAAGAGGAATAAGAGGATGGCAAAAAAGAAAAATGAGGTTCCAGTTTCGGAACAAATAATTGAAATAATTGAAAATTCAATCAAGAAACAAGGTAAAAAGGAAGATTTTAAAAAGAAATTTGGTGGATTAATAAAACAATATATTAATGAGTGGAAAAAATGAAAGCTGAATTAATTCTGGAAAATATCGGTCAATATCGAGGACTAAAAAAATATGCTATAAACAGTGGAGTAATTACAATATTTCAAGGTAAAAATTCCCTAGGAAAAACGACAATCATAAAAGCCGTAGGTACAGCTTTATCTAGCCCAATCGTATCGAAAAATTTAATGCTAGAGGCTAATAAATTTGGAATTTTACCTAGAGATAAGAAAAAGAGAGCTCCTTTAGTGAATTATGATGAAAATATGGCAAAAATTATCTTAATATATGATGGGGAGAATATCGAAATAATAATTAATAAAGATGGTACAATTAAAACAAATTTTAATGGAAATGAAATGTTCTTATACTCTGGCATGTTAACAAAAAACTCCAAGATTTTAGAAAATCTAGCTTCAGGAGACTATGAGTTCCAATGGATTGTCACTGAAATGTCTAATGCCAGTAAGTATGAAGATCTTAAATCTATCGTAGATTCCTACATCGAGTTGAATAATGTTGTAAAGGCAACACTTGAAGATATTAATAAAAAAATTGGGAAAAATTTGTCAGAAAATGAAGACTTAATTGAGAAGAAAAAAAATCTTGAAGAAGACCTACTTAAAGTACAGGAAGATATGAATAACATCGATTTACCAGGAAGAGAAGTATATGAGAATTTGAAATCACAAGAAAATGAAAAAAAGGCCGAAATTAAAGGTGCAGAGAATCAATTAAAGAAAATTAATGATGATATCGTAAAATTTGATAAAGACATTAAAGTAATGGATGATGAGATTTCAGCGAAAGATGATGAAATAAATGATATTAAAAATAAAATGAAAGAGAACAAAGAAGAAATAGATCGTTTAAAAGATTTAAATGAGAACGAAATAAATAAAGAAATTCATGATTATCAAAAGAAGTTGGATCCAATAAATATTAATTTGGGTAAGGTCCTTTGGGGACTTAGTGTTTGGAGTAATTTAAAAAAAAATAAACAGGAATCTAATATTTGTCCAATTTGCGAGAGCAATATAGTTATTACATTAAAAAAGATCGAACAAAAAATTAATAATTTACGGAAAGAAGAAGAGAGTTATGAAAATAAAATATACGATATTAATGTTGAAATAAAAGTATTAGAAAATAAATTAAAAGATAAAAAAGAAAAAATACCTCTCTTAAAAAGTCAAATAGATTCACATGATAAAAATATTCGAGACCATGCAATGGAAAAAGATAATCTTCAAGAAGAAAAAACAAGAATGGTACAAAAAGGCAAAGGCCAATTGTTAGAAAATAAAAAGGACATTGAGGCACTAATTGAAAATATGAATAGTGAATTGGAGAAAGTAGTTGGAGAGAAAGAGGATTACGAAAAAAGATATGAAGTTTTGGTACCATTTGTGGAAAAAGAGAAAGAATTAACAGAAGAGATCGCAAAAATTGAAGGAAAAATAGAAAAAAACAATGAAGAGATCGAAACTTATAAAGAAATCACTTTATTTGAAGAAAAAATTCCGATAGAAAAAGCAGAAGAAGTTATAAATAAGTTATCCGATGAATTTGATATAATTATTGACCATATAATCAATAAAATTAATGAGCAGAGGCTTGGTGCCGCTAAGAAATTCAATACTACAATTAAAAATGTAATGAAAGAAATAGATCTACCAAATATAGAAAATATTTTTTTAGAGACTGATAATTATAATCTTAAAATAATAGGCAAGGGAGGCAAACCTTTACCAGAGGGCTCATTGGGAGGTGCTGAAAAGGCAACCATAGGAGGAATCCTTCAGGTGTCTTGTAAACAAACCTATCTCAGAGATTTTCCATTTTTCATTGGAGATGATCTCATTTTGGATTTTGATCCTGAAAATGCTGAAAAGTTCATAAATTATTTAAAAAAACTAGCTAAAGAAGAAGACTTATTTGTTTTAATAACAAAACCAACAAGCGATAAAGAGATTGTTCAAGTGGAATTACAATAAACTCTACTTTTTTTCACCTCTTCGACAAAAATGTTTATAAGATAAAAACTCATCTAGCATAATATCTAAACATTTAAATATGTAAGTTGTTATTATTTTTATAAAATTAATACTATTAAAAAGATTAAGATATTAGTTTTTTCCGAATCTCAAAAAAACATTAATCAATAATAACTGGTTAAATGTGAAGTCGAATGGTTAAATGTAAAATATGCGAAAAGAATGATGATTATTATAGCACAGGATACTGCAAGTACTGTTATGATGTAAAGTTCTATTTAAAAGATTCCTTTAAAGAATATCTTAAGGGTGCTTCCGCACAAAACAAGCTAGTAAGTGCTCTTGGTAACTTTTCCTGGATATATGCGGGTTATCCACGTTTTTGGGGGTTCTATAATGGAATTATAAATGTAATCTATTATTTCTTACCTGATCCAACAAAAGTATATATTTCGGAAGCAAATTTAGAATATTTCGAATTTACTGATGTTGATACTGCGGATATTCTTTTAGTATTATATGAAGCGAAAGTATTAAAAGAACCAACGGCTAAGACTCCACCCAGCAGTTTCGAAAAAGGCGAACTTACTGATATGGTTGTGCGAAGAGTGAGCAGAGAATTAGATCCAACTATCCCAGCAAACCGAAGGAGACGTAAACGATCTATGCAGGAAATGTTTGGAATTGTTTCTATGGTACTTACATATGTGTTGATGAAAAAAAAACTAACAAATCCAAAGGGTAAAGTATTACCACGCAAATCTTTGTCTTTATTTTTACTTCTAACTCACCACATTTTAAATAATTATACGGTCGGTACAGATATTCCTGAAACCTTTTCAATGAATTTATTGAATGAACAACATTCACTTATGAAACTTCCTAAAAGGACGCAAATGAAATTTATGTTTGAAATGCTTGGGCTATCCTATGTATCACCAGGAAAGACAAATGTGATTTCAAATGTTGATATGGGTTCGCAGACTTTATATTTGAATGAGGAAGTGAGGGAATTATTAGAATACTGGAGAGAACGTCGAAGAGATAGATTTAGAACTCGACATCGATAATTTTTTTTATTTTTAATTTTATAAATTGAGTGAAAAGCATGAAGGAAAACAACGATAATAAAATTATTGGTAAAAAGAATGAGAAAAATAATGATAATAAATGGCCAAAAAAAAAACAAAAGGTTGATACTAATTTCAATGAAATTTTTAAATTTATCCATGGATATGCTGAAGATTTAAAAACTGGAATTAATTATTTTTATAATTTTTGTGATTTTTTAAATATTCCTTCGAGGATTAGAGAAGCTTCTAGAGAATTGGTCCAAAGACAAGGCCCATATTTTGATCTTCTTTATGATAGAGAAAAATTCAAAGCTTATATTGCAGCATTTTATGTTAACTGTGTTTTAGAATATCAAGACACTATTATTTTTGAAAGTGCTGTACGGAAATTTGTCAACAGAATAACTAAAAAGGAAGAAGATCAGAAGATTAAGGTTTCTCGCAGACAAAACCTTACAAGCTTTTTACAATCTTCAATTAATATTGGATATAATCCAACATTTATTTTTGATTGTCTAACTGAAAAAGAGAAAAAACAATTTAAAATTTTTTATTACAAAGTCCAATTAAGAAAATTAATTAAGGAGTTAGAAAAACAATATAAAAAATTATTGTACTTCCACTTAGACATAGATGATCTGTATGGTCCGATTCTATACATTTTAGGCAAAATTTTTGGTAGTTATGAATATAGAAGTCCGAAACTTTGTGCAGCATGCTATTATGTCTTATCGAAACATAAAAAATGGAACGAGTATAAAGTTTCTAAAAAGGCTTTAATTCGTATTGGTTTTGTTCGGAGAGAAAAATTTGAAGAAGCTTATGAAAGTATTAGCAACTCAATTGATTATGAAGATCTTGTTAAGACTTATCCTAAATATGATTTTGCTATAGAAAAGGCATTTAGGGAAGATATTGATAAAAAACCATCGGTAGAAAGGACAATAAAAAACAAGCTGAAACAATATAGAGGATGGCGTTAGTAATTTTTTTGGAATCATTAATTAAATAAGTAGGTAAAGAGTATGAACGAAAAATTTGAAAATTTATCTGAATATGAAAAAATAAAAAGATTTTTAGAATGGGCTCATCTTCCGTATACTGCTACAGAAATTTATGAATTTTTTAATACACTAAATCTGAAGACTTCAACAGGATATCCCTTTACAAAATCTTCGATTAAAACATACTTAAAAGATTTATCTAATACCAACCAGATTCAATCAAGACAGCATTATGGAAGAAGATTTAATTATTATATGGCAAATAAAGATAGAACACTTAAATATATGACATTGGAATTAGTAGGATTTTGGGTTGAGCATTATGATAATAAAAAGTTATTAGATTCCACCAAGAAGCGTTTAGAGGAGGGAAATCTCTCCTTATTTCCTAAAGATATAGATTCATGTTTTTTTTCATCTAAAACAGATGAGTTATTTTCTGAAGATATAGAAGAACCAGAAGACTTAACTATCTCAAGAAAATTTGCCTTATTTCAAGGTACATGCATTATGGATTATCATCAAATTCCAATAATTTCTAGCTTATATCCATTTCACGAATTTAAAGAGAATATTGCTATCCAACCAACAATTAATTTAACTTGGTTAAAGGAATTAAAAGCTATGTTAGAGTCGAATTATTCTATTATTTTAACAAGTGGGTTAATTTATTTTAATAAAGAAAATATTGAAGAAATAGAACAACCAAAGCGAAGAGAGGATCGTTTAATTAATTGGAAAATAAGAATTCCTTATTATGAACATGCTTTTTATGATGAAAAACCGGGTAGGATGCTTGATGGCCAACATAGGGTAATTGCATTAGACTTAATAAATCTTGAAAGACAAATTAAAGGAAAAAACTCAATCGCTTTTTTAGGTCCAATCACAATTTTAATTGGGGATTTCAGTAAAAATTTAAGCTATGAAAAAAGGCTCCTTGCAAAATACTTCTACTTATCGAATCAAAGTAAAAATTTACCTCCTTTATTAATCCATGAGATGACAAAAAATTTCCTCTCTGAATTGGGCGATACTCTTCCGATAAAAGAAAAATTTGCTACAATAATTGATAAAATGATAACTTTATTAGAAGGAGATAAAAAAAGTCCTTTTTATAATGAGATAGACCATGAGAGCAGACAATTCAACAAATTAGGAGGAATAACTAATATCGCAGGTGTTGAGATAAGATTATTCTCGAGGGAAGCGATTAAAAAAATGATAGATGAAATGTTAAAAAGAAATCCATTTAATTTAGACAAAAATAGGGAGAATATATGTGAGGAAATTGAAATTAATATGGAAAATTGGTTAGATATTATCATTGATTATTTTAATGCTCTTAAATGTGTATTTAATAAAGAATGGTTAGAAAAGAATTCCATAATAAGGAGAAATAGTGGTATATATGCTTTAGGCCAGTTAATCTCATTAATTTGGACACATTCCTTATTTCGCTTAGAGAGAGATGAAAGAATTAAAGAATTAATTAAAAATCTATCAATCTGGAAAGATTTTGATCATTGCCTTGACCTTTCGGAAAATTCTGAATTTAATAAACTGTTTTATTCTGATAGTATAGCAATGGCCAAAAATTTGTATAAAACACTAGAAGTAAGTTGGATATCTTCTACACAGGATGAACAAATTAGCATTAAAAGTCAAATGATCATAGCTAATGCAGAACAAATATGGGAACAAATTAAAAGTAATTTAAAGGATTATTAATATGAGATTAGCACTAATCTATAAAAGTTAAAATAAGGAATAATTTTAATGCGTTGTTTTATTTGCAATAGTGATTCTGAAGTGGGTAAATGCATAGTTTGCGGAAAATGGGTTTGTTCTGAAAAACATGCTGAATTATTCTGGTTTAATTTAAGTGTTTCCTCGGATTGTAGAGCTATTTTAGAATCAAAAGATTAATCTTTTGAATTCTATTGCTGTTTAGACGGCCATGAAATTGAGGATATATATAGATTATGAAAGCTAAAAAAAATAGTAATTGTTTGTAAAAAACGGAAAAGGAATATTAAG
>Ga0114923_10000614_pt1 | contig 27206 bp, 23 predicted proteins | sample SumtaG_FD_89578 | JGI IMG/M metagenome (GOLD analysis project Ga0114923, IMG submission 89578) | Deep subsurface microbial communities from Indian Ocean to uncover new lineages of life (NeLLi) - Sumatra_00157 metaG | ecosystem: Environmental > Aquatic > Marine > Oceanic > Sediment | place: near... | reverse complement strand
TGAGCCGCCTTGACCGGGTCGGCTTCAAACGCGAACTTCCCACCGACTCGCTCCTCGATTCCATCAGTCAAGTACTGAGTAAGCGCTTCAGAACCCTCGATTGCGAATGGCATTCCCAACACCGTGTAAACTCCGGACGCGACGAAATAGAAGCCAATGGCCACTGCCTTTTCGCTCATCCATTCCGGCGCCGCGCCGGCGATCGGGAGATCCGAGATGTCATCTCCGAGACCTCCCTCACTGACCATGTTCGTCAACGTCATGAGGACGCGCGAGTTGTCGAGACAGGCTCCTACGTGTAATACGGGCGGAATGCCCACGGTCTCGCAGATCTCCTGAAGGCCCTTCCCAGCGAACTCGAACGCGGCCTCGGGGCGGAGTAGACCGTATTTCGCATCAGCGATGGCCGAACAACCGCTGGTTACCACCAGCACGTCGTTCTTGATCAATTCCTTGGTCATCTCGATGTGAGCCCAATCGTGGGTGATCTTGGGGTTGTTGCAGCCAACGACTCCCGCGGCTCCTCGCAGTCGACCGTCCATGATGGCATCGTTCAGCGGACGGTAGGTTGAGCGGTAAGTTCCGCCGAGGAAATTGAACACCGACTCAGCGGTGAACCCGGCGACTAAGTCCATTGTATCGTTCGGAATGAACGGCTCACGGTCACGATTGCGGAAGTTCTCCACCGCCATCCGGACGATCTTCTTGGCGACTTCGAGCGCTTCCTCTTCGGAGAATTGCACGTGCTCGACGCCGAGGATTTTCGCCTTTGGCGACGTCGTCACGAGCTTTGTATGGAAGTGGGTCGCGAGATCGCCGAGCGACGGCATGACACACTGCACGTCGACCATCATCAAGTCGACGGCGCCTGTCATCATCGCCAGCTCTTGCTGAAGGAAGTTTCCCGCAATCGGCACACCGTGACGCATGAGGATCTCATTGGCTGTACAGCAGATGCCGGCCAGATTGATCCCCGTTGCACCTGCTTCTTTCGCCAGCGCCAACAGCTCTGGATCGTGCGAGGCGATGACTGCCATCTCCGAAAGGACGGGCTCGTGACCGTGAACGAGGATGTTCACTTGGTCCTTGTCGAGAACGCCGAGGTTGACTTTGGAACGTAGAGGTGTCGGGCTTCCGAAGAGCACGTCCTGGAGATCGGTCCCGATCATCGATCCACCCCAGCCGTCGGCGAGGGCCGTTCGCATTCCCTGGTCGATCAAGTTGCGGTAATCGGAGTCCACGCCCATGGTGGTGCGATGCATCGCTTCGACCACTTCGCGATCGATACCGCGCGGCACGATGCCGAGATCGCGCCACAACTGCTTCCGCTTGCTTGGAGCGCGCGAAACGAGCTGCAGTTCGCCTTCCTGCCGACCGAAATCGACCAGCGCCTTCTCGCCCACCTCGACAGCAATCGTCCGATCGTCCTTCTCTGTGATCTCCACGGAGAAGTCGACGGCGATCTCCCTCAGCTTGACGGGATCTTTGATCTTGTAGTCACTGTTTTCGTCCTTTGCGGCGAGCAGCAGTGCATGCGTGACATCGCGGCCATGATCCGAGTGAGCTGCCGTTCCGGCGGCGATCATCCGAACCAGGTTCCGGGCTGCGATCGTGTCGACGTTGGCGCCGCAGACGCCGTGGTCCGATTTTCCGGGGATGATACGACAGGGGCCCATGTGGCAGATCCGGCAGCAGACACCTTCATCGCCGAATTTGCACTGAGGCTGCATTGCGTCCCACCGATCCCATGCGGTCTCGTGGCCACCTTCCTTGGCGGTTCGCAGCATCTCCTGTGACGCCGGGTCTATGGTCCGTGGTTGTTGTTCCTCCGTCACCTTTTCCTCCTTCAGAGTCCGCGGCGCGCTCGGAAGGCACGCTCATATGAGTCACTGTAGATTTCTTGATTCAGCATCAACTCAGCCGTCGCTATGGCTGTAATCAGTTCGTCGTCCATCACGTTGCAGATCGCCGCGTCGAGACCGCGTCCCATCGCCATGATCAGGAATGTCCTCACGATCTGACCGCGCTCGGTCACCTTTGACGCGATGTTCGACAGGCCGACCGAAATGTGCGGAGACGGGTCGGACAGATGGGTGATCTGCTCGATAGCCTCGAGGACGTGGGGCGCCTGATCTTGCATGAACTTGATCGGCATCAGAATCGGATCAATGAAGAGGCGCTCCGGTGGCAGACCTCCTTCGATCGCCGCCATGAAGACCATTGCCGCGTTCTCGACGCGCCGCTCGACGTTCTGCGGGCTGCCTCGCTCGTCCATCGCCAGGCCGAGCAGGCTCGCGTCATGCTTCACCGCCAACGGGACCAGCTTCTCCAGTTTCTCGGGATCGGCGGTGGTCGAATTGATCAGGCAGCCGCGTCCATCTAGAGCTTCCAGACCAGCCTGGACGGCCTCGATCTTGGTGCTATCGACCGAGATCTTGGTGGGAACCGCGGCGGCGGTCGTCTTCACGAGCCAAGCCATGTCTGCCGGGTCGCGCGAGGCGGCCCCGATGTTCACGTCCAGATAGTCGGCGCCCTGTTCTGCTTGGAGCCTAGCCCACTTCTCGACCGCGGTCGGGTCCTTCCCGCGGATCGCGGCCGCGATGTCCTTGAATCCTGCATTAATCCGCTCTCCGATGAGAATCACGAAGCACCACCTCCCATCAAACGTGCAATTGTATTCTTGGTTACGCGTACCGCATCCGGGTGACGCATGATCAAGATGTCGGCGCCGGCGAGGAGGTACACATAGGCTGTCGCCGCCTCCCACATTGGGCCTCGTTCTTTCGCGTTCCCCCATTCGGGGACTTCACTCTCGGGAGCTTTGGCCTCCTTCACTCCCCACGCCTCGATACCGATGTCGCAGAGCATGGGCATCGCCACCACCTTGTCCCCTTTCAGTCCGGCAATCCGCAGTCGCTCCATGATCGAATAGACGTATTCAATCCCGTAGCCGAGGGCGCCGGTGCTTGGGTAGATAAGGATGTTCTCCGCCGGGAAGCCGACGTCGAGCGCAAGGATGTTGACCTGCTTGGCCATGTTGATGTCCACCGGCGACTCGGCGATCAGCTTGTGCCCGTAGGCGGTTCCGAGGGCGGTTAGCGTCTTGTAGTTGTCTTCGGTGATCGTTCCCAGCAGGCAGTTCTCTCCGGAGACGACCTCTCCCACAACGGGGAAGACCTCGTTGTCCTTGTCGACGTTCCCGCAGCCCCAGATGATAAGGGGAACTCCGACCGCTTCCAGGACCTTCTTTGCAGCCTCGGCTGCGTCTTTAGGGGAACGATTGGCGCCGTTGGGGTCGCATCCCTTGAGGCGAAGGCAGATTAGATCCGCTCCAAACTCTTCGACGCAACGCTTCGCCCACGCTCCCGGGTCGGACATCACGTCAGCAAACGGAGCTTTGACTAGCTCCGGCCAGTCTTCGGCCGCGACGTCCCATACCTCCATGGCGAGCACAGGTTTGTTCGGCATTGTCCCTTCGAAGTGATAGAAGGGGAGCGTTGTTTCTCCGCCCACCGTAATCGTCGACGTGCGCGTACCTCCCTCGGCGGCGCTGGCGCCGATCGTGACGGCATTGATGCTATGCGGCCAAGTCTTCTTTACGTCTGGAATCTGGACAGTCACTCTCCCTCCTTCTCCGGCAACACGGTTGCCAGCATCCGATTGATCTCAGCCAGCGACGCGGCGTCGGAGCGAAGCGCGTTCAGCGGCCGTCCATCTAGGTTCAGCGTGACGATCTCTTCGTCATGCGGGATTCTCGCAATCACTTCAAGCCCGGAACGCTCGACCTCTTCTGCCCCACGCTTCGAAATCTCCGTCTGTAATCGATTTAGGACCAAGTAGCGGCTCCCGATCCCCAGCTCCAATTCATCTGACAAGCTTGCGATTCTCGCCACCGCACGGATTGCGACAGGATTCGCGTCGCTCACCATTAGCAGTAGATCGACTCCGTGCGAGACTCGGCGAGCCAGGTGTTCCATCCCCGCTTCGTTGTCCAGGACCGCATACTTGTAGCTGTTGCGAAGCGTCGAGAAGCACGTTCTAAGGATGTTGTTAACGGCGCAGTAGCATCCGGGGCCCTCGCCCCTTCCCATAACCAGGAGGTCGACTCCTTCGCCTTCGGCGATCGACTGGTGAATCTCATATTCCAGATGGCGGCTCAGCGGAACGCCGGCGGGAAGCTCTCTGATCTTGTCGAGGGTCTCCGCCTGTAGTTCGCCGATTGTCGTTTCTACGTCGAGGCCGAGCAGCTCGCCCAGATTGCTGTTCGGGTCGGCATCGATCGCCAGGACGGGGCCTGCCTTACGTTCAACGAGGGCCCGAATCACCAAGCCGGTGACCGTCGTTTTGCCCACTCCACCTTTGCCGGCAACAGCTATGGTGAATGCCATCTACATTCCTCCCTCTCCGGGAGCCGTTCCGGAAGCAACGGCCGTCGGGAACAGATCCATGTGGGTGTGTGGAATGAATTTGGCGGACATAAATTCTTCGTAGTACTGCGGGTAGGTGATCAGGTCGTAGTACGTCGTACCGTGGGCGATTGTCGAGCTTGCCTCGAACGCGTCGGTCGACAACATGGCCATCTTCGCCCCGATGAGAGATGTGTTGCCGACGAAACGGATCCGCTCGAGAGGGATGTCCGGAATCATGCCCAGTGTCATCGCCTTGGCACGGTCGAGGTAATTGCCGAACCCTCCTGCGATCAAAAGTTGTTGTACATCAGAGAAACTGAGGTGCATTGCCTCCAGCAGCACCTTGGCGCCCGAATAGATGGCCGCCTTGGCGCGGAGGAGATTCTCGATGTCCGGCTGGGCGATCACGATGTCTCGGGCGGCGCCATTCTCTCCCTCGGCAATGAGCACGAATTCCATCTGTCCTTCGGATTCACGGACGCGCGGTGAACGGTCGGGGAGAAGGCTTCCCGATCGGTCCAGTATCCCCGCTTGGTAGAGCCCGGCTATAGCGTCGATTAGACCCGAGCCACAGATTCCTTGCGGCGGTGCGTCGCCAATCGTCCGAACGTTGAAGTGACCCTCAGAATCCACGGTGACTCGTTCAATCGCCCCTCGGCTGGCACGCATTCCGCACTTGACGCCACTTCCTTCGAATGCCGGTCCGGCCGACGCGGCACACGCCAACATCCATTCATGATTACCGAGGACGATCTCCGCGTTGGTGCCGATGTCGATCAGCATCGTCAGCTGCTCTGACTGATACAGTCCTGTTGATAGGATACCGGCGGTCACATCGCCGCCGACCCAGCTCCCGACAGACGGCATGGCGTACAAGAGACCGCGCGGGTTGATCTTGATGCCGACCTCCGATGCCCTGATCGGTGGCGGCGCGGTCGTTGTGGGGATGTAGGGCGATTTGCGGATGTGCGACGGATCCAGGCTGAGCAAAAAGTGAAGCATCGTAGTGTTCCCAGCGGCCAGCAAGGTCACGATGTCGTGCAATTCGACGGAATTGCGGGTCACGAACGCCGAGATCAAGTTGTTGATGTCCCCGACGACGGCGTCTCGCAGTGCCTTTACCCCTTCGCTCTCCGCCTGAATGATCCGCCGGGTGACCTCGCCGCCGAAAACGGCCTGCGAGTTATAGCAGGCCTCTGCATCGATCGTCTCCGAAGTGGAGAGATCCACGAGATGTGCGACGACGGTCGACGTTCCCACGTCGATTGCTACGCCGTAGCTTCGCTTTGTCTGATCTCCCGCCTCCACTTGGATCACTTCGGTTGTCCCGCCACGCTGTCCCACGGTTGCCGTGACTCGCCACTCGGCTTCCCGATTCACCGCCGGGAGTGAGCGGAGGACCTTGAGGCCCATTTGCATCACCGGGGAATCAATGCGACGTCGAATCTCGCGGAACAAGCGCTCCTGGCACGCGAGATTGTCCTCCAGTGTTGGGGGCGGGAGCTCGAGGTACAGCTTCTGAACAACCGGATTGTGGCGGAAGAACTTTGGCTTGTCGGCCGTCGGGAAGAATGCGCGAAACCGACGGGCATCTTCATCGATCAGAATCTGAGCCCCGTCGGCGCGCGATTCGAGCGGCACCATCACCTCGGTATCGGCAATAATCCGCGTCGTGCACGCCAACGCGTAGCCCTGTTGGATCTCGTCACGAGTGAGTAGGGTTGTTGGATCCGTGTCCACTTCGCCGCTCTGGATAATTACGCGGCACTTCCCGCAGATACCGTCTCCGCCGCAGATCGAGGCTATGATCACCCCGGCCGAGGCGGCTGCTTCGAGCACGGTGGCACCGCGGCTCGTCTCGACGGTCGTGTCTTTCGGATGGAACGTGACGCGTACTGTATCCATAAGGGGTGTCGGCTAGTTGCTGCTCCATTCGGTCTTTAGGAAATGCGGGATTCCAGCGGCGTCTTCCGGTCCGACAATCACTTCCCATTCGGAATCCTCTTGGATCTCCATCCGCATGACGGCGACCAGCCCGGGGATGATGAGCCGATTGTGATCTACCTTGTCCATCACGCCCTGCTCTTTCACTGCCTTAATGACCTTTTCTGCGTTGAGCTTGTCATCGGCGTAGGCGTTGAGAACGCCGAGTCCCTCCGTGTCGACGACACTGATGTACGTGGGGATTCTGCTGTTCTCCACCTCGCCGGCGACTGTGAAGTACGTCAGCGCGAAGTTCGTTGTCAGCAGAACCGGAGCATCGGGTCCCGGGGTCCCGATCTCGTAGAGTTTCGCCTCGATCGCGTTTGGTACCTGAGGATCGGTGTAGATATTCTGCCGGATGGTCAGCAGGGGAAGAAGCTGCGATGGCTCCGTGGAATCCGTCACCACGATCCCTGCGTAGCGGCAGATCGCGGCTGAAGCTGTTGCCGCCTCCTCATCCGGCGCATCCGACATCGCATGGACAAGAATCGGGTACCCCAACGGCCGGAAGACCTTCTCCAGCGCGAGCCGCCGTAATTCGGTGAGCTTGGTGATTGTGTCAACCAGATCCGCTCCAGCGGGATCCAGGACGAGGTCCTCGACTCCCTTCTCTTTCAGCTTCTCGGATATGGCGCTGAGGCCGTCGAGCGTATCGGCTCGGACGACCAGCGGAACGTGATGCTTCCCGGCAAGTTCGGCCATCGCTTCCCAATTCGCGTCGGTCGCCGGACCAATCAGCGGACGGCGATCGGCGATCGCCTCCAGAGCGGGACCGAGGATTGCTGGATCCGAACACGACAGGATGATCGAAAGGCCGGTTCCTTTGCTCACCCGCTTGACGGCGGATGCATAGCAGTCGGCGTCGGCGTTCTCGCAATCGACGGCCACGAAGTTGACGCCGATCTCCTGACCGACCCGAACGAAGTGAAGTTTCCCGATTGCCTCGAGGCGTGCATCAATCTCCGAATCCGTCAACGCATTGGAGATTCGTATGGCAATTCCGGTGGGGTGGTGGAACTTCTCCTCGTGCCGGAACAGCACGGTTTCCCCGCCGATTGTATACTCCGCTTCACCGACGCCGATCCTAACCGTGATCATCGGCGGCGCCTGGGCGTCTCCGAGAGCCGACTGTGCCTCGGTGGAGACGTGAGGACACTGATCGAGGGCCGCCTTCTTCGCCGCGACCTGCATCGCGAACGCCATGCAAGTTGGGAAGTTGCAGTCACCGCAATTTGTCTTTGGCAGTAGCTTGTAGATGTCGATACCGGTTACTTTTGCCATCGCGCTCGCTGTCCTCCTTGTGTAGCGTCGCTAGAACATCGGTTCCATTGCCACAACTGGGTGCCCCACTTTCTCGAGGAACGCCAGCAGCTCCTCGCTCGTGGTCGCGTCTTCCTCGGTGGCGATTTTGTCGAGCAGGTCAGCTTTGCCGAGCTCTTCGAGTCGCTCGACGAGCCGGTCTTGGATCTCCTCTTTCAGGGCTGCCGGCATCCAGACGACGCGTTCGAGGCCGCCCTCGGCGGAGATGAACTTGGAGCTCGAAATATAGAGCTTACCCATCCCAACAAAGCCGGGGGTTTGGATCCCGCCGCCGATCTGGCCGGCCATTGTCGAGAAGGTCATCCCGACCGGCGTCATCCCTTCGTACTCGCGATTGACGATCATCACTCCGTTTGTCTCGGGTAGGATGGCGGTGATGCACTCGAAGCAGCCACAGCTAGTCATCGGATCTTCCATCATCGAATAGGCGTTGAAGCGTTCGAGATTTCCGTTGGATGCGACCTCGAGATACTCGTTGACACCCGTCCACTGCCCCTTCACCTCGTCGACCGTTTGCCCCTTCTTGATGGGCTGATTCGGGCCGTGAGGGTTCATCTCGTACCCTGCTGCGCAGTCAAGCCAGGTGTATGCACCGCACAGACCCAGTCTTTCGGGTGTTACCACGCAAACATGATCAGGCGCGTAGGACTGGCAGAGAACGCAGGAGTAGAACGTGTCGGCCTCTTCGTCAACCATTCCCTTGATCCGATCGTCGCGCTGCCTGTAGACGACCCTGGCCTCTTCGAGTGGGCCGATGAGCTTGTCGCCGTCGGTGATGATTCTCACCTGGATTTTGTCGATGATGGCGCTGAATTCGTCGCGGAGTTTCGCGATCAGGACCTCGCCATAATGCTCCAAGCGAAATCCCTTCTCGAATGCCTCCTTGCTGAACCGCACCCAGACAATTGCCCGTTGTCCCATGTGGAACACGCCGTAGGCCCAGGACGAGAACTCGTGAATCCGGCGTTCGACCACCGTCTCGAAGTCCTCCTTGAAATTACGACCCGCGACTTCGACGATGACGCCAAATGGTAACGCTCCGCCGACTTCGACTTCGTCAATGTTCGGGCCGATCACTTCGATGTGGCCGTCCTGGATCTCGTCCATCGGGCGCCCGCGCACCAACTCGAAGGCCTCGGTGTACTTGCCGCCGAACTGGATCTGCATCTGTTCCTTGCGGACTCGCTCCCCTTCAAATCCGGCGCCATAGGGCACCGGGATCGGAATCTCGCTCATCTTGAGTTTCAGCCCGCGAACCTCGACCGCCTTGTTGACGATCTGGTCGCGTGGAATTCCGGAGACGACGTGCTCGTAAGTGCAGATGCCGCGAGGCAGGATCTGTGGGATCTCCACGTCGGAGATAACGGGGAATCCGAAGTTGATCGCTCCCGCGGCGGTGGCGTACTTCTCATCGGTCAGCAGCTGATTGCCGTTCTGGGATGGTTCGTGATCGGCTCCCAGTGCGAGAACGAACGCGAAGACGCGCTCTTTGTTGTACATTAGGATCTTGCGGGCCGCGTTCATGTCTCCAGGTTTTACGCCACCAAACGTCATCGCCGCGCGTGCGGCAAAGTTTAGAGCAAGAACGGCAGCCGACGTATCCTTGCCGTACGGGACGAGGAAGGTGTCCCAACTCATCTCGACGCCCTCTTCGGCCAACTGCTCGGCCATCGAGCGTCCGTTGGTGTTCGACGCCATGAAGACGAGGATGCTCCGCTCTTGGAGAGAACGTGCGAGCTCGACGGCCTCTTCATTTGTCGGCAGAGCACCGACACACGCAGCGAATCCGGGCATTCGCCCATCGACAAGCTTGATCCCCTGCGTGCGGAGCGTGGCATCGCCGGTGAATCCGAGCCACGGTGCCTCGGGCTCCTCCCCCCGCACGTACTTGAGTACTTCGATGATCTCTTCGGCGAGGAGCGTGGCGGCACCCGCGTCGAGGGCGTTTCCGAGATACGGCAGCCACATGCTGCCCTGCGGAACTGGAGGAAGCAGCTGTTCGGCCCGCTCAAGGGTCTTCTGTGCGTCGGCCAGAGTTGTGACCTCCAGGCCGGTGAGGGCCAGCGTGAGCGGGAGATAATAGGCGGTACCAGGGAACTCGGCCTTCTTGTCCGGTCCGAATGTTTCGACGGCTTGCTGAAGCTGCGTTCGGGCCTTTTCCATGTACGCGTGGGCTCCGCGGATCGCCGCTGTGGCGATGATTCTCGACATACGCACACCTCCTCGGGCGCATCCAACAAATAAAGAACGCAAGGCAAGCGAAGATGTCGCTATCCGCGAGATCCTGAAACATGTCCGTTATCATATCGCTTGCCACTGATTCTTGTTATATCACTTACCATAAAACCTTACCATGACACGGACATCTCGGCAAGGATTAAGCCAGGCGACGCGCAGCAATTTAGACGCTTGGTGTTGCGAGCGTTTCTTCCAGCGCAGCAAAAAGTGCGACGACCGCCTCGTTTTGGGGTCCACCAGGCAGCGGGCCATGGCGGGCGGCGATGCGAAGCTCGTCGAGATACGGGATGACGCCTACGATCGATACGCCGGTCGGGAGGCCATGCTCGATCTCGCTCAGTTCCTCCGGATCCCGAACCTTGTTTGCCACGGCGAGAATCCGCTCGATCCCGATCTCGCGGGCCAGCCCAAGAGTTCGCTCGGCCGTTTCGAGAGTGCGACGATCCGATTCCACTATAAGGAGGAGGGCGTCCACACCTTGGACTGTCCCTCGGCCGAGATGCTCGATGCCTGCCTCCATGTCGACGATGACCACGTCGTCCTCCTGCAGCATCAAGTGGGCAATGAGGGCCTTGAGTAGCGTGTTGGCCGGGCAAGCGCACCCCATACCTCCGCCTCGAACGCCACCGAGGACGAGCAATCGAATCCCGTCTCGTTCCACGGCATAGCGATCCGGGATGTCGTCGACGGTTGGATTCAGGCGGACGAACCCTCCGGTTCCCGCGCGCTCGGCGACGAGCGCGTCCTCCTCAGCGAGAGGAGCCACCGGATTGGGGAATCCGAGGGTTGTCGCCAGATTGGAGTCAGGATCGCCGTCGACCACCAGAACACGGTAGGAACGTGCTGCGGCTTCACGAGCCAACATGGCAACCAATGTCGTCTTCCCCACCCCACCCTTTCCGGCGACCGCGAGCTTCATTGGATTCCTCCCAGCTTAGCCAGCTTCCGGCAGAGCATCCGTCCGACAATAGCCAGTCCATCGGTCGGAAGGTAGTGGCTTGTTGATTCATCGAACAGGACCGTTCCGTTGGCCGGGAACTCGTCGTCGCCGGTCCACCAGACCACGGCGAGAGGAACGTTGGGGAGCACACGAAACGCATAGGCCGCATCGCCCAGCTCGACAGGCTCGCCGCCAAGGCTTGCGGCAGCTTTCCGGAACGCGTCGATCTTCTCGCCCAGATCGTGCACCAACTGGTCTCCCGAGTACCCCTGGAACGCTTTACGGTAGAACATGCCGTTCGGCAGTTGCTGGAATCCGATCCATTGGCCCGACGGGGGGGTACCGTCCCCGTGCACGAGATAGTCGAGAAACAGGATCTGCAGTTCCTCAGGGCAGACCGTGCCGTCGGCGAAATGGGCGACGAGATCCGGGAGCTCGATCCGATAAGAGGTTCCGAGAAGCGAGAGATCGAGGCCGCCCTCACGGAACGTCAATCCCCCTCGCCGAGCGAGTTCGTTGGGGGCGTACGGCGCTAGTTCGGTACGGGCCGCATCTATCCGGGGACGGAGGGACTCGCGCACTGCCTCTTTCGGCATTGTCTCACCTCAGAAATGGGCTCGGATTAATAAGGCTGAGCCTTGATATGGTTATACGGCGTTTCTCAAGAGCGGGCAAGCGCGACTCCATCGTCGAGCGAACCCTTCCGGACAGGGCGCCATGCCGGACGCGCGCCGATCTCGTCAGAAACTCTCGTCCTCATCGGACGGCTCGAAGAGCGGCCGCCACCTCGCAGAGCAGGTCGAATCGCTGACCGGCTTGGTCTTCGCTGTACGTGACGTGGGGCATCCCGCACGGGAGGGTGATCAGGTCGCCCGAGACGACATCGCGGGCGTGCTCGACCGACTCGATCCCCCACGCGATCCTCGTCTTGCCCCGAGACGCGTAGTACTTGGTGATGTCGTACTTCGACGCGTCGAAGCTGACGATATCGATTTCAGCCTCGAAAAGCTGATCCCACTGCATGTTGCCGCAGACGTGGACACCTCGGACAACAGGGAAGCTCTCAAAGAGCGGTTCCCACAGCCGCTGATACTCGAAGCCGACATGGCCGAGAGCCGGCTCATCGAGGAAGAGAATCGTCTCCTGGGCTTCGAGGCCGTCAAGGATCGCTTCGACGTGCCGGTAAATTCTTGAGATCGCGTCGTCTTCATCGTAGCCACAGCTGCGAAGGGTTGCCGGACCAATGCACTGGACCTTCACCGTCTCGAATCGATTGCGCTTGAACGCTGCGAGGCAGCTCAGCTTTCCCGGATCCTTGACGTAGACCAGCATCGCATCGCCGAGGGCAGTCAGTTCTGGAAGGAACGGGATCTCGTGTTCGAGACTGTAGGCAACAGCCTGATCGATATCGGAGAACGGAAGCGCCCCGATCTGCGTCACCAGTTTCCCCTGCTGCTCGTAGCGATACATGAGTGAAGTATACGTCGATCGAAACCGACTGACGACACGCCGGTGATTGGCTTCTATTGCCACCTGGGATTCCACATTGTCGAGAGAGACACGGCACCTGGGTTCCTCATCCTACGTAGGCCAATCCCGCGAGACCTAACAAGCTGATCTTGCCTCCCGGCTTCCCGAGCGTCTGAACGATGACGTTCGAATCGGCGATCAGAATGAAGCCGGGATCTGGCCTTCTCCGTGCCACGAGGCTCAGGAAGATGTAGACTACGTCGACGGAAGGAGGATGCGTGATAAGCTTAACGGGCATTCATCTACTGCTGACCTATCGCTGCACCGATGAGTGCGATCACTGCTTCCTATGGGGCAGTCCCAAAGCACGAGGGACGATGACCTTCCGACAGATCCGGGACGTGCTGATACAGGCACAAGCTCTTGGCACGGTGGAGACTGTCTACTTCGAGGGAGGAGAGCCGTTCCTGTTCTATCCCGTCATGGTGGAGGGCCTCCGCGAGGCGGCCGACCGTGGCTTCAAGCTGGGTGTTGTCACCAACTGCTACTGGGCGACCTCGGTCGACGATGCCGATCACTGGCTGAAGCCGCTGGCCGACATTGGCATCGATGATCTGAGCCTGTCGACCGACCTGTTCCATGGCGACGACCCCATGACAACCGAGGCGGCGAACGCAATCGAAGCCGCCCGGCGGCTTGGTCTGCCTGAGAGCACGATTACCATTGAGAAGCCGGGAGGATGCTCACCATCCGAGCAGAGTGATAGAGGCGAGCCGGTGTCAGGCGGGCAGGTTCTCTTTCGGGGGAGAGCCGTGGAAACCCTCCTGGATGGGATAGAGCTGCGGCCGTGGACGGAGTTCACAGAATGCCCGAGCGAGGATTTCGCCAATCCCGGACGGATCCACGTGGATTCCTTCGGCAACGTTCACGTGTGTCAGGGCCTTGTGATGGGAAACCTGTGGGAACGTCCATTGAAACAGATCGTGCAGAGCTACGAGCCGAGAGCCCATCCGATCATTGGACCGCTGCTTGAAGGCGGCCCGGCGGCATTGGTCGGCAAGTATGCCCTTCCTCACGAGGAGACGTATGCTGACGCGTGCCATCTATGCTATCTGGCCCGCGATGCCCTGCGGATGCGCTTTCCTGAGTTCCTCACACCGCCCACGGTCTATGGAGATCTAGAGGACGCCTGCTAGACGATGGCGTCCATCGAGATGCCACGGGCCTCGGCCCGATCTCTCATCCAATGATGAATCGTAGCCGGCGGCTTTTGCACCTCATCTTCCGACCGGCGCTCGAGCCGTAGCGCCTCGACCGAACACGTGGTGACACACAGACCGCAACCGGCACAGCGGTCTGGGTCGATGTGAGCCGTTCCGTCCGATAGCGACAAAGCTCCGAACTGACAGCGATCGAGACAGGTTCCGCAGCCGACGCACTTCTCGGTCTCGACGATGGAACGAAACGCCGAGCGAGCGACTGCCGTCTGGATCCCGAACTCGGCGATGCCGCGCATCACACCGCAGCTGCAGGTACAACAGTTGCAGATGTAGGTGTTCCCTCGGCGATAGTTGCCCGAAGAATGAACCAGACCCGCCTCTTCGGCCTCACGTAGAACGTCGAGGGCCTCTTCCTTGCGGAGGGGACGGATGTCTTCACTTCCTTCGAAAGCGTTTTCGACCGGCGCGAACATCAGGCAGTTCTCAACCGGGTGATCGCAGGCTTGACCGATCAGCCTCTTCTGCACGCGGCAGATGCAATCGCGAACGCCCCATGACTTAGCGCGATCGAGCAAGGCGCTGGCGCGCTCGTAGGGGAAGATCTCAATCTCGAACGGGATAGCCAAGTTGACGGGGATGACCCGGTGAACGGACGGTGAATCGCTGAGAATCTTGCCGCGCATTTCCTGGAAGTAGGTCTCGAACAGCGAGGCATACTCCTCGTCCATCCGGGTCAACCAGGCCTCGTAGAACCCGACGACAAAAGGCCTCAACGAGAACGCAGGTTTGTCTTCCGTTCTTGCGACGCTGATCAGCCCTTTGCTTGCCATGGCTTTCAGATCACCGAGCGCCGTCTCTTCATCGACGGCTGCTCGATCGGCGATGTCCGCAACCGACTCAGGTGTCAATCGCATGATGCTGGCAAGATGTGCCTCCTCAGGCGTGAACATCTTGGCCAGCAGTCGTAGCTCGACGCCGGTCTCCGTTGCCGGGAAGCCGTTGGGGATCTCATCCACCCGTGTCGCCAGTCTTCGATAAACGTCGTCTGTCATTGCGCCCTCCTTGATGGAAGTATAGAAGGGATCAGTTTGGCGTTGAAGAGAGAGCCGGAGTGACCGATCCTGGAACCGCCAATTGAAATCAAGGGACACATACCCTAATTCGTAAGAATCAAAGCTTCGCGCCATCTTGTTAGAGTCAGGATCTATGTTCTATTTCGCAGGCTTCTTTCCCGCTTTTCCGATTCGAAGTAACCGCCTGGTGGCGGTCACCCGGATTCTTGCAGCAGGTCAGTCGACTAAAGCGAGTTGCGGGCTAGTGCAAACATCGTGAGCATCACCCGGTAGGCGACCTCGACGGCATCGGCCTCGACACGGACCGTTCGGCCGTCGAGGCGTTCAGCGGTTGGGAAGATCGCGGCCTGGTCGGCCATCTTGCTCATAAGGAACTTCATGTCAAGCATAAGCGGCAGATCCACGGTGCAGGGGCGCGCGTCCGCGAGGCTCCTCAATCCTCTCTCTGCTCCCTCTTTGATCATCTGGTGAGTAACCTCGGGGTGGAGACAGACTGCCGATTCCCTACCGGTGGCGCGCTTCACTGCCGCGGTCTCCAGCCAATCCCCGATGAACGCCTTCGCCATAGCACACGTCACTTCGTCGCCCGACAGGAAGGCGATGGGGACACCATGCGCACCCGCCAGCAGCGCGTTGATCTCCGGCTCTCCCATCTCAACCCCGTTTACCATAATGGAGTCTATGAGTGAGCCCCAATACGTATGGTCGAGTGTGGAGCGAAGTGTGCCGAATCTTGAGTGGTAGCCAATGAAGAACGCCGCGTCGCAGTCCTGCACTCCCTCCATCTGAAACAGCGGCTTGTTCGCTCCCGAGAGCAGGCACGCCTGCGGATTGAGCTTCTCGAGTTCGATGTTCGTCATGCTGCCGTGGGAATCGTTGACCAAGATCTCTCTCGCTCCTGCTGCCAGGGCTCCTTCAATGGCTGCGTTTACATCCCCCACCATGAAACTGCATCCTCGCCTGTAGAGGCTGTGGTCCTCAGCAGTCTGAGCGGCGACAGCGATACCAGTGATCCCCTCCATATCAACGGACATGAAAACCTTCATGACTGACCATCCTTCCTCACATGACCCCCCTCAACCGAGGATCCAAAGCATCCCTTAGGCCATCCCCCAGGAAATTGAGCCCCAGCACGAGAAGCATCAGGAAGATGCCTGGCACGGTAGAGATCCACCAAGCGACCGAAAGGTATGTCCGACCGGAAGAGATGAACAACCCCCATTCGGGACTGGGCGGTTGGAGACCTATCCCGAGGAAGCTCAAAGCGGCCGCGATAAGGATTGCCACCGGCGTGTACAACGAGACATAGACGATGATGGTGGGCATGAGATTCGGCAACACATGCTTCACGATAATCCGACCTGTGCCAGCTCCGTAGGCCCTTGCCGCTTCGATGTACTGGTGTTCCTTGAGCTTCAGCGTCTCAGCGCGTACCAGCCGGAAAACCCCCTCCAGCCAACCGCCCCCACGGACACTATGACGCTGACGAGGCCAGGCTTCAAGGTGGCGGCTATCGCAAGGGCGAGAATGATGTCCGGCAGGGCCATGACGACATCCAAGAATCGGGATACTGCCATGTCATATGCCCCTCCTATGTACCCGCTTGTCACGCCCAAGAATGTACCTACGAGTACGGCTATCGAGGTCGTCACCAGGCCAATGAACAGAGTATAGCGAGCACCGTACATGATCCGACTCAACATGTCGCGCCCGAGGAGGTCCGTTCCCAAAAGGTGACCGTGTGCACCAGGTCCTACCATGACAACCGAGTAGTCTTGCTCATAGGGATCATAAGGCGTCCAGAAGAAGCTGGTGATTGCCATCGCGACCACCAGCAGCACGATTACAAACCCCATTGCGGCCAGCTTATGCTGAAACAACCTTCTCATTGTCCTTTAACCTCCCAGAACACCTGAAGTGCCCTCTTGGCAACCCTTAGTCGTACCTGACAGTCGGGTTAAGAATCCCGTAGAGCAAGTCCACAATGAGGTTACTCAGGACCACCATCAGGGCGAGGAACACCATGAAGCCCTCCACCACATGAAAGTCGCGGTTGTAGATGGCCCGTACCACCAGCGATCCCATTCCAGGCCAGGCGAAGATGGTCTCGATCACCACAGCCCCTCCGATCATCCAGGGAATTCGGAGCCCCAGAAGCGTCACAATGGGGATCAGCGCGTTGCGAAGAGCATGCCCGTACACAACTACTCTCTCCGACAACCCCTTGCTGCGAGCCACCTTGATGTAGTCTAGGCCCAAGATCTCCAACATGGTGGATCGAGTGAAACGGAGGTACTGAGCTGCATAGGGAAGTCCCAGCGAGAGGCCTGGCAACACAAGATGCCGAAGGTTGGCAGACGTCAGCAAGCCCCCGCCCGACCCAGAGAGAGGAAACCAATGCAGCTTTACGGCAAAGATCAGTTGGAGAACGATGGCCAGCCAGAACATTGGCATGGAGATTCCGAACACCGCTGTTGCTGTACTCAGGTAATCGACGAGGGTGTGCGTTCTGGTGGCGGCCAGGATTCCCAAGGGTACCCCTATTCCAAGAGAGATCAGCAATCCGAAGATCGTCAGTTGAAGCGTCTTTGGAAACCGTTCGGCAAGCAATGGCAGAACTGGTGATCTAGTTTGGAACGACTTCCCCCAATCCCCTCTGACCAGACCCCATAGCCACGTGACATACTGCTGAACGAGAGGTTCGTCCAAGCCGAACTGGACGCGAAGCTTCTCCACCTGCTCAGGAGTTGCGAAGGGGCCGATAATGAGCAGCGCCGGGTCTCCTGGGATAACACGCATCAGGACGAAGACAATGGTTGCAATCACAACCACCGTCGGGATGGCCCACAGTAGGCGTCTGATGATGTAGGTGAGCATTATTTCACGTAATAGTAACCCGAGGCGAGATCAGACTCGCCTCGGGTGGGTTCTGGGTATCCCTACTGTTTGATGTAGTACTCCAAGCAGTCCAAGACCGTGAAGTCCAACTGTGTCCCGAAGATGCTGTCGAGCGCTTCCTCGACGCCTCCCACGCGATCTCGTTTCCATGCCACAGGATACACCGGCCACGCGAGAGGCACATAGGCCGACGCTTGACCGACGAACTTCAGCGCCTCAGCCAGTGCACCGTATCGCCCCGCTTCCGTCGGAAGCACCTGAGCGATGTCCAGCAGGCGGTCGATGGTCGACGCAAGCTCGACGTCGTAGAAGCTGGGGTTAGAGCCCCCGATTGAGCGGGTGTGGTGTCGGAACGGGAGATAGTCCAACCCGAACGGATATCCCGACATCCCCAGATAGAGATCATGTTCCCCAGTGTTCAGTGCACCGTAGAACGTGCCCGTCTCGATGCTGATGATTTCGATGACGATTCCCACCTCCGCCAATTGGCTCTGGAGGATCTGCGCCATCAACGGCCACTCTGCTCCCGTCTGTGCATATAGGACGAGGCGCATCTCCTCGCCGTCCTTCTCCAAGACGCCATCACCGTCCTCGTCGATCCAACCCGCCGTTTGCAGGTACATGCGGGCTCGATCCTGATCCTCGGGCGGATAGAACGCCTTGACCTCTTCGTAGGTGTCATGTGGGAAACCGAGCTGCGAGGGTGAACACATGATGTACCCCGGCTCGCCGTGTCCTGTGAGGGCGACTTGCACGATAGGCGCTCGGGTGACGGCCATCGCGATCGCCCACCGCACCATCACGTCGTCGAGGGGCGCGCGCTTCGTGTTCATTCCCAGAAGGTACGTCATGTCCCTGACCCGCTCTACAAGCTCGATATTGGGTGCGTTCTGGGCGACGCTGTAGAGGGAGAACGGTACATAGGGCGAGATGTCCACGTTTCCTTCTGTCAGCTCGAAGACTCTCGTGCTGTCCTCGTGCAGGACGCGCCACATGACCTCCTCGACGTACGCGGGACCCTGATTGGTACGCCAGGACGGGCCGTGATCGTAGTCTTCCCATCGTTCGAGAAGGATGTACTCCCCACGGACCCATTCCTTGAGCATGTAGGGACCCGTTCCGTTGAGCGGCGCTTCAACGCCGAACGTATCGCCCATGGCTTCTACTGTGTCCTTGTCTACCAGATAGGCGTCGCCGAGGGTGAGAATCTCAAGGATCCTCGGGAAGGGACTCTTAAGTGTGATCCGTAGCGTGTAGTCGTCCACTGCGATGTACTCGTCGACCGATGCATAGAAGCCCGAGCGCGGACCGATGTCTCTGGTTCGGTCGAAGCTGTACACCCAATCAGCGGCGGTCACCAGTTTGCCGTTGTGGAATGTGATGCCTTCCGTGAGGTAGACATCCCAGACCAAGCCATCCTCGGAAACGCTCCAGGAATCGCAAAGCAGCGGCTGCAACGTGCCATCGTCGGCGAAGTCGCACAGATGCTCGAAAATGCTGTCATTGATCATATGCTGCACGGCTAACGTGGACCCAATCGGGTCGAGGGTTGATGGTTCCTCATACAGCCCCCAAACCAGACGACCGCCAACTTGCGGTTGAGCTACCAATGTGCATCCAACGGCTACAAGGAAAAGCAATGCTGCCGGAACTAACCATCTCCGCTTCATAGTGTCGTACCTCCTAGGTTCACCCACTTACTACTCCTGTTCTACATAGTGCTGTGCAGGAGCTACTCTGTGATACCTTCTGGCGGCCACCTCCTGCCACTGATACGTCGGTGGCGAGTTCTACTTGGCACGTCTGATTTGAATCGCATCACCTCCCAGCGCTTCCGGTGGATCTTGTGGAGAGGGTTTCTCCTTCGGACCCAGAAGCCCGTTTTAGCACTCCGTGCTGCGATCTCAGCCACTGACTGGGGTGGTCCAGCAAATGTAAGCAGAATCTATATGGAAACCGAGTGGCGTGTCAAATTGTCCTACTAATGACTATACGGCAAAAGGCATAGGCGTCTCTCATGATACAGGCCTATATGTCAACAGAAGCTTGCTTGTAAGCGATCATCGAAAATGGATACACAGACAACCGTTTGTCCTACAATACCGGGCTATTGTGAGATTGACGAGATGGCGTAAAATCGTCGTCGGAGGTGGCAATGACTCAAGAGGGTTTCGCGCGTCCCCCGACGCTCATGGCAGTAGTGGCCGCGAGCATTCGTGAGGCGGTTCTTCAGGGGGACTTGCCGCAGGGCACACGCCTCCTGGAAGCTCAACTAAGTAGGGAATACAACGTCTCGCGAGGTACGATTCGTGAGGCATTGCGCTCACTACAGATAGAAGGCTTGATTCGAGTCATCCCACATCGTGGAGCCATCGTGGATACGCTCTCTTCGCGCAAGGTCGCGGAGACGTACTCCATGAGAATCCTCCTGGAATCACACGCTATTGAGCTAGGGATCACGAAAGGAAACTACGGCGCACAAGTTCACGCCGAGTTGCGTAAGCTTCTTAGCCACATGGGGAACGTGCGGAAGACATCTGCATACCACCAACTGCTTGCGATAGATGCTCAGTTCCATCAACGCCTTTGTGCTCGCAGCGATAACAGGTTGCTCTTGGAGTTGCTGGACATTTGTATTGCGAGGACTCGGTTGTGCATGGCTGCCCTCGCAATCAGCGGGAGCACCGTCCTTGCTGATCCCGCGAGACACGCGCCGATAGTAGAGGCTGTTCAAGACGGCGATGTTGGAAGAGCCAGAGAAGCTATCACTGAGCACTTTGAGCTTGGCAGGGATGAGTTGCTAACTTGGCTGAGGAGCCAACCGAACCAGGGGGATGAAGCAGCCTGACGACGAGTCCATCTAGAGCACTGGCTGCATCAATCTCCCCACTCCGAAGCAATGTGCGTGCTAATTGTCACGCGATGCGGCAGGCCGCGATGGCAGTCGGCCGGAGTTGACCGATACTGAAGTCGAGGGACACATACCCTAATTCGTAAGAATCAAAGCTTCGCGCCATTTTGTCAGAATAGGATCTATGCTCTATTTCGCAGGCTTCTTTCCCTCTTTTCTGATTCGAAGTAACAGCCTGGTGGCGGTCACCCGGAATCGGAAGAATCAAGATCCAATACCGGAGACTCGCGCAATCGAAGATTGCGCCGTAAGTGCGCTAAGCGCACGGCAAACACTACGAAAGAAGACCCGACCCCGAACCTGTGCTTAGGCACACGCTCGGGTGGGCTCGGGGACAAGTCTTATTCTTTGACATTCTTCGAGCAGGTAGCTCTTGTCGTGACGGGCATGAGGCGTGTGCCTCATTGCCTTTGATTTCGTACGATGGCTGTACGAGTGGAGGGATCATGACTGAGAAAGGAATTCTCATCGTCCTAAACAAGGACGAGGACAGCGTATCGTTCATAGAAACAGAGGCAGGGCGATGTCTGCAGGTGGTGCCAGTTGGCGGCCATCCCCATGAGATCGCGCTGACGCCTGATGGCACAGTCGCCTATGTGTCGAACGCAATGGGAAATAGCCTTTCGATTCTTGACTGTCTCGCCATGAAGGAAACCGGGCGGATCGAGCACGATGAGTTTCAGTTCCCGCACGACATCAAGATCTCACCGGATGGGAAGAAGCTCTATGTGGCGGTGACCTATGCCAACAAGATCTTCATCTACGAGCGACCTTCCCACAGGTTGCTGAAGATCCTGCCCACCGGGCAGCGGTTGTCGCACATGCTTGCGCCGACGCCGGATTGGAAGAGGCTGTACGTGCCCAATCTTGGATCGAATACTGTCTCGGTACTCAATACTGAGACCGATGAGATCGAGAAACATATCAGCGTTGGGAAGAAGCCGGAGGGTGTCGCCGTTCACCCGTCCGGTGCGTTCATTTACGTAGCCAACCAGGATGAGAACAACGTCTACGTGTTCAGTGCTGTGCACCATGGCGTCATTGCCAAACATCCAGTGGGGGACTTGCCGGTGCGGCTTGTGTTCTCGCCAAATGGTCAATACGCGCTCACAGCGAATCGGCTGTCGCACGATGTATCCGTGATTGACACCGCGCGCCATTGGGAGATCAAGCGCATTCCTGTAGGACGCTGGCCAGGCGGGATCGTGTTCAACCCGTCCGGATCGCTCGCCTATGTTGCCAACAACAAGACCAACGATGTCTCCGTCATCGATGTCGAGCGATGGAGCGAGATCAAACGATTCGGCGCGGGCATACATCCAGACGGGATTGCCTACTTATCGACCACATGATCTGCGGAGACGGCCGGTCTTGCCCGTCGACGCTCTTGAGGAAGATCGTCAACTGCCACGCCAGACCTAGTCGCCTACGGTCATCACGACCTTGCCTTGGGCGTGGCCGGTTTCGAGGGCAGAGAGCCATATCGGCAAACACTGCGGACGAATGGCGAGTTGCGTCTCCGATGTCCGTATTACAGCATTACGGCCCGGAGGATCTTGATTGCGGCTTGGAACGCGGCGTTCGGACGTGCTTGTTGGTTGATGGTGCCCGTGATGTAGAGGTCCCTGTCAGGAATGTAGAACGCGACAGCTCCCGTCGACCCGCAATGCCCCACCATCTCGGGAACTGGATGTAGCGGCGAAAGCAGACGCGGAAGAGAGAATCTCTGGATTCCGATCCCGTAGTGAAAGGGGAAGAATACGCGATTCCACTGCTCTAATTCGTGAAGCCGTTCGCGCGGAAAGAACGCCCCGCCGAAGAACGCCTTCAGGAACGTCATCTGGTCCTGTGCCGTGGAGAAGATCTCCGTACGCGTCGAGCTGAGAAACAGCGGCAGATGGACTGGTTCCGATTTGTACCGGATGGGAACAAACAATCCGGCGCTGGCTTCGTCATACACGGTCGTGCTGGTGAGGTCCAACTCTTGAAAGAGGTTGCCTAGAACCTTATCGATCGATTCCCCCGTGACGTTCTCGATGATGACGGCCAACAGCTGATGGTTGGTATCGCCATACCTCGCGTGGCCCTTCCTTCCCGGAGGGAAGTGGGGCTTCATCCGCTTGACCTCACGAAGGACGCTGTCCATAGGCCAGGCGTGATCGTGACCGGCTTCAAGCTCCGTCATCGCCCGCTTCCCGTTCGGCTGTCTATCGAGCAGATAACAGGGCAGCCCGGAGGTGTGCGACAACAGGTGAGCGATAGAAAGGTCGTACGAATAGTCATGCCCGCGATAGACGTGCAAGCCTCGAACGGCGTCATCCGGAAGGTAGGTCGAAATCTTGTCATGCAGATTCACTCGTTGCTGGGCGATCAGTCGCAGAATCAGGGCGGAGATAAACAGCTTGTTGATGCTTGCGATGTAGTAGCTGCTGTCTTCCTGGAAGTCGCCAGATGCGCTGATCAAACTGATGCGGTCATCGCCCGACGAAATGTGGAATACAGCGCCGTAAATATGTCGTTGTCTGCTCGCGTTCTCGACGATGCGTTCAAGACGTTCGTGATTAGACCTCACCTTCATGCCCCACTTCCTCATCTGTAGCGAATGAAGAGGATCATACTCTCGAGCGCGTCTTCGCGTACAGCTTAGGGCGCGTAGAATCGGGGGACACATACTGTATTTCTCATCTGTCGCCGGAGGTCAGAACGCATCTTTTGACATTCGCCGAGGAGATGTCTGATTTTGTCACGCCCGATTCATGCAATAACTTGGCCGTCTTGTGGTGATCGGCGCTTCGCCCAGGAGTTACGGTTCCTTCACACAGCGGAATCCTAGATAGGCGGGGCCGAAATCCTTGTCTCTTTTCCAGACCTTGGCGTCATAGACAATGATGTAGGTGTAGTCGGCATCGATCTCTGTCGCCGTCCACCAGTAGATAACTTGGGAATGCACGTTCCACAACGGGGATTCCTTGTCGGGCCTTGTCTCATAGCTCGCTTCGGCAGCGACTGCATCCCACACTCCGCCACTGTTCAAGCCATGACGCGCCATCGATCGCACGGCCTCATCCACTGTCGGCAATCGCCAGACTTGGAGAGGCTCGGGAGCAAGCGTTTGGCCGTCTTCGCTGAGGCAGTCGCACGCCTGTTGTGCTTCGTGCCAATCGCCTCCGGCTCGCGGCCAGCCGGGCCCATCGGGAGCCCACATGAGATCCACGCCGTTTCCATGTACAACGCGCGCTTGGAGATTGCCGTCGTCCACGCGCTGGGAAACTCGCAGAGCGGGCTCGGCGCCGAATGCTATGAGGACGAGCAAGGGAAGTCCGATGGTCAGGGCGAGTGCAACCTTCCTCGGACGTGGACGTCCAAACCAGTAGAGTGCACCGATTCCCAACAAGGGCAGCATGAGAAGCAGGACGGCGGCATTGCTGCCGACGCGGAAGAACCAGGCGATGCCCACAACGAGTACCAGGTGCAGACAGCTTCCGGTTCGCGGCCAACGAATGGCAACAAGCGTGATCCCCAGGAAGAGGATCATTGGGCTGAGATACTGCAGAAGCATCATCCCCAGATTCAACAACCAGGAATCGTAATACCAGCCCTCGTGAAACGTCTCGAGGATGCCCCAAAACGCCCATACGCACGTAATGGCGATCGACAACGCGACCGCAATCCATCCTGTTATCTGACGCCTAGGTAGTCGTTTCATGGTGGGGTCACCCTATCGCGTGTTGCACCGGCCATGCCGGAGGATTTCCTGGATTACTTTACCGGGATCATAGCAGAAGCTCGAAGATTTACCTTGATAAAAGAATCGACGTCCTGCCTCGAGAGATAGTCACGGAGGACACTGCTCATCCTCAGGCGTCTTTCAGACCACGGATAATCTCTGTGACACTCGGTCGTTTGCCGTACATGAGCATGTGCATCCGGAACAGTCTAATCGAGAGAGATAGTCCCACGAAAATGGAGAGCACCAACACCCCGATGCTGGTCATGATTTGCCATAGCGGGATATCCGACACTCCCAGCCTCAGCATGGTCTGAACGGGAGCAGTGATGGGGAATATCGTCAACGCAATCCAGATGGAACTGTCCGGGAAGGCGATTAGCAATGAAGAGAACCAGAGCGGTATAAAGCTCGTCAGTGTGTAGAACATCGACAACTGCCCCCCCTCCCTGGCAGTGGGGCTGATGGCACCGATGCCGATGGAGAGGACGGCGAAAAGCAGATAGCCCAGAATGAAGTAGACGATTCCTAGAACGAGGAAGCCACTCGGTATCTGAATAACGCCCAGCGCTCCCCCAAAGACGGATGAGGCCAGGTTCAACAGTAGTGGCAGGGAGATTAGCCACACCAGCACTTGCAGCAGTCCGGCGGCACCCAATGCCAACACTTTGCTGGTGAGCAATTGCCGGACGGAGACCGAAGAGAACAAGACTTCGATGAGGCGACTCTCCTTCTCCTCTCCGAGCCCGTTGATCAGGGCCATCGAGCCGAGCATGAGGGCCAAAGTCAGCAGAAGGGAAAAGACGGCCGGGATGATGACATTACCGATATTGTTCTGTTCAAGCGCCGTACTTCCTGTTTCGGTGATACGGGTGACTCTCAGGCTCAGAGGAGAAACAACCAAGGTGATGATGTCGGGCGGAACATCCCCTTTCAGAAGATTTGCAGTAAGGAAGCTCTTGATCATGGCTGTTTTGGCCGGAGGGGTACTGAGTTCCTTCTCAAGGGTGTAACGTTCAATGGTTCCCGAGGACGTGTAGTCGGCCGGTATGACGATGTATTCGCCAATCTCGCCCATTGCCAGAGCTCGGGTGGCTTCCTCTTTCGATGCGAACGGGACCAGCCGCACAAAGCCCTGGCTGGTCTGATCATCGAATATCCCGACTTCATCCACATACCCAATGAACGCGAGTTCTGGCGCCGAAGGCTCGGTCATGGCCGATACCAGTGCAATGGCCCCGATTCCCAGCAGGGCGAGCACTGGCACGCTCAGGGTCATAATGATGAAGCCCACTCTCCTGATCGCGATTAGAAACTCGTGCTTGAACATCAGATAGGTCTTATGCATGGGTTTGCTCCACGATTCTCAAGAAGATGTCATTCAGGGATGGTGTTGTGATTTCGAAACGGCTGATGGCGACCCCGCGATCGCGCAACTGGTCAAGAACCCTTTGCGGCGTAGTGTCAGCAGCCAGCACCAACTCAACACAGTCCTTCTTGTCCTTCCTCTCAATCACGCCCGCGAGGTCACCGAGTTCTCCATCAACCGCCACCTGGACCGAGTTCTCGCTGAATCTTGCACGGGTCTCCGTCAAATCTCCGTAGAGAACGGATTCGCCCTGGTCAATCATCAGGATACGGTCGCAGAGTTCCTCGACTTGATTCATCTGATGCGTGCTCAGAATGATCGCTTTCCCCTCATCCCTCAGATTGCCGATGATGTTCTTCATCAGTTCTGTGTTCACGGGATCCAGGCCGGAGAAGGGCTCATCGAGAATAATCAACTCGGGATCATGAATGATGGTGACGATGAGCTGGATGATCTGTGCCATCCCCTTGCTCATCTCTTTGATCTTCTTCTTCCTGCTTTCGAGCATACCGGCTCGCTGCAGCAATTCATCGGCCCGTTCTTCGGCCACGGCCTTGTCCATTCCCTTCAAGGAGGCAAGGTAGAGGATGACTTCGATGGCGGTCAGGTTCTTGTATAAGCCCTTCTCTTCAGGTAGGTAGCCGATTCGATCCTTGTCGGCTTCATTCATCTGATGACCGAAGATCTTCACTTCCCCGGAATCGGGTTTCATGAAGTCGAGGATGATCTTTATAGTGGTGCTTTTCCCCGCACCATTGGGCCCGATAAGACCTAGGATCTCTCCAGAATCGACAGAGAACATCAGGTCCTTCACCGCCGGCTTGCCGGCGTAGGATTTGTACAAGTTGTGTACTGCAACCGCTGTCATATGAAGGAACCTCACTTCCCAAAGGATCAACCCGATGGCTACCGCGATGACGCGCTTCTATAAGTCTCCTTGAAGGAGATAATAGCAGGAATTGATCTTCTTGGTGAAGTGGCAGCATTGGAAACATGGTTCCCTTGCAGTGAATAGCCATTGACTCCGCCAACGTGCGTGCCGCATGAATCTGAAGAGAGAACAGAGCAAGCTCGCTCAACATCGACAATTGCAGGAATAGGGAAGTTCTGGAGCCCGGGGGATTGCCTGTGGTTACGAGGCAAGATCATGTCTCTTTACATTCTCCGAGCAGCCACCGCGACTCGTTACGCCCGATTTGTGCGAGAGGCTTGATCTCTCTATTGTTCACCCTATCCCGTGTCGCTTCGGCTATGTAAGGAAGACCAAGCTGAGCCCCACAGCGAGGATCAGAGCGATGGCTGGAAGGATGGATTTCCTCAGAGAGGCGGCGCCAAGGATCAGCACGATCCCGCCTTTCACGGATGTATTAACCATGGCCGCCAACACGATGGCCTTGGACGCAGTCTCGATCTCTACGGTTCCCGCGCCGGCCATCCTCGCCAACGAGAGTGTGATCGCATCCACATCGGCAATGCCCGATATCGCCGCAGAGACATACACGCCCGGATCGCCAAGCAGCATCTGAGCACCGCGAGATACAACCAGGATCGCCGCATAGGCAATGGCGAACCTCAATGCCGGGCCCAGCTCAAACGGCGCTTTCAGCTCGATCTCTTCGCCTCCGCCTTTCTCTCTCGCGAAGAAGAG
>Ga0114923_10000613_pt1 | contig 27206 bp, 21 predicted proteins | sample SumtaG_FD_89578 | JGI IMG/M metagenome (GOLD analysis project Ga0114923, IMG submission 89578) | Deep subsurface microbial communities from Indian Ocean to uncover new lineages of life (NeLLi) - Sumatra_00157 metaG | ecosystem: Environmental > Aquatic > Marine > Oceanic > Sediment | place: near... | reverse complement strand
GTCCCAACTCATACTGGCTTGCCGAACGAACACTCAGAATGAATGGATCGTTCGACGAATCGCCGTCATTGAGATTCGCAAACAAGTCCTGCGCGGTGATGTTAGGCGACATACCTGAACCGAGCCAAGCATCGGCAGCCGCCTGAACTACGTCAAACTCACTGGTAGCTCCCAGAACCGCGACGCAACAGAGCGAGACCAAGAACAAAGCAACCAACAAACGCCCCACCGTATTCACCTTCGACATCGTGTCCTCCTTGTTAGCCACGTGAGCTTCTGGATGTACTTCGCGCTTGAACAACAACATCGCAAGCTTTGTCTTGGCCATTCGGTACAGTTGCTCTTGGAATGGGCAGACTAGCCTGTCGGACAGTGATTGTCTGAGCGCTTGAGTTGCTCTCTGCGGCTTCCTTTCCCCTTGCCCGAAAGGCCTGGGTGTACAGTACCCAACGGGTACAAACCTGTAAGTCACTATTATCAAGTATTGTACTACGCACCATAGGTAGGGTTCAACCTGGGGTGGGCTTCGATCCGGAGCACAAACTACCGCTCTGCGCACTGTGGCACGGAAGGACAGGGCACATCTCAGAGGAGAGACAGTGGAAAGAAGAAGGGACAGGACGATGTTCCGTCCCGTCCCCGCAAGCTACGCTCTAGTTACAGAGCTAGTTGTCGTATTACGGCCTGGCGTAGCTACTCACGTCCACTCCGAGATCGGCAACACTGTCGATCAGGAGCTGGACCGCGTACTTCGGATTGTGAGCGTAGAAACCGGCTTCTTTAGCCACCAGCTGGTAGTTGTACGCCGCCTTCAACATCCGAGGCGTCCACGCGCCGAATCTCTCTCCGGCTCCGTCAAACCAGTAGGGGTAGGAATGTGCGTCGTAAACTAGATCCAAGGACTCGAGAGCAGCGAGAAGTGCTTCTTGCAACGTCTCGATTTCGCCCTTGACGCCTTCGGCCACGTCGCCGTCGCCGTCGTAGTCGACCGTGGACATGCGAATCGTCGCCGGGTCTTCGACAGCGCCGTGACAGACACAGCCCTCGAGCTTCAGCTCGAGAGAGTGCTGGTCGTGGCAAGCCGCGCAGACGTCGAATCCACCGGCGTGACCGAACTCACCGACGTAGTCCTGCCCGGCGTATTCGTAGCCGACGCCCGAGACGCTTCCCGCACGGGTAGCCCCGGCGGCTGCGTAGTGGACGTTGATGAATCCCTGACCCTCGATCACCGTGTCTGCGTCGACGCCCTCAACAGTGCTGGCCACGCTTAGACCCGATTCGCGTCCCTGGTGACACTGGACGCATGGCGCCTCTGCCGAGTCGATATCAACGACCGCACCAGACGGGAACGTCACAGTGGCGAGTGTGTCGACAGCGTCGTTGTGGCAGGAATCGCAGCCGATCACACCGGGCTCGGAGTCGCTATCCACCACGCCGACTTCGGTTCCGTCGGCCCCGACAAAGTCGATGAAACCTGCACCGCTGTGGCACTTGCCACAACGTGCCGGCACAACGGCCGGATCGTCCTCGTCCCAGTGGATGAATGCTTCGGCCCCGGCGTCGGCATGAGGGCCGCTTGCCCAGGCTTCTTGCGGTGTATCTGCGAACGCGACGACGGCCCCAAGGCACAACATCGCCGCAAGCAGTAACGCAAGCTTCGTCTTAACCATAGGTACTGTACCTCCCAGAATCATTAGGCTAGCCTGTACTTCAATAGTGACTGCAACTACAGGTTCGTGTCGGCTGCCTCCCTTCCTCACCTACCCGCTACCGTTTCCGGCGGGCGCAGAGTTCTGGATCTGATTGTCCAAATACTTTACTACGGCGAGTATCAGGTGTCAATCTCGGATTGGTTGTTGTGCCAGTGCTTCGACCGCAAGTCTGTGAAGGTTGAGGGGACGTTCCTTTCACAGACTTACGGTCATGCTTGGCGAGGCTCCTCCAGGGCGTTTTGCGAGGCTCGATCAGGACTCATCGGCCACATGGCACGCCATGCAAGTTTCGTTGACGATTCCTTCGTGGGACACCGGAACGGCCAGCGCACCGGCCTCATGACACATCAGGCACTGATCGCGGCCCTCTAGTGTGTGGGAGATTGCGGGGACGACGCGTTCCGCGGACACAGGCTCTTCCGCGTCGTCTATCGGTGCGGGGGTAGCCGCTGTCTCATGGCACGCCGTGCAGGCATCGTTGACGATTCCCTCGTGGGACACCGGGACGGCCAGCGCACCTGCCTCATGACACATCAGGCACTGATCGCGGCCTTCCAATGTATGAGAGATTGCAGGGACGACTAGTTCGGCGGACACGGGCTGTTCCGCGGAGACTGTCGGCACCGGTGCGGGGGCAGATGCTGTCTCCTGAGCCGGCGGCGAACTCGGCAGGGAGTGACACGCCGTGCAATCGCTCGGGATCGAATCGCCCACCGCGGCTACGTGGTCCCCGTCGTGGCATCGGAAACACCCGGGAGACTCGCTGTGACCAAGGTTGTCGGCGTAGACATCCCACGTGAGGTTCATCTCGGGGAAGACGGTCGTGTGGTAGATCTCCTCGAGGGCCTCGACGGCACTCTCGACACTCGCGCTCATCGACTCGTAGGTTGTCGGATACTCGAACCGGTAGAAGTCGGCCAGTTCCGCCATTCGCTCCATGCCTTCCTCCTGGGAGGGATACGAGCCTGTGAGCAGGGCCATGGCTTCCCGCTTGACGAACGGGAGTTCGGCGTCGATTCGGCCATCGGCCAGAGCCTCATCCAGTACCAGCTCCGGATTGCGGAATTGGTGCGCAGCTCGGTTGTGACAGTCGAGACAATCCATCTCCTCCCGAGAGAGAGCTCGCAGTTCCTCAGCGGAGAGACCGGATCCTTTGTCGACATATTCGACCAAAGTTCCGTCCTCCTGTTCGACCGCTACCCAGGGGATCTCCTGGTGTAGTTCATCGGTGCTCGCGTACCAGACAGTGTTCTCCACGTGCCAGTGAGCTCCGGCCGCTTCAGCTTGATTCCTTTCGCCTATGTAGACAGACATGATCGTCTGCGTCTCGGTGTTGCTCTCGTCCTCGGCAAATCGGCTGGTCAGGTGTACCCGCTCGGGATACTCCTTCTCCGGCCAGTGGCACTGCTCGCACATCACGTCGGCCGGCTTCAGACGTTCGACCGGGGGCTCGATCGGCCGTTCGTACGTGTTACCGATCAACTTGAAGAGCTCTCCAATTCCGAAGATTTTCGCCTCGACCTTCGGCCACAGCCCGGGTCCGATGTGGCAGGTGCCGCACTCGACGCTGGCGTGAGGCGATTCCTCATGCGTGATCCCCTGCGGTCGATTGGGGTGGCACAGCGTGCCGCAGAACCAGTCCCCTTCCGCGAATTCGTCGAAGTAGAACGCTGCGGCAACAACGACGACCGCACCGACAACGACGATCGCTCCCCAAAATACGAGTCGTCGAAACTTCCATGCGTGGCGTTCACTAAACTGCCTGCCCAGATTTCGAAGTCCACTCATCTCGTCCCCCTATTCGCCATCTATTCGAAGCGGAGCAGCCATCGCACCGCGCCTGTTCCAGCCTATTCCTCCCTGTCCACTGCGAACTCGGCCAACGCACTCAGTGCCTCCCGTGTGCCTGACGGTGCCAACATGGCCAGTTGTTCGTTGGCCGCTTCCGAGTACTCCCTCGTCCGCCGGTTCGCATAATCGAGCGCCCCTGTGCTCTCCAGGAGGTCGAGCACCGAGTCCCGATCCTTGCTCATGAGGATCTCATGCGCCTCCTCGGTTTCCGAGAGGGCGTGTATCATCGCCAGACTCATCTTCTCTTGATCCAGATCTCGTACCACCGGCTTCCCCAGGCGCTCACTACTCCCGACGAGATCGAGCACGTCGTCCCTCAGCTGAAATGCGACACCGAAGCTGTATCCGTAGTTCCTGAGTGCGGTTCGCATCTCGGGAGATCCTCCGGCAACGATCGCTCCGAGTTCGGCGCAGGCCGAGAACAGAGACGCGGTCTTTCGTCCTACGACCTTCAGATAGTCCTCTTCGGTGAGTTGGGATTCGCTCTGAGTCGCCGTCTGAAGTGTCTCTCCTTCGACCAACGCGATGCAGGCCCCCCCCAGCAGACGGATCACGTCCGCATCAAATCCGGCGACGAGGTTGAGCACTTTCAGAAAAATGAAGTCGCCGGTGAGGAGAGCCAGCGTGTTTCCCCATCGGGCATTGATCGTTGCACGACCACGCCGCATCTCGCTGTGATCGTTGATGTCGTCATGAACAAGGGACGCGGTATGAATCAGTTCCACAGCCGCCGCAAGAGGTGTAACGCGAGATAGATCGTCACCACCGGCCGCCTCGAACGACAAGAAGAGCACACGGGGGCGAAGTCGTTTTCCCCCTGCACTCACAATATGTGTGCTGGCTTGCTTCAGGAGGGAGACGTCGCTCGACGTGAGATCGAGAAGCATCTCCTCGACCTGCGTCAGCGCACTCTCAAGGCCGCTGCTCGTCTCGATGATCATCAGAAGAACCCGGCTACGACATACCCGGCACACAAAAGCAGTCCGGTGACGAGGTGGATCTGGATCGTCGCCGCGCTCACCGGAATCAACTTCGGTGTGTCACTGTGATGGCGGTATGCTCCGCGAACCGCTCGGAATGCAAGCGGTAGCGAAAGAAGTCCGAACAGCAGTGTCAGCGGTAGAACGCGTGCACCGACGGCCGCCAGGATTGCCACGTAGGAGGCGCCAACCAGGGCGGCGTAGCCCCACACCGCGCGCTCTCGTCCGAGCACGACAGGCAGGGTCTTCTTCCCGACGCTGCGGTCGGCCTCCACGTCGTGAAACTCGTTGATGTAAAGCAAGGCGGTGATCAGGAACGCCACCGGCAGCGACACGTAGAACGCCTCGAGCGTCAATCGTTGAGTCTGTACGAAGTAGGCTCCCAACACGGTAATCGGTCCGCAACCGATCCCGACGGCGAGTTCCCCGGCCCCCGGGAAACGCTTGTAGAGGTTGAACGGAGGCGCATTGTGGAAGAATGCAAGGAAGACGCCGATTGCGCCCAGGGCGAGGATCGTCCAGCCTCTTGTCGCCGCAAGGTACAGGCCGATCCCAATTCCGATGGCATAGAACGCGAGAGCAGCCAGGAGCACGGTTCTCGGCTTCAGAATGCCGTCTTGGATCGTTCGACTGCCGCCGCTGAATGGAGTCAGGTTTCGGTTTACTGCATCGGTTCCCGAGCGGTGGTCGAAGTAGTCGTTGCTCATATCGAACGCAGCGTTGATCGCAACGGTCCCAACCAGGGCCGCTACGAACAACCCCCAATTGATGCCTCCATCGTGCCAGGCAATCGCGGTGCCAAGAAGGACAGGAACGATGGTGGCAGTGAAAAAGGGAGCCCGGATGATCCTAACGAAGTCTCGCAGTCCCACCAGATGCCTCCCTCTCCTCAAAACGCCGAAAGCTTAGACCAGAACCCGGATCGTGTCAAGGACAACCATGACTTCGGCCCGTTGCCTGGTGCCTTCGAGTTCCACCTGCAACCGAGCCCTGCGGAGCTCTTATGCCGCGGCGTCGAGGATGTCGGGGACCCGTTCCTCTTTGCCGATTGCCATGATGTGAACCCCGTCGCACATCTTCTCTTCCCGCAGCTGCCGGATCATCCGCCCGGCGATACGGATGCCGGTTTCAATCCGGTCGTCTTTGCTGGCGGTGCTCATCTCGTCGATGAGTTCCTCGGGGACGAAGATGCCCGGTACGTTCTTGTTCATGTAGCGGGCCATACCCGCAGAGACCAGCAGCACGATCCCGGCCATGATCTTCACGCCGTCGCGTCCGGCCTTCTCCATGAACCGCTTGAAGTTTTCCAGATCGTAGATCGCCTGGGTCTGGATGAACTTCGCTCCGGCCGCGATCTTCTTCTCAAACTTGATCATCTGCGGTTCGATCGGATCGGCCTCGGGCGTAACCACCGCACCGGGGAAGAAGTTGGTTGCTCCCTGCAATTCCGCACCGGAGAGATCAGTTCCATCGTTGAGCAATCCCACCGTCTGCAGCAATTGGACGCTGTCGAGATCGAACACCGGCCGTGCCTGTGGGTGATCGCCAACCGAGACGTAGTCGCCGGTTAGGCAGAGCACGTTGTTCACGCCGAGGACTGCAGCCGACAGCAACTCCGATTGCAGAGCAAGCCGATTGCGGTCGCGACAGGTCAGCTGGAGAATGGGCTCACCGCCGCGGTCGAGAATTAGACGGCAGACGGCCAGCGAACCGATCCGCATCACCGAACTCTGGTTGTCGGTCACGTTCAGGGCGTCCACCTTGTCCTTGATCAGATCGATGTGATGGATCATCTGCGCGATGTCGGTCCCCTTGGGAGGACCGATCTCCGCGGTGACCACGAAGTCCTTCTCAGAGAACGCACTCCTGAACGCACTAGCCATCTGACTGCTCCTCCTCGTCTTGAGCCGCCTCGAACGCGGCGTGGGTGTACTTGCCCGGCTTGGCCATGACGCTGAAGTCCTTGGGCGGCTGGATCTCTCTCATCGAATCCAATCGTCCAAGTTTCTCCAACTTCTTGTAGATCAGCGTCCAGGCGCAGTCGTTGTCCGCATCGACCTCGCACTTCCCATGATCCGTCCCGCCGCACGGACCGTTGAGCAGGTTCTTGGCGCAGATCGTCATCGGGCAGATCCCACCCGTTTGGTCGAGGATACAGTCCTCGCATGCGATGCACCGCTGCGTCCAGACTCCGGCCCCCTCCGCCACGCCGATGAACAGCGTGTTGAGAGCCGGCAGGACGATCTTGTCGTCGAACCGCCCCGCCAAGAACTGGACGCCCGCACCGCATGCGGCGGAGATCACGGCGTCGTAACGATCGATGTGCTTCTCCAGCTGATCGAGATACTCCGTGTCGCATTGGCGAGTGATCGTGATCTCGTCGACGACTCGCTCTCTCCCGTCCAGTTTGGCCTTCATTCTCAGCTGTGCGGCGAGCAATTCGACTTCCTTCTCACCACCGGCCATACATACCGCCACGCAGGTGCCGCAGCCGACCACGAGGATCTTCTCGAAATCACCGGCCATCGCCTCGATCTGCTCCAACGGCTTTCGTTCCGCGACAATCATGATTGCACTCCCGTTTCATTCCGGTTCGTCCCCACGACCTCTCGCTCCTCTTGACGAATCAGTCGACCAAGTGCCGCCTCGGGCAACGAGGAGCCGTTGTCAATCGGTTGGGGGAGTTTCCCTCCTGCATTCCGCTGTACAGCATTCCTTAAGGGGTTAGGGCCGAGTTCACGGGCACGGTCGGTCATCTCGTTGGCCCGTTGTGCAAACAGCGGCCCGGCCGACGCGGGGATGTGGAAGAACTCGAGACGCTCCGGTTCGAGCCCCGTCTCGGCGAGCAGCCTCTTGGCATGGGCCACTGTCTGAACCGCCTGAAGGTTTCCCTCCAGGAAGTGGCAATCGCCGACGGCACAGCCGGCTACGTAGACGGCGTCAGCGCCGTTCTCGAACGCTCGCAGCAGCAACAGCGCGTCGATCTTCCCGCTACAGAGAATCTTAATCACGCGAACGTTGGGGGCATACTCGAGGCGCATCGAGCCAGCGAGATCACCCGCGGTGTAGGCGCAGTACGTACAGCAATAGGCGATCACCTTCGGCTCGTAGGTCGAATTACCGTTGGATTGGCTCACGATGCACCTCCCGAGACGGCCGTCCCCGTGGTCTCGTACTCCGGATCGCCGAAGATTGCGTCCAACGCAGGAACGAGCTGTTTGTCGTCGTAGTGCTTGGTGACGATGGCCTTGCGCGGACAGACGGATGCGCAAAGCCCGCATCCCTGGCAGCTGGCCGGCTCGATGAACGCCACCCCATCTTCGCCGATGACCGGTACGTCGTAGGGGCATATGCGAACGCAGGTCAGGCATCCGGCGCACCGTGCGGTATCGACTTCCGAGACGACGGCCGACCGGAACATGGTCGGTCGAGAGATGACGGTCGCAACACGCGCGGCCGCTCCCTTCGCCTGGCTGATCGACTCGGCGATCGTCTTCGGCGCATGGGCCAGCCCGGCGAGGAAGATTCCGTCGCTTCCGAAGTCCAACGGCCGCAACTTGACGTGAGCTTCGAGGAAGAAACCGTCCGCCGTGACCGGCACCTTCAGCGCCTGCGAAACCGAGTGAGCCTCCGGATGGGGTCGAACGCCGGCGGACAGCACGACGACATCCGGCTTCAGGAGTACCGTGCGGTTCAATGTCTGATCGATCACCCTCACTTCGAGACCCTCGGATGTCTTTACTTCCGGCGGAGTCTCGGAATCGAAGCGGATGAACACTACGCCCGCCTCCCTGGCCCGCTGGTAATAGATTTCGTCGAGGCCGTACGTTCGAATGTCTCGGAACAGAACATAGACCCGTGCCGCCGGGTTCGCCTCGATTATCGCCAGGGCGTTCTTCACCGCTTCTTGGCAACAGATACGCGAGCAATACGGATGCTCGTCATCCCTCGAGCCGACACACTGGATCATCACGACTTCCTCCAGTTCGGCGGCGAAGTCCGGCTTCTCGAGACTCTCCTCCAACTCCATTTGGGTGAGGACCCGATCGCTTTCCAAATAGCCGAATTCCGTCGGCTGATGCGCCGCCCCTCCGGTGGCCACGATGACTGCGCCGCCGCCAATCTCGATGACCCGTTCTCCTTGGCGAAGCGTCGCCTTGAATGCGCCGATGTGGCCGGAGAAGTCCTCCACTTCTGCGTCGGTATAGAGATTCACCAAATCATGCTCATCGATCCGTGCCACCAAATCGCGGACCAAGGCTCGAGGATCGTCTCCCTGCAGGGTGTGAAGAATCTCGCGGGCGATCCCGCCCGGTTCGCTTTCCCGCTCGACCAACGCAACCTCGAATCCTTGGTCGGCGAGGCTGAGGGCCGCGGTCATGCCCGTCACACCGGCGCCGAGGACGACGGCCCGTTGATCCACGTCGAGCAGAATGTCGTCCAGCGGCTGCAACGTCGCCGCCCGGGCCACCGCCATGCGGACCAGATCCTTGGCCTTGAAGGTGGCCTCTTCCGGCTGATTGAAGTGGACCCAGGAACACTGGTCGCGGATGTTGGCCATCTCGAATAGGTGTCGATTCAGTCCGGCGTCACGCAACGTCTCCTGGAACAGAGGCTCGTGCGTCCGCGGTGTACAACTGGCCACAACGACACGGTTCAGATTGTGCTCCAGAATCGTCTCGTGGATCTTGATTTGGGTGTCTGTGGAGCAGGTGTAGAGATTCTCCTCGGCGTAGACGACGTTGGGGAGCGATGAGGCATACTCGACCACATCCGGAACGCCGACGACGCGAGCAATGTTTGTCCCGCAACGACAGACGAAGACCCCGATTCGGGGCTCCTCGCCCGTGATGTCCCGCTCTTCGGGGTATTCCTTTTCTCGGATCCGCGTTCCCCTGGCCACGGCAAGTTCTTCGCCGACCATAGCTGCCGACGCGCTCGCCGTCATCACCGTCTCGGGGATGTCCATCGGCGCCGAGAACGCACCGGCAACGAAGACGCCGTTTTTTGTCGTGCGGCCGGGCGTCAGCGCGTCGGTCCGGCAGAAGCCGAACCGATCGAGTTCCAATCCGAGTGCTGCGGCCAACTCGGGCGTCGTCTTCGACGGACGGAGCCCGATGCTCAACACGACCAGATCGAACTCCTCCTGCGCAACCTTCCCGTCTTCAGAAACGAAGGTCAGGAGGAGATTCTTCGTCTGCTGTCGCTCCTTGATCGAGGAGATGATGCCGCGTCTGTATGCCACGCCAAATTGCCTCTTGGAACTCTCGTAGTAGGTCTCGAAGCCTTTCCCGTGAGCCCGGATGTCGTTGTAAAAGATCGTAGCTTCCAGCCCGGGCACGTGGTCGACGGCCATGATCGCTTCCTTGATCGCGTACATGCAGCAAACGCCGCTGCAGTAGTCGTTCCCGCTTTGCACATCGCGAGAGCCGACGCACTGAATCCAGGCGACCCGCTTGGGTTCCTCAAGGTCGGACGGGCGCAAGATGTGGCCCTGATAGGGGCCGGAGGCGCTCACGACCCGTTCGAATTCGAGGCTCGTGATGACGTTCCGGTAGACCCCGTAGCCGTATTCACCCCGTATTGCGGCGTCGAACGGATCGACTCCCGGCGTCAGGATCAACGCACCGGCCTCGATGGTCACCTCTTCCGGCTCCATGTCGTGGAGGATCGCATCGGCGCTGCATGCCTCGACGCATTGCAGACATTCGCTGCAGATCCCGCAGGCAAGGCATCGCTCGGCTTCAGCCACCGCGATCTCTTCGTCCAACGTCCCCTCGATCTCGGCGTAACCTACACGCTCGGCAACATTGACCCGTGTAGGAACAGCCCGTGCCCGCACCACGTGTGGCCAGTCGGGCAGGGCGGCCGCCTCTGGCTTGGGCAGGTCTCGTCCCTCCGTCATGTCGGCGCCTTGGAGGAATCGATCGATTGACTCGGCCGCTTCGTGCCCATGCGACACCGCTTCGATTACCGACGCAGGGCCGGAGACCATGTCGCCGCCGGCGAACACCCAGTCGACGTTCGTCTGCAACGTGACGCCGTCGGCGTGGACGAAGCGTTTCGTCTCGTTCCACAACGGATCGTCATCCGGCAGGAAAGAGAAGTCGCTACGTTGCCCGATGGCGATGATCAGATGATCGGCATCGGCCTGAGAGAGTTCGTCTCCGAAGCTAGGGGCGAACTTACCATCTTCATCGAAAACGCTGGTACACCTCTGCAACTTGAGGCCGGTGACACGGCCGTCGGAACCAACAATCTCACGTACGCCCCAGCCCGGTTTCAGGATCGCGCCCTCTTCCAGAGCGTCTCCGATCTCCCATTCGTGCGCCGGCATCTCATCCCGCGACTCCAGACAGACGATCTCCACCGATTCGGCTCCCTGGCGACTGGCGGTCAACGCCGTGTCCATGGCGACGTTCCCACCCCCGATGACGACGACCTTCCCGCTCAGAACGGCTCCCCGATCGAGTTTCACGTCACGGAGGAAATCGACTCCGAGGGAGATCCCCGACAGGTCGGTTCCGGTCAGCTCCGAGCCGTCGGTGCTTCGATCGAGCGGCGCGGAGAGCGGGCAGCCGATGGCAAGAAAGACCGCAGCATAGTCGTCATCCCTGAGATCCTGAAGCGTGAAATCACGGCCGAGGCCCTTCCCCATCTTTACCTCGAAGCCGGCGGCGACAACATCGTCGATGTCCCGCTGGAGAACCTCTTCCGGCAGCCGGTACCCGGGAACTCCCAACAGCATCGCTCCGCCCAACTTCTCGTGCGCTTCGAACAGTGTGACAGGGTAGCCTCGCAGGGCAAGGTCCCGCGCTGCGGTCAGCCCGGCCGGTCCCCCGCCGACCACAGCGACCCGTGACTTGTCCGGGTCGATCTCGCCGACTTGAGGCGGACAAGCGTCTTCACCCTCGGATCGCCTCGCCGCCACCCAATCGGAGGTGAAGCGTTTGAGGTTGTTGATCGCGACGGCGCCGTCCAGTTCCTGGCGATTACATTCCGCCTCGCAGGGATGGTGGCAAACCCGGCCACAAACCGACGGGAACGGATTGCGGTCCCGGATTAATTCGTACGCCGCTTCGAAGCGGCGATCGGAGACCAGCGCGACGTAGCCTTGGCAATTCACGCCCGCCGGACACGTCAGCACGCACGGCGCTCGTTCGGCCTTGCTGATCGCCATCGCTCCGGGGATCGCCTGTGGATAACGCTTATAGATGGCCTTGCGGGACATCGTCCCCTCATCGAACTCACTGGGAACCTCCACCGGGCACTTCTCGATGCAGTCGCCGCAGCTGTTGCACTTCTCCAGGTCGACAAATCGCGGCCGCTTCCGGAGCTTGACCCGGAAATCGCCGGCTTCACCCTCGAGGCCGATCACGTCGGCGGCGGTGACGATGTCGATGTTCCGATGCTTGTCCACTTCGATCAGCTTCGGCGAGATGGTGCACATCGCGCAGTCGTTTGTCGGGAACGTCTTGTCGAGTTGAGCCATCCGGCCGCCGATGGCCGTCGTTTCCTCGACCAGCGTGACGTGAAGGCCGGCGTTTGCCAGGTCAAGGGAGGCCTGGATACCGCCGATGCCGGCACCGACTACCATCACCGAGCCGACCTTGCTCTTCTCAGCCTTCTGCTTCTGCGATTCAGTCATTGCGTCCACCGACATCACATCAGGTCCTTGTTGCGAAACAGCGGTACGGGGTCCACGAAGTGCTTCTTCCACCAGCGGTCCGGCTTCTCCTCACCGAGCGCCATCGCTAGAAGTTCGGTGATGTAGAAGACGGGCAATCCATATGGCGTGCCCCTCAAAGCCTCGATCTCCGTCTGCCGCGTATCGAGGTTGGATTGGCACATCGGACAATCGGTGACCATACACTCGGCCCCTGCTTCGACCGCCGCATCGAACAGGTCGCCGCTCAGTTTGTGGATGATGTCGAGACGCGTCAGGGTGAGGCTTGCCCCGCAGCAATCGGTCTTGTAGGACCAAGGCCGCACCTCGATCCCGATCGCTCGCAACAGCTCCTCCATGGTGATCGGATTCTCGGGCGATTCGGCGTCAGTCAACTTGGGCGGCCGTTGCGAAGCACAGCCGTGATAGGCCACCGCGGCGACACCTGTGAGAGGTTTCGTCACTTCTTGTATGATCTTCTCCAGTAGCTCCCGGCGATGGAAGAATTCACTGACGTGGCTAACGGGCGCTCGTCCTTCGTAGGATTCGTCCGTCCATCGTGACGGCGCCTTCTTGAGCTCCTTGTCGGCGTGCTTCAGGCCCTGGAAACAACCGGGGCAAGGGACCAACAGCTCTCGGCCCTCCCGCTCAGCGATCAGCATGTTCCGGGCCGGGAGGCGTACGGCCAGCTCGTCGTCGATGAAGTGAGCCGACGAGGCGCCACAGCAGTTCCAGTCCGCGAGTTCCACAAGGTCGACGTCGATCGCATTGCAGACCGATCGAATGCTCTCGTCGTATTCGACCGCCATGCCGTGTAGGGAGCAGCCCGGGTAGTAGGAGACCTTCATCGTGTGCCCCTTCTCCGCTTGCCGAACATCCGCCGGACGACGCGTCGCCCCTTGATTCTATCCGGGAGGAAGCCAATCTTGCCCCGCTTGAACATCTCCAAACTGACGGCCAAATCGCTGAACAGATCGAGCGTCGACAGCTTGTAGCGAGCGACCATCCCAAGTTCGAACGTACGGCCATGACAACGAATCGACGCAAGGAAGGCTTCGTGAAATTTGAGGATCTTCGGTTCCGCCACGTTCCCTGACTCCCTGCTCAACTGCCGCAGTGAGTCCATGAGATGGGCGATGTCGATGTCGTTCGGGCACCGGGTACTGCACGTTTGGCAAGAAGCGCAAACCCAGATCGTCTTCGATCGCAGCAGCTCGTCTCTCATACCCAACTCGATCATCCGCATGACCTGGTTGGGCATGATGTCCATAGCGAAGGTCAGTGGACATCCGTTGGTGCATTTGCGGCACTGGTAGCAAAGACTTATCGGTTGGTCACTTCGGGATGCAACGGCCGCTAGGAATGCGGAGTCGGGGCTTATCACATTCGTACTCTGCATCGGCAGGCGCTCCTCGCTTAACCGCTCCATGGGACGATGCTCTGTGATCCCCTCTCCAAGTGTCGTTGGACGGCGAGATTGTACGCTATCGTCTGGCCGCATTCCAGCAGAATGCGAGAGCAGTTGCGGGGAATGCTGCTCACGAGCCTCCCACACTTGGGTCTCTTTCCATGCCCGTCGTCAGGACGCAAAACCCATCATCCACCTGGCAGACCGGACAGTGAAGAACCCCACAGCAAGCTGGCTACTCGCGCGTAGCACGAGTAGCCAGGGGACAGGTCCCGAAGCTACATCCATTCTTCTGAACGTCGCACACAGGTTGCGACGCTACATCCATTTGCGATGCCACATCTCTCTGTAGCGTCGGGGCTTGTACCCGACGTTGGCGGCCCTGTGCCCGACGTTACAGGGTTTATTCCTGACATGGTTCACATAGCCAGCACAAACAACGGGCCGATTCCCCGGAGTCTAGAGATGGGTGTGATGATCTTGCGGAACCGGTATGGAGATCGGGTGAGTCCGTTACAGCCGGTGCAATCTACTTGAGAGCGGCTGTCCGCAAAGACGGGCTTTTGGACATGCCATGTTCGGAATCTCTCCCCGAAGCGCTAGTACTCGTCCGGAAGGTTCTGCAGCTCGGCGTAGGTGAAGACGGGCCCGTCCTTACAGATGTACTTCGGACCGATGTTGCAGCGACCGCACTTCCCAAGGCCGCACTTCATCTTCATCTCGAGCGTGGTCACGATCTGCTCCGGAGTGAAACCGAGCTGAGCGGCGGACGCGAGAACGAACTTGATCATGATCGGCGGGCCGCAGGTTACCAGGACGGTGTTTTCCGGCGACGGCTTCATCTCTTCGAGGATGGTCGGAACGAATCCCACCTTCCCTTTCCACTCGTCGTCCTCTCCGCCGGGATCGACGGTAAGCACCGTCTCGACACCGCTCATTTCCTTCCATTCAGCAAGCTCGTCCTTGTAGACGAGATCGCCGGTGGAACGGGCCCCATAGAGGATGGTAATGTCTTTGAAGTTCTCCCGCGTATCGAGGCAGTTCTGGATCAACGATCTCAGAGGTGCGAGCCCGATTCCACCTCCGACGAATAGAAGGTTCTTCCCGCTCAGTTCTTCGATGGGAAAGCCGTTGCCGTACGGACCTCGAAAGCCGACGGTATCCCCGACGTTCAGCTCGTGAAACGCTCCCGTCACTTTCCCCGCTCGCTTGATGCTGCACTCGATGAATTCGTTGCGGGTTGGGGAATTGGCCATCCCGAAAGGCGCTTCACCTTGACCGAAAATCGAGAATACTCCGAATTGTCCCGCCCTAAACTCGTTCCACGTGTCGTCCGCTTCGTCGGCGGGAGACAGCTTGAATGTCTTGATGTCCCACGTTTCGTCGACGATCTCGCTGATCGTCATCAGTTTGGGTAGATAAATGTTGTCCATGCGACGGCTTACCCTCCGATTCTCGCCTTGCTGAGTGATTCCGTGATGTCAATGGATACCGGACAGTGTTCGATACAGCGTCCGCATCCCACACAAAGGACCTTGCCGAAGTTCTCCGGGTAGTACTTGAACTTGTGCATCAATCGCTGGCGGTAACGGCGGTAATGATTCGGCCGTGGCTGCCCATGGGGCATTCGGGTGAAATCCTGGAATGCGCACGAATCCCACAGCCGAACTCGCTCTCCTTCTCCCCGTCTTCCTTCGTCCTGGATATCGAAGCAGTGACACGTCGGGCAAAGGTAAGTGCAGGCACCGCAATCCACACATTGGGGTGTAAGTTCCTCCCACGTTGGGGCGTCGAACGACAGCGCCTCCTGGAGCCCAGACGTATCAACTTGTTTGCTCACCGCTCCCTGCCAAGCCTCGACGAGCCGTTGCCGCTCTTCTTGGTGTGCCTCCGTCGCTTCTTCAAAGAACTGGGAGAACTTCTCCACCAGTGCCTCTCCGCGCTCGGACACAACTTGGACATGATAGAGGTCTTGCAGCGGAGCCAGAAGAATGTCGGTTCCTTCCTCTCCAGCCGGCGATCCGTCGACCGAAGTACAGAAACACGTCTCGTCCGGTTGGTCGCACGCCAGCGAGATAATGGTCGTGCTCTCGCGCCGCTTCTGGTAGAAGACATCCTCGAAATCCCATGCGAACAACTTGTCGAGGATCGGAAGACTGGCAACGTCGCACGGGCGGGCCGCGAACAGAATCCGAGGCGTGTCCTGATCGAGTTCAGCGTCAGTGATGGTTACACCGTCTGGGTCGATCTTGTAGGAGCACAGCGCTTCGCATGCGGCGAAGAAGTGCTCCTTCGGCGACTTGACGGTGTTGTCGAGGTCCAGCTGGACCTGGGAGCCGGTGTCGATCCGATCGAACGACAGATTGCTCCGCGGCGCGATGACCTCGTACGACTCAACGAGCGCATCCACCAGTTCCAGCAGTCGGTCCTTCCGAATGGTCCTCGTGCTCATCGCGCCTCCATAGGCATTCGCTTACAGGATGAACTCATCGTTGTCGTCCTCTCTGAACTCGAACATCGGGGGAAGTGCCTCCGCGTCGATCCCGGCTCGATAGCCGAACGCATCCTCGACCGACATTGCCAGTTTCGTGTTGAGCAGGCTCAGCGGTATGTCCATCGGGCAGGCCCGCTCGCACTCGCCGCATTCCGTACAGCGGCCGGTGAGGTGATAGGCCCGAACGATGTTCCAGCTGACGTTACTCAGCGTGGTGGGGGCTTTCTTGATCCACTGAGGTTGGTTCTCGTCCGCGATGCAACGCTCGCAATAGCAGAACGGGCAGACCTGGCGGCATGCGTAGCAGCGAATGCATTTGGAGAGTTCTTCCTTCCAGAACTCCCAGCGTTCACTGGGCTCCATCGCATCAAGCGCTTCGATTTTAGCCTGGAGCTCCTCCCGCCCTTTGTTGTCGGCTTCGATCCGGCCGACTTCCATATCGGGTTCGAGCCCGGCCTGGCTGCCATCGTTGATCGCCAGAACGATGAGGTCGCTTCGTACAAACCGCTTTTCCTTGATCATCGCGACGAGCGTTCTTTGCGTCTCGGGGCGAGCCACGATCGCAACCGGCAAGTTCTCTTCTTCTTCGGTGGGGGCGAACTTGAACAAGCCTTCTCTCCCCACGAGGTACTTCGCCAGGTTGTGACGGCACGAGGCATCGTACAGGAGCCGGTCCGTTCCTCCCTCGGTGGTCACGAAACAAGGCGTGGCGACCTCACTGCTCCAGCCACGCCGATAACCGACCACGGCTCTCACGCGACCTTCCGTGAGCAGCTTGCGCGCTTCGTCCTGAATCTTTTTCGTGATTTCTTCCATCGGTTGCTCTCCTGGCTCAGACGAACTTGGCCGGGCCTAGTTTCCTTACGTCCTCAGTAACGCTCGACACGACCTGAGCCCATTTCTGCCCCTCGCTGGCCGAAACCCAGCTCATCTGGATTCTCCCCGGCTCGACGCCGAGGAACGTCAGCAGCTCGTAGAACATCTGCATTCTTCGTCGCGCGTACATGTTGCCGCTTGTGTAGTGGCAGTCGCCCGGATGGCAACCGGAGACTAGGACACCGTCGGCGCCTTGCTCGAGTGCTCGCCAGACGAGTTTCGGATCGATTCGAGCCGAACAAGGAAGCCGGATGATCCGGACGTTCGGTGGATACTTGATGCGGCTTCCACCAGCAAGATCGGCACCGGCGTATGAGCACCATCGGCAGAGGAAGGCAACGATGTTCGGCTCCCACTGCTTTCCTTCCGTCACCTGTGCTCCTTTGGTCGCGGTACCTGTTTCGTCGCTCACGTTGTTCATGCCCTCCAATCGGCGGTCTCCGTCCGCCGTGCCGTTCCTAGGCGACCTCCACCTGCTCGAAGATCTGTTCGTTGCTGAATCCCGCGATGTTCGGGGCGCCCGATCGGCAGGTGACAACGCAGTTGCCGCATCCGTGACAGACGCTTTCGACGACGCGCGCCACTTTCACCTTCTTGCGGGTGGACGGGTCGGTCCATTCGCTCTCCTCGATGGCGCCGAACGGACACGAATCGGAGCAGGCCATGCAACCGCTACACAAGCTCGGCTCGATGCAGGCGATCAGCGGTTCTGCGGTGATGAAGTCGTGGTTGAACAACGCCAGCGTCTTGGCCGATGCCGCCGAGGCCGTCGCCACCGTGTCCGGAATGTCCTTGGGAGACTGGCAGGCTCCGGTAAGGAAGATCCCGCGCGTTACGCTCTCCACCGGCGCCAGTTTGGTGTGCGCTTCGGTGAACAGATGATGTTGGTCGTAGGGAATCCCCAGCATCCGGGCGACGTCGACCGCGTCTTCCCTGGCAATCAACGCCGTGACCAGCACGACGAGGTCCGTCTTGATCTCGACCTGCGAACCTGAGAGCGTGTCGGCTCCTCGGACGACCATCTGTCCGTCGTGCTCGAACACCCGAGATACCCTTCCTCTCAGGTACTGCACGCCGTAGTCCTCTTGGGCCTTTCGAACGAATTCCTCGTAGCCCTTGCCCGCCGCCCGGATGTCCATGTAGAAGGAGTAGGCCTCACCGTCCGGTACGTGCTCCTTGAACAGCAACGCCTGCTTCGCCGTGTACATGCAGCAAAGGCGCGAGCAGTAAGCCACGCCTTTAGACTTGTCTCGAGAGCCGACGCACTGGATGAACACAACCGACTTCGCCTCGCGGCCGTCCGAAGGACAGACGATGTGCCCGTCGGTGGGGCCTGAGGAATTGACCATCCTCTCGAACTGAAGCCCGGTGATGACGTTTTCGTACTTCCCTCCGCCGTACTCACCGTAGGCCGACGCGTCGAAGTTGGTGAATCCGGTCGCGACGATGATCGCTCCGAACTTCTCCTCGATGATGATGTCCTCTTGTTCGAAGTCAACGGCGCCCTGCTCGCACACCTTCTGACAGATACCACACTTGCCGGTCCTGAAGTGGATGCAGACTTCTCGGTCGATAACGGGGACCCGCGGTACCGCCTGTGGGAACGGGATGTAGATCGCCTTACGCGGTCCCAATCCCTGGTCGAATTCCGACGGGACCTTGGTCGGACATTTCTGCCAGCACGTTCCGCAGCCGGTGCACTTGTCGGCATCGACGGAGCGGGCTCGCAGACGGATCTTCACGTCGAAATTGCCCACGTAGCCGGAGACCTCTTCCACCTCGGCGTGGGTGTGAATCGTCACGTTCTTGTCCTGGGCCACCGCGACCATCTTAGGCGTGAGAATGCATGCGGCGCAGTCCAGCGTGGGGAACGTCTTGTCGAACTGGGCCATCCGTCCGCCGATCGTCGGTTCTCGCTCGACGATGACGGCCTCGTATCCGGCCATCCCCACGTCAATCGCCGCCTGGATTCCCGAGATGCCGCCCCCGATGATCAGCGCGCGGCGCTCCACCGGGATCTCCATTGCATGCAACGGTTCGGCCTGGGCCACCTTGGCGCGTGCCATGTCGATCAAGCGAATCGCCTTCTCGGTGGCTGCCTCCTTATCGGTGTGCACCCACGAGCATTGTTCGCGAATGTTGGCCATCTCCAGCATGTACGGATTCAGTCCCTCGTTCTCCAGCCAAGCTCGGTAGGTCGGTTCGTGCAGGCTCGGCGAGCACGCCGCCACGACGATCCGGTCGAGGTCATGCTCGCGGATTGCTTTGGAAATCAGGGTTTGACCTGGGTCGGAGCACATGTACTTGTAGGCCGTCGAGTAGACGACTCCCGGGAGACCGGCTACCTCTTCTGCGACTCTCTCGCAGTCGACGGTCGCACCGATGTTGGTCCCACAGTGGCAAACGAAGATGCCAATCCTTGCCATTCGCTCATCCCCTCCCTAGGCCAGTGCCTTCTTCTTGAGCAGGTTTTTCGGATTCACCGAGTGCAAATGCAAACCGAGTTCACGAGGCGCTATTCCAAGGGCCAATCCGATCAGCTGGGTGAAGTACACGATCGGGATGTCAAAGGACGTCCCGTACTTCCGGTTAATCGCGCGTTGCCGCAAGTCGAGATTGGATTGACACATCGGACATGCGACCGCGATGCAATCGGCGTCCTCGTCCGCCGCCATCGTCAGGATGTCGTGAGACAACCGAAGCGCGATATCGGTCCGCGTGAACGAAAGACTCGCGCCACAGCACTCCGTTTTGTACGGCCAATCCACCACTTCGGCACCGAGAGCCGTTGCCAGGTCGTCCATCGACGTCGGGTTCTCGGGATCATCATCGAAGGAATTGATCTCGGGAGGACGAGTGAGCAGGCATCCGTAATAGGATGCGACCCTCAGGCCGGTCAGCTCCTTGCTGACCTTCTCCCGGACCGCGTCGAGCCCGTAGTCGTTCACCACCACGTCGAGCGGATGCACGACGGGGATCTTGCCTTCGTAGGTCACGCCGACCGCCGATTTCACTTGTGCGCGCAGTTCCGGATCCTCTTGAAGCGCGGCGTTGGTGATACGGAAACGGCTGTAACAGGCAATGCACGGGACAACGACGCCCTTGGCATCCCGATCGACTCCCGCCAGCGTCTTCGCCGGAAGCACGTGGGAGAGAATCTCCGAGGTCATATGCGCTGAACTGGCACCGCAGCACACCCAATCCTGGACCTCTTCCAGCCCTATACCCAAACCGCGGAAGGCGGCCTTGGTGGACATATCGAACTCCTTGGCGGTGGAATGCAACGAACAACCCGGGTAGTACGCGTACTTCATGGCGTCTTCCTCTCCATGTCACGGATCTTGGCGAACGCGCGCCGTAATCCGCGCCGTCCGCGTGTTCGCGGCGGCAACAGGCCAAGTTTTCCCTTAAGAAAGATGCCCGGGGCGAGCAGAACGTCTTTGAAGAAATGTCCGCTTCTCATGTTCCGCATTCCCATCAGCTCCAGCTCGAAGATCCTTCCGAAGCGACGGAGGCTCGAAAGGAAGATGGAGTGAAACAGGGGGATGTCCCGCTCGGGGGCCTTGATCCCCTTGGCAAGGGCCATTTGGCGAAGCACGTCCATGAGCCTGGCAAGATCGACTTCCTGAGGGCAACGCGTGCTGCACGTCTCACACGAGGCGCAAAGCCAAATAGAACGGCTGTTCAGAACGACGTCCTCCATCCCCAGTTGCAGTCCCCGTAGGATCTGATGCGGAGGAAAATCCATGTCAACGCACACGGGACAACCTGCCGAGCACTTACCGCACTGGTAGCACTCAGACACCCGCTGCCCGAAGACCTGCTCGACTTCGTCGGTGAACGCTGGCCTGATCTCGCAGGCCGGTACGGATAGTCCCATTCTCAGATTCTCCCTTCTCGCTCGTTGATGTGTTTCCGATCATGTACAGTCATGAATTCCCCTAAGCCTCTCGGCGTGCGATTCCGCGGATGGAGTCTGCATGACTTGGACATCGAGGTCCAATTCTAACTTTCCATGTGAGTGTCGTCAAGGATAGGTCTCCGATCAGTCATCAGTGATAAGTGACCAGTGAGTAGGGAGTGGTGAGTAGGGAGTAGTGAGTGGTGAATGGTGAGAAGCGTTCAGCGTTCAGCGTTCAGCGGCGCGTGAAACAGGTGCCATGGCAACTCACCGATCAGACGTGTGAGTTGCTTGAGGGAATCCGATGCGCGGATTCCCTGGCGATGTTCCTAGGTCAAGAGGCAACAGCACTTACCATGAAGCACATGAAGTTCATGAAGGTATCCCCTTCTCTCGCCAAGCCGCCAAGGACGCAAAGAGAGCTAAGTCAAGATTTGATTCCTACCCCATCTCACACAGAGTCGGGCAATCCTTTGGGTTGCATGGCGCAGAGGAGAGCTACAACAAGAACGTTCAAGTGCAAAAGCAACCATCTAGATCATCGACAAATTTAGAGCTTTCCCCTCAGTTGAGCGTAGGCCTTTCTCTGTTCGATCTTCCCTTCACGAGCTGGCTCATGGCACAGCTCGCTCCTTCATGGTAGAGAAGGTGTTGGATTGAGAGTCTTGATGACTGCTTCTTCCACCTGATTCGCTTGTTGATCTCCTCTGCGACTCTGCGGCTTGAGCGAGTGATAACGAGCGGGCGAGAGATGGCCTTTGATCGTGTCTTTCCGTTCTTCATGCGCTTCATGGTTAGTAGGCTTGTACCGCTCTTCACCATGTCATTCATGGTTAATTCGCTTGTATGGCGGCCACCAATGCCTTTCATGGTTAGGATCTCACAGCTCTGTATAAAGGGAGCCGGAACTGTCAACCAATTCCGGTATTGGGCAAACTAGCGGCGAGACAGCGCCTCGCGGATGACACGGAGAGGGCTGAAGCGGTAGAACTTGGCCGGCCACCTCATCTCGTCTTCATCGCAAAGCGTGTACGGGCCGATGGAGTCGAACCGATCCATCAAGGCCGCGATCTGCGACGCCTGCTGATCCCCCGGAGTCGATGCGAGGATGGCGTCGATCCCGTGCATGATTTCCTTCTCAGCGAGGATCCTCCCCTCGATCTGGGCCGAAATCCGCGGCTGCACGAGACCGTATTTCGCCTTCAGGCGATTGAGGGCGAGCGCCGCATCGTAGGTGCTCTCCACGATCTCGTCGCGCGTCATCCACTCTGTTTCGTAGTTCAACACGTACTTCCAGCTCGGCGACAACTGCGCACGACGGTGATCCTCCAGGCTGCGGTGGAACAACCGATAGCCCAGCCGTTCAGGATTCTCGAACGCCTCGCTTCCCGGATCGAGAAACGGCGCGAGCGGGGAGATGTACGGGTGAAGCTTCTTCACGTGCTCAGGCGGCAGGCTGCCGAGGAGACGATCGCAGTAGTCGATCGTTCCCCGAACCGACTCGGTCGTCTGTTCGGGAAGACCGATCATGAAGAACAGGTCGAACCTCAGGCATCCCAACTCAAAGGCATCCTTGATGGTGGTCTCGAGCGACGCGTTGTCGTAGTTCTTGCCAAACTTCCGCCGGACACCCTCGTCGTGGGATTCCGCCGACATCTGGATGTTGTAGTGGCCCACCGAGTCTGAAATCTGCTCGAGGAGCCGCCTCGGTGGTGGGGCGAAGAACTCAAACGCGATCTGATTGCTGATCTGGTAGGGCTTCAGCGCTCGGAGCAGTCGTGAGGCCCATTCCTCGCCTGCCTGCAGGATGTCGCCGAGAATGATGATCGGCGCCTTGATCAGCTTTGCGGTCTCTGCAATGTCCTCGGCCAGTCTCTCCGGGCCCCGAAACGCGGGCGAATTGCGCTCGCAAACAAGCCGGAACGCGCTTGCCGATCCCCCGCAAGTGACGCATCGGTGAACGCAACCGCGGCACGACAGCCCAAAGACGATCGGGTAGTTGAGCCAGTCCTTGAACGGGAGATGTCCGAACAGGTCTCGATGCTTCACCGTCGAGCGCATGATCTTCCCATAGTCGAACGAGACCGCATCAAGGTTGGACGGCAAGTGCGAAATCGGATTGCTCCGCGTTTCGCCGTCTTCCTGCCAAGTCAGATTCGGCACGTCGGCCGGCGACCCCTCGCCCGCGATTGACGCCATCAGCTGACGGAGCGGCTCCTCGGCCGAATCGCCTCGAATCACGTAGTCAACCTGGGGGTACTCGATCAGCTCCTCGTAATAGTAGGAAGCTGAGAGCCCACCGAAAATCATCGGCGTATCCGGATGATGGCGCTTGACCAGCGCAGCCAATTCTAGGCTCCCCTGCGCATGGACGAGCCAATGAAGATCGATCCCGAACGCGCGGGGATGCAACGATCGGATCAGCTTCTCCGCGTCAAACCGCCGGCTGCGCAGCATTTGGAGCGCGATGTTGATGATGCGCACGTTGTATCCATGCTCTTGGAGGTGCTGAAGCATCGTCATGAAGCCGATCGGATACATCTCGAAGATCTGGGTCGAGGGAATGACGTCGCTCACCGGACCGAACAAGATGGGCCGTTCGCGGAAATCATAGACACTGGGGGCATGAAGAAGGATGAGATCGGTAGCCGCCATGATGGCGGTGATTGTAGCCCGAGCAGTTCGGCATTCCCACTGCTGTCCTGCGTCTGCTGCGTAAGTCTTTTCTACTGCTCGTCTTCAATCTCAAATCCTAGGTTCAAGAACGTTACCGGCGAACTCGCAGAGTTCGCAGAGGTCCTGTCTACCTCGCTGGCACAGGCAGGCGCAAAGATCGCTGAGATTCGATACGAACGGGCGAGAGAAATGGCTGCATCTCGCATGAAGCCGGTGAACTGATGGCTTCGCACCTCAGTTCATTGGAGTTTGGCAAGATCGCCAAACGTCCTCGCCGGGGACGAGCGGAGCGCCAAGAAGAGCATGCAGAAGAAGGGCATTATCGCGCAGAGTCGGCGAATTGATGGCTTTGCACATCAGTTCGTTGAACGCAGAGGACAACAATAAACAAGATTCAAAGACATCGCATGGGGTTGGCCAATACAAGTGCAGTGGCTATTGCAGTTCCCCTCTGCGATCTTTGCGGCTTAAGTGAGTGTAGCGAACGGGCGAGAGAAATGGCTGTATCTCGTAGAGCGCGCAAAGATCGCTAAGATTTGACATTGAGGTATCCATAGAATCCTCTGCGAACTCTGCGAACCCTCCGGGTTCGGCGGTGAAAGCTTCTATTCGGCAAGGAGATGATGTTTGTGCAACAGCCTCTCTTGTCTCTGCCCTTCCCAGTGTCACCGCGCCGCTGACACTACCGGTGAGGGGCAAAGGTTCGCAGCCCAGTGAAGGCCGGACCCGGACGTCCACCGAAGGCGAGCGAAAGCTCTGCGTGGGCGGCGAAGCCGCAGTCGGCACAGGAGACCGGACCGCGCGACTTCACATAGCAACCCGATGTGATTGTGCCATCGGGATCGACGCTGGCCACCAGCCACGGGCGGCAGTGCCAGCGATTCGTCTTCAGTGCTTCGAGGCAGGCCTTCGAATCGGCGATGGGTAAGCCCTGGCGCTTCAGACGAATCAACTCGTCCAAGACGCGGCGGCGATCGTCCCACCGAAGGAAGAGCGGATCGTCCGATCCACCGAACGGGTAGTGAAACTGGATCGTGATCCCGCGAACCCGCGTAGCCAGGAACGGCACCAGATCAGTGATCTCGCGGTGATTGAGTGCATTGATGGTGATATGCGCGAACAGCTTGGGGTGAGAACTCGCGTCGATGTTGGAGAGGATCTTCTCGAACGTTCGGCCGCGGATGCGATCGTGCGTCTCCTCCATCCCGTCGATGCTGACCCAAACGATATCCGACTCCACCTCGATCGGATGCGTTCCGTTGGTGGTCACGCCTACGCAGATGAACCGCTTCTTCGCCTCTCGGACGACATCGGCCAGCGTGTAGTCGCCATCGCGCCACACGAATGGCTCTCCCCCCTCGAAGATGACGAACCGGACGCCCATCTGGCGAAGCGCTTCGAACGCCTCGACCGCCTGATCAAACGTCAATGACGCCTGCTCCCGCTTCCAGAACGGGCAATGAACACACGACAAATTGCAGTCGTGCGTCAGCTTGACACCACCGAGCAACGCCCGCTTCCGGCCCACATACGACTCGACAACTCTGCCAGCAAGGGATGCCACCTGGAGGATCGTGTTCATGTCAACTACCCCGCCAGGAATCTTACCCGATGGATAGGGACGATCGGAGGACGACGTTGACCTCCCCTAGGGCCTTGGGAGTGCGAGTCAGGCTAGCGATCGAGGAAATAGGGTATGTGTCCCCCAATTCTCGGTGAAATCCAACGTGCTACATATTGGGACACAAATCACGCTTATCCCTTTCACGCAGCACGGAGAAATCTGACTCCTCCGGCTGGATTGCTGCAAAGAGCGAGGCCCTCCATAGCTACGAGGGACTCGACGATGGCAATCAGAGACCACGAAGGGCAGCGTCCCATCTACAGATTAGCCTGGGACGCCAAAGGAGTGTCTTTCGACGGGTCCTTGCTGCTCAGCCCTGTCATATCCCCGTGACTAGAGCAGTCGTCTTCCGGGGCCCCGCTTTGCTGGATAAGGAGAGCTTGCATAAGTCGCTCGCTCGTCCTCTCCTCGACCTTGACCGCGTCTTGGACTTATCAAGTGCGGTTGTCGGCGGGGGTAGGGTTCATGTGTTGCAGCGCTAGGCTGATCAATACAATCCCCCCCTTTGCCGGTCCATGTAGGATCAGCGCTGAGAGTATGCGCGAATTGGCGGAAGAGTCAACGCGGTGGGCTAGATGAGACGTATTGAGCGTTTCCTCGACATTGATCCGGTAACAGAATGGGAAGACCGCTTGCTGGCTGCGCTTTCAGCAGTCCTAGAAGAGGTGCCGCCAGAGGACGCGACAGCGGCTTTGGCGGCGTTTGATGCCATTGGGGCGCATCTCTATGATGCTAGGCTAATGTCTGCGAAAGAGAGATTAAAGGCTCTTTCTCCTTTGCCGTGAGGTAGGTTTCCCATGTTTCTCTTCCGAACGGGGTCAAACGAACAGTTGCGTACGGTATCTGCGGAGTCTCGGAAAGGATCTCCACCCATCCGTAGAACTCCATTTGCTTACATTCCCGAATGGCTAAGGTCGCATCTGGCTCCCAATCCTCATTTGGGGCCTTGTCGCCGAATATCCACGCACCCTGAGTATTATCCATCCAGATTTTGTATAGATTCTCTAGGATTGCCTCTCGAATCTCATCAACAGTTCTTTCGCTCATCATTCCTCCTTACTGCGGAGACTATCAGAGAAGTGATGGAAGAGTCAACATGAAGGGGGTGAAGCAGATGGATCCAGGCGGATGGCCGAGGGCGATCAGGAGGTGGTATCCTCTTGACGGCCAGACAACGCATTGTCTCGTATGGCACGAGGAGGACACCATGAAGGTGGATCCGATACTCCAGGAGTGCTGTGTCTTCATCTCCTACCTGGGTGTTGATGGTAAGGTCAATTGGGCAGGAACTGCGTTCCTCATGGGTGTCGAGGAGAAGACCGCCATAGGTAGCCGCTGGTTCCGGTATCTGGTTACAGCGAAACACGTTCTCCTTGGGATAGAGAAGGACGCTCCTGGTGCAGATCCGATTATCCGTTTCAACACACGAGATGGCGGTCTGGGCAGGATCGCGATTCCAATCGACTGCTGGGCATCCCATCAAGAGGATGTCTCTGTGGACATGGCGATTGCTCCGTTACCAGGCGGGTTAGGCGATATGAACCAGACGTCAGTTGCGGCAGAAATGGTGCTGACAACTAAGAAGATCGCTGAACATGAGATCGGTGTGGGCGATCAAGTTGTCCTGGCCGCCCTCTTCCCGAAGCATCCAGGCCAATCGCAGAACTTGGCGATCGTGCGGCAAGGAACGATAGCTCTCATGCCGGAGGAGAAGGTAAATGTGAAGGACTTCGGGGCGATTGATGCCTATCTGGTCGAAGTCCTTTCGATAGGCGGACACAGTGGCTCACCTGTGTTCGCACACCTATATCCTGGCCGCAAGACGTCCAAGGGCGCGACGTTTGGAGTAGGTGTGCAGGAGTACTTGCTGCTTGGCCTAGTACATGGGCACTATTCGCACGACGACGCGGAAACAGGGTTCGCGGCATCTGAGAACGTTGCGAGGTCAAACGAAGGAATCGGGATCATCGTTCCTGCTGAGAAAGCCCTGGAAATCCTGGCGCAGGATTCCTTTGTCC
>Ga0114923_10000611_pt1 | contig 27296 bp, 27 predicted proteins | sample SumtaG_FD_89578 | JGI IMG/M metagenome (GOLD analysis project Ga0114923, IMG submission 89578) | Deep subsurface microbial communities from Indian Ocean to uncover new lineages of life (NeLLi) - Sumatra_00157 metaG | ecosystem: Environmental > Aquatic > Marine > Oceanic > Sediment | place: near... | reverse complement strand
GGTTATTTGGCTACTAGAGCAGGAGTTGATAATAAAAAGCTAGAAGAAGTAATTAAAACAATATTAAGAGAATACAAGAAGATTTCTGAAGAAGAAGAAGTTCCTTCTAAAGAATTAAAAAAAGCTAAAGAATATATAAAAGGAAAAACATATTTGTCGTTAGAATCTTCAGATGCTCAGGCTGCATTTTATACCAACCAAGAACTTTTAGAGGATAAAATATTATCTCCTGAAGAGATATTTAAAAAAATAGATAGTATTACAGGTAAAGACATTTTAAGAGTTGCTAAAGATATTTTCCAGTTTAATAAATTAAATTTGGCAATGGTTGGACCATCTAAAGAAGAAAAAGTTTTTAAAGAAATATTAAATCAATGGAATCAAAACAAAGCATAGACATTTCTTGGAAATCAATACTAAAAATTCTTTTAGTTTTTTTTGGTTGTTACATTATTTATTTAATAAAAGATATTCTTATTTGGATTGTTTTTTCTTTTATTATTTCAATTGTATTTGAGCCAGTTATTGGGCTTTTAATAAAAAAGAAAATTACTAGACCAATAGCGGCATTAATTGTTTATACTTCATTCTTTATTTTATTTGGATTTTTTGCTTATTGGATGATGCCTATTTTTGTTACAGAGATACAGCAATTTACTCGGCTTTTTCCTCAGTATTTTGAAAAGCTATCTCCTCCCTTACAAGGTATAGGAATTGAGGCTTTTGAAAGCATGGAAACTTTTACTCTTTCTGTTCAGGATTGGCTGATTGATGCTTCTTCCAATATTTTTAGTGCTATTGTTTCTGTTTTTGGAGGAATTTTATCTACAATAACCATCTTTGTATTAGCCACTTTTTTCTCAATAGAAAAAGATGAAGTAAAAGAAATGGTTAAATTAACTATTCCTAAAAAAAGAGAAAAATACTTCTTTAATTTATGGGAGAGATGTCGATCAAAAACAATAGCTTGGTTTGGTTCAAGAGTTTTAAGTGGTCTCTTTATTGCCCTATCTTCTTATATTGCGTTTTCTATCTTTAAAGTGAAATACTCTCTTGCTTTAGCTTTATTTGCAGGAGTAACTGATTTTGTTCCTATTATTGGTCCTATTTTTGCAGGTATTATAATTGCTTTCTTTGTTCTTCTAGATTCTTGGTCAAAGGCTTTATTTGTTATAATTGTCTTTATTTTAATACAGCAAATTGAAGGTAACATTATAGGCCCAATTTCAAACAAGAAATTAACTGGTTTACCAGCAATACTAACATTAATAGCCCTGTTAATCGGAGGAAGATTGTGGGGTATTTTGGGTGCAATTTTAGCTGTTCCTTTAACTGGTGTAGTTTATGAATTTTCAAAAGATTTATTAAAGAGAAAAAATAACTTCTAGATGTCTAAATATTATATTTCTACAGCCATTCCTTTTGTAAATGCCTATCCTCATATAGGATTTGTTTTAGAGATTGTTCAGGCGGATGTTCTTGCTCGTTACCATCGCTCTATTGGCGATGAAGTTTTCTTTTTAACTGGAACAGATGAAAATAGTTTAAAGAATGTAAGAGTTGCCGAAGAACAAGGAATAAAGGTTCAGGATTTAGTAGATAAAAATTCTAAAAAATATTTACAATTAAAAGAAGATTATAGTTTAAGTTTTGATGATTTTATAAGAACAACCGAGAAGCGTCACATTAAAGGTGTTGAAAAATTATGGTTGGCTTGTGAAAAAGATATTTATAAAAAGAAATATCAAGGACTATATTGTGTTGGGTGTGAAGCATTTTATAAAGAGAGCGAGCTGGAAGATGGTTTATGTCCGGAACATAAAAAGAAACCTGAATTAATAGAAGAGGAAAACTATTTTTTTAAGCTTTCTAAATATCAAGACCAAATAAAAGAATTAATAGAATCAGACAGGGTTAAAATTATTCCAGAAACTAGGAAAAATGAAATGCTTAGTTTTATTAATCAAGGACTAGAAGATATTTGTATTTCTCGTTCAGTAGAGAGGGCACATGGATGGGGAATTCCTGTTCCAAGAGATTCTTCTCAAATTATTTGGGTTTGGTTTGATGCTCTTTCAAATTATATTAATGCTCTAGGGTATGAAGAAGACAAGAAAGAGTTTAAAGAATGGTGGGAGGGCAATGAGAACAAAACTCACATGATAGGTAAGGGGGTTACGAGATTTCATGCTTTATACTGGATTGGAATGTTGTTATCAGCAGGGATTTCTTTACCTAAAGAAATATTTGTTCATGGCTACATTACTTCGAATGGAGAAAAGATGTCCAAGAGCTTGGGCAACGTAATTGATTCTTTTGAAATGTCAGAAAAGTATGATTCAGATGCTATTCGTTATTTTCTTTTAAGGGAGATACCGCCATTTAAAGATGGAGATTTCACAGAAAATAAATTTAAAGATAGATATAGTTCAGATTTAGCCAATGGTTTTGGCAATTTAGTTGCTAGGGTTTTTAGTATTGCCGAGAAGATAGATATAAATAATAAGTCTTTAAGTTCTCAAGAGATAAAAGACTCTCAATTCCAAAAAGAAATTAAAAAAACAGAGGACAATATCAAACTTTCTTTAAGTAAATTTGAATTCAATAAATCTTTAAGCTCAATTTGGAAATTAATTAGTTTTTGTGATCAATATATTGAGAAAGAAAGAGTTTGGGAGAAAAAAGAAACTCAAGAAGAATCTATTTTATTTTTGCTATATACTATTTCGGAAATTTCTAGAATATTGAAACCTTTTCTTCCAAAAACATCTAATAAAGTATTATCTTCTATTGGTTTAGAAGATAAAAAAAACCAAATCTTTTTTAACATTAAAAAGATAGACCTTCTTTTTCCTAAACTGGATTGACAAAATCCTTATTATGGTTTACTTTTAGGTTAGATCATTATAAAAAGAGGTGATAAAAAACATTGATAGGAATAGGAATAGGAAAAGGAAAATATCATTTGTGGTTTTCTGACCACAAAAAATTTGTCTCAGCTTTAGCGCTTTCTTATTTAGGAGAAAAAAATAAGAGATGCTGGGCGTTGAGCTCTGCAAACGATAAGCTTGTTGTGATTCAGCCGTCAGTTTCTACTTGCAATCTCAATATTTTGCTTTTAAAGAGCGAAGGCATTGATAAAGTAGAGATGGAAAAAGTCTTTGATATTTTTAAAACACAAGAAATTGAAGTGATTGAGGCTGACTCTTTGGAAAGACCTTCTCAGGCTCAAGGGTTTAAATTAGAATTTAAGGGGGCTACAGGCTTTATAAAAGCCTTAGAAACCTTTTATCTCTCAGAGACAAAGCCTAGATGTAGAGTGATTAAGCCTGAAAAAGGACTTTTAATTATTCAACCCAACACGTCTACCCCAGAGTTAAATACCCTTGTTTTATTGGATTTTGACTCTATAAGCAATAAGGACAAAGCTTGCGTTGAGGCAAAAATTGCCTTTTTGGAAATTATTGAGTGCGAAATTGCGGAAGCTTAAATCGAACAATAATTTCCCAATAAGCCCGCTATTATTTTTTAAAGGGCTTTTTTTTATTGAAAAGAACAAAGAAATTAGCCTATAATAGAAAGCATGATTATTGATACTCACGCCCATTTAAATCACCCTCTTTTTAATGAGGACAGAGACAATGTTATTAAAAGATGCTTAATCAATGATGTCTGGGTTATTAATGTTGGAACCAATATTAAAACATCAAAAGAGGTAGTGTTTCTTGCTGAAGAAAACAAGAATTTTTTTGCTGCTACTGGTCTTCATCCAATGAATTTAGATACAGGAGTTTTAAGAGAAAAATACAAGGAATTGAATGAAGAAGAAATGGAAAATGTTTTTGATTATGAGGAATATAAAAAAATAGCCAGTTCTGAAAAAGTAGTTGCTATAGGAGAAATTGGACTGGACTATTACTGGAAACCTAAAACTACTAAAAGAAAACAGATTTTTAAAGAAAAGCAAAAGGAATTACTGTTGCAACAATTAAAATTAGCAAAGGAATTAGATTTACCTGTAGTTTTTCACTGTCGAATGGCCAATAATGATTTAATTGAACTATTAAAAAGTAATTCTTCGTTGAGACCTAAGAGTGCAGTTATGCATAGTTTTGTTGGTAGCTTAGAAGAATTGAAACAATATCTAGATTTTGGATTTTATATTGGCTTTAATGGTATAATTTTTAAAAGTCTTGAGGGTATTAATTTTAATGAAATTATTAAAAACACTCCTTTAGATAGAATTTTACTTGAAACAGATTGTCCTTCTTTGTCTCCGCCTGAATCTGGAATAAAAAGAAATGAGCCGATATTTGTTAAACAAATTTTGAAGAAAATTGCTGAAACTAGAAAGGCAGATATCCATAAATTATCTAAAATTATAATAGAGAACGCTAAGAAGCTTTTTAAAATATAATTATGGAATATAATCATCGAGAAATAGAAAAGAAGTGGCAGGAAAAATGGAAAAAAGAAGGTTTTTACAAAGCTGAAGATTTTTCGAAAAAACCTAAAAAATATATTCTTTTAGAATTTCCCTATCCATCTGGAGCAGGTCTTCATGTTGGTCATTGTAGGCCGTATTGCGCGATGGATGTGATTTCTCGCAAGATGAGAATGGAAGGCTATAATGTTTTATTCCCCATGGGTTGGGACGCTTTTGGTTTGCCAACAGAAAATTATGCTATTAAAACGGGGATTCATCCTCAAGAAGCTACAGAGAAGAATGTAGGTAATATTAAAAGAGTGATGAAAAGTTTGGGTCTTTCTTTTGACTGGGATAGAGAAATTAATACTACTGATCCTAAGTATTATAAGTGGACTCAATGGATATTTTTAAAACTTTTAGAGAAAGGATTAGCCTATCAAGCTAAAATTCCTATTAATTGGTGCCCTTCTTGTAAAATTGGACTAGCTAATGAAGAGGTTGTTGGTGGTAAGTGTGAGAGGTGTGGGGAAGAGGTTGTTCGAAAAGAACAAAAACAATGGATGTTAAAAATAACAGAATATGCAGATAGATTAATTGATGATTTAAAAACAGTAGATTATTTAGAAAGGATAAAAAAACAACAAATTGAATGGATAGGAAAAAGCAAAGGAACTGAAATGGATTTTCTTGTTAAGGATTCTGATAAAAAAATAGAAGTATTTACTACCAGGCCAGATACTATTTTTGGAGTAACAGCTATTGTTTTGGCTCCGGAACATTCTTTGGTTCAAGGTCTTATTAAAAAAGAATGTCTTAAAGATGTTCAAAATTATATTAAAGAATCTAAGAAGAAATCAGAATTTGAAAGAGTGAAATTAGATAAAGAAAAAACGGGAGTATTTACTGGTTCTTATTGCATTAATCCTATTAATGGAGAAGAAGTTCCTGTTTGGATAGGTGATTATGTTGTTGCTACTTATGGGGGAGGAGCTGTTATGGTGGTTCCCGCTCACGATCAAAGAGATTTTGAGTTTGCCAAAAAGTATAATTTATTAATAAAAGAAGTTATTCAGAGCAAGAACAATAACTTGCAAAAAGAAGCCTATGAAGGGGAAGGTGTTTTAATAAATTCTGGTGAATTTAATAACTTACCCTCTCAAGAAGCCAGAGAAAAAATAACTAAATATTTAAAAAGAAAACAAGCTGGGAAAGAGGCTATCAAATATAAATTAAGAGATTGGGTTTTTTCTCGTCAGCATTATTGGGGAGAGCCAATTCCTGTAGTCCATTGCGATAAATGTGGAGTAGTTCCTCTATTAGAAAAGGACTTACCTTTAGAACTTCCTTATGTGAAGAAGTATGAACCAACAGATTCAGGAAAATCTCCCTTAGCCAATATTAAAGAGTGGGTAAACACAAAGTGTCCTAAGTGTGGCGGAAAAGCCAAAAGAGAAACAGATACAATGCCTAATTGGGCAGGTTCCAATTGGTATTATCTACGTTATTGCGACCCCCATAATAACAAAGAGCTAGCTAGTAAAGAAAAGATAAATTATTGGATGCAGGTTGATTGGTATAACGGAGGAATGGAACATACAACTTTGCATTTGTTGTATTCTAGATTTATTTATAAGGCTTTATTTGATATGGGTGTGGTCCCTCAATCAGAACCTTACAAAAAAAGAACTGCCCATGGAATGATATTAGGTGAAGATGGGAGGAAAATGTCTAAATCTATAGGCAATGTTATTAATCCAGATGATATTGTTAAAGAATATGGAGCAGACACATTAAGGGTTTATGAAATGTTTATCGGTCCTTTTGATCAAGCAATTGATTGGAATCAAAATGGAGTTAATGGTGTTTATAGGTTTATTAATAAAGCTTGGTCTTTAGTTACAGAATGCTCTTCCGAAAAAAGTAGTTCAGAGGTTATAAGAGAGATTCATAAATTAAATAAAAAGGTTCAAGAAGATGTAGATACAATGAAATTTAATACAGCAGTCTCTAGTTTTATGGAATTTGTTAATTTTGCTATTAAAAACAAAAAAGATGTTGGCAAGGATGCAATAAAAACATTCTTAATTTTATTATCTCCTTTCGCTCCTCATATTACGGAAGAGCTTTGGAATCATTTAGGAGAAAAAGATTCCATTCATAAACAGAAATGGCCTCAGTATGATTCTAAATTAATTAAAGAAGAAACAATTACTTTAGTTGTTCAGGTAAATGGTAAATTACGCGATACTTTTGAAGTGAAATCAAATATTTCTGAAAAAGAGGCTACAAAGTTATCTTTAGAAAGAGAATTAATTAAGAAAAGAGTAGAAGGAAAAGAGGTTCAAAGAATTGTCTTTGTTCCTAATAAGTTAGTTAACATAATAATTTAACTATGTGCGGAATAATAGGTTATATAGGTAAAAAAGAAGCTTCTCCTATTTTGTTGTCTGGTCTAAAGAGGTTAGAATATCGTGGTTATGATAGTTATGGTTTTTGTATCTTTAATGGAGATGATGAACCTTTCTTATACAGAAAAGTAGGGAAGATATCAGAAGGAGAAAAGGATTTTTCTGAATTAAATATTAAAGGAAACATTGGCATTGCTCATTCTCGTTGGGCTACTACAGGAATAGTTACAGAAGAGAATGCTCATCCTCATTATGATTGTAAAAAGAACATTTTTCTTGTTCATAATGGGATTATTGAAAATTACAAAGAATTAAAACGAAAATTAATTGAAGAAGGACACAAATTTTCTTCTGAAACAGATACAGAAGTATTAGCTCATCTAATAGAAAAGTTTTTTCAAGGAAATTTAGAGAGCGCCGTTGTCGAAGCTTTGAAATTAGTAAAAGGAGCATATGCATTGGCTGTTATTTGCAAGGATGACCCTGAAAAAATAGTAATAGCTAGAAATTCTTCGCCTCTTTTAATTGGCTTGGGTGATGATGAATATATTGTAGCCTCTGATCCTGTTGCAGTTTTGAGTAGAACTAAAAAGGTAATTTATTTAGATGATAATGAAATAGCTATTTTAACTTTTTCAGGTTTTTCTGTAACTGATATTAATCATGTTCCTCAAGAAAAAGGAGTGAAAGAAATAGAATGGGATTTACAAGAAGCTCAAAAGGGAGGTTACGATCACTTTATGCTTAAAGAAATTATGGAGGAGCCAGAAACGATAGAAAACGCCATTAGGGGGCGACTAATGATAGATGAGGGTTCAGTAAAATTAGGAGGGCTGGATGACGTTCAATCTCAACTTAAAGATATTGAAAGAGTTATTTTGGTGGGTTGTGGTACTGCTTATTTTGCGGCTCAAATAGGCAAGTATATGATAGAAGATTGTGCTGGTATTTCTTGCCAAGCAGAATTTGCTTCAGAATTTCGTTATAGAAATCCAGTAGTAAGCAAGAAAACAGTAGCCGTATTTGTTTCTCAATCAGGAGAAACTGCAGATACCTTGGCTTGTTTGCGTGAAATGAAAAGAAAAGGAATTTTATGTTTAGGTATTACTAATGTGGTTGGTTCTTCTCAGGCCAGAGAAACAGATGCTGGAGTTTATACTCGTTCTGGCCCTGAAATCGCTGTTGCCTCTACCAAAGCTTTTTTAGGTCAGTTAGCCGTATTATCTTTACTGACTGTTTATCTAGGTAGAAAGAAAAGAATGAGTTTGGTTCAAGGAAAGAAAATCGTTTTGGAATTAGAGAAATTACCATCTTTAGCTAAAAAGATTTTAGAAAATAGAGATGAGATAAAAAGAATAGTTGAGAAGTATAAAGATTTTAAGAAATTCTTTTTCATTGGACGAAAGTATAATACCTTTATTGCCTCAGAGGGAGCTTTAAAGCTTAAGGAAATTTCTTATTTGTTTACTGAAGGAATGCCCGGAGGAGAATTAAAACATGGCCCTTTAGCATTAATAGATAAAGGCTTTCCTACTATTGCAATTTGTACCTCTGGTTCGGTTTACGGAAAGATGATTTCTAATATAGAAGAGATTAAAGTAAGAGGAGGTCCTGTTATTGCAATAGCAACAGAAGGAGATGAAGAAATTGAAAAAATAGTAGACGACGTGATATATATTCCAAAAACTACTGAAATGTTAACCCCTATTTTATCTGTCATTCCTCTTCATCTTTTTGCCTATTATACAGCAGCTATTTTGGGGTATAATATAGATAAGCCTCGGAATCTTGCAAAGTCGGTAACCGTGGAATAATTAATAAATAAAAATATGCAAAAAACAATTTTGGTTGGAGGAAAAGCAGGACATGGGACTGCCGTCACTTCTCACTTTATAGGAAAAGTATTTTGTTCTTTAGGTTATTATGTTTTTAATTACAGAGATTATCCTTCATTGATAAGGGGAGGACATAACTTTAATGTTTTAAAAATATCTGATAAACCTATTTTTTCTCACGATAATAAATATGATTTTATTATAGCTCTTGATCAAGACACCATAGATATTCATCAAGACAATCTAAAGCCAGAAGGTTTTGTTTTAGGGGAAGAAGGTTTAAGTGGAGAAAAAGTAATAAATATTGATATAAAATCTATCTTAGGAAAATTAGATGCTCCAGCTATAATGGAGAATAATATTCTTCTGGGTTGGGTTTTTAAATATTTTGGAGTTGATAAGAATGTTTTGTTCGATAAAATGGCAGAAAAATTCAAAGGAGATACATTAGACTTAATTAAGAAGTCTATTGAAGAGGGTTATGAGTTAAATGAACAAAAAGAATCTATTAAAAGTATCGGATCTCCTAAATATTTTATTTCAGGAAATCAAGGCGTTTCTGTTGGAGCTCTTAATGCTGGAATTGATACTTATATTGCTTATCCAATGACTCCAGCTACAGCTGTTTTGCATTATTTAGCAGCCAAACAAATAGATCATAATTTTTTAGTTTTACAGCCAGAAAATGAAATAGGCGTTGTTAATGCAGCCATGGGTTCTGCTTTTACTGGAGCTAAAACAATGGTGGGAACTTCTAGTGGAGGATTAGCTTTAATGTCAGAAACTTTAAGTATGACCGGTATTTCTGAAGTGCCATTAGTTGCCTATCTTTCCCAAAGAACTGGTCCTGCTTCAGGTGTTCCAACTTATACAGCTCAAAGTGATTTGAAGATGGCAGTTAATATTGGGCATGGAGAATTTCCAAGAATTGTTGTTGCTCCTGGAGATGCTAGAGAAGCTATTATTAGGACTCAAGAAGCATTTTATCTTGCCTTAAAGTATAGAACCTTGTCTGTTATTATGACCGATAAACATGTAGCAGAAAGTGACTACAGTTTTGATGATTTAGAAGGTTCAAGCCTGGATAATCAAAGATTTATTGAGAGCAATGTTTCTGATGATTATAAAAGTTATAAAATTACAGATAATGGAATCTCTCCAGTATTGGTTCCTGGACAAGGTCCAGTTGTAAGAGCTAGTAGTTACGAACACAATGAGTACGGAAATACAATTGAAGATGCTGAAACTATAAAGAAGATGAATGATAAAAGAATGAAAAAAGGCAAACATCTTAAAGATGAAGTTGATAAGTTAAATCCTGTTTCAGTTTATGGAGAAGGAGAAAATTTAATCATTGGTTGGGGATCAACCAAGGGAGCAATTCTTGATTCTTTGCCAAATCTTGAGAATTATAGATTTTTACAAATTTCTTATATTAGTCCATTTCCAAAAGAGATTGTAAAAGAGGAAATAGAAAAATCTAAGAAAATTATTTTGGTCGAAAACAATGCTACAGGGTTATTGGGAGATATTATTGCTGAACAAACAGGTCATATTATTGAAAATAAGATTTTAAGATATGATGCAAGACCATTTGTTCCAAGCGATATTATTAATAAAATAAACAAATAGAACTATGGAAATTCAAGATATGAAAACAAAAGAAAAAAATACTTGGTGTCCAGGTTGTACCAATATGAGTCTTTTACGGTCTGTACAGGAGGCATTAACTGAATTAATTAACGAAAATAAGATTGAGAAAAAGAATATTTCTATAGCTGCTGATATTGGTTGTTTCGCAAAAATATTTGACTATATTAATGTAAGTGGATTTTGTGGACTTCATGGAAGAACCATTCCTCTTTGTTTTGGCATGAAGGTTGGTAATCCAGAATTAACAGTTCTTGGTTTTGCTGGAGACGGAGCTACTTACGGAGAAGGTATTTCTCATCTTATTCATAATTGTCGTTTCAATGCTGACTTTACAATGGTTGTTGCCAATAATAAGACGTTTGCTTTAACAACAGGACAGGCTACTCCTACTTCAGAAAAGGGCTATAAAGGAGCTTCTACTCCATTAGGAGTTGGAGAAGACCCAATGAATCCTCTTGCCCTTGCATTAATGAGTGGGGCTAGTTTTGTGGCTAGAGGAAACGCTTTAAATCCGGTTCAATTAAAGAATATTCTTAAGCAAGCAGTAGAACATAAGGGATTTGCTTTTATTGATATATTGCAGCCCTGTTTAACCTTCAATAACTTTACTCCTTATCTTCAGAAAAATGCTTATGAGATAGGGGACGATTATAATGTTAAAGATCTTGACCAAGCTCTTAAGAAATCTTTAGAATGGAATGGTTCTCTTAGTGAAGACGGCAAGATTCCTACGGGCGTCTTTTACAAGAAAGAAAAGCCTATTTTTGAAGAGCAATGGCCTCAGCTTAAAAAACCTTGGTATCAAGTTGAAAGAAATATCAATCAAAAAGAGAATGTTAAAGAGTTTCTTTAGATTGATTGCAAATAAGAAGATTAGAAGACTAAAAAAAAGAAGTTACATTAACTTCTTTTTTAATAAATATTTAAATTAATTTTTATTCTTTTATTCTTTCAATATCTGCCCCTAGTTTTCTAAGTTTTTCGTCAAAGTTTTCATAACCTCTATCAATTTGATGAACATTACTAATCTGACTAGATCCTTCTGCTATTAGTGCAGCTATAATCAAAGCTCCTCCTGTTCTTATATCTGAGGCTGTGATTCTGTTTCCAGTTAATTTTGTTTTTCCAAAAATTAAAGCTCTGTGAGGATCTGTTATTTCAATATCTGCTCCCATTTTTCTTAATTCTCTAATGTGAAAAAACCTGTCTTCATAAAGAGGGTCGTGAATTAAAGATTTGCCTACGGCCTGTGTTAACAAAACGGATATTTGAGGTTGTAAGTCAGTAGGAAATCCAGGATAGGGAAGAACTTGAATTTTAGTTGCTTTCAAATTCTCTGATTTTTTAACTTCTATTGAATTTTCGTGAGTAATAAAATTTACTCCGATATCTTTCATCCTTTCTAGAAAAAACGTTAAATGATCGGGATTAACATTTTTTATTGTTCCCTCTCCTTGAGATGCAGCAAAAGCAATAAGAAATGTTCCTGCTTCTGTGGGATCATAACAAATAGAAAAATCTACTCCAGACAGTTTTTGTTTACCCTTAATAATGATTGTATGAGTTCCATCTCCTTTAACTTCTACTCCTGTTTTTCTTAAAAAATCAGCTAAGTCGTTTACTTGAGGTTCACATGCTGCAATTTCTATTTTGGTTGTTGCTTGAATTCTAGAGGCCAACATCATAATATTTTCTGTTGCTGTTACAGAAAATTCTCTTAATGCCACTTTTCTATTTTCTTCTTTTTCAGGAGCCCTAAAAGTATAATTATTATTTGATTCTATAATTTGTACCCCTAGCTTCTTAAAAGCATCTAGATGAGTAATAATTGGCCTTAGTCCAATTTTATCTCCTCCAGGATGAGGAACTTTAAATTCTTTGAATTTAGCCAATAGGGGCCCTATAAGAAGTACAGATACTCTCATTTTTTCAAAAATTTCAAAAGGAATATTATGAGGATTAATACCAGAAGTATCTATTTTAATTTTCTTTTTTTCTATCCATTCAACCTTGGCTCCCATTTCTTCTAATATCTTAATCAAATTTAAAACATCTGTAATTAGCGGTATATTGCCTATAACGCAAGGAGTATCGCAAAGAATGGTAGCCGCTAAAACTGGTCCGGCTGAATTTTTGTAACCAGACATTTGAACCGTACCAGAGAGAGGAGAGCTTTTCTTTATTATGAATTTTTCCTTCATAGATTTTGAATTAAAATTTTATTTTAGTTTTCATTAGTATTATTTTATGATATTTTAAAAGAATAACCCTGTCAAAGTATGATAAAAAAAGTAGTTATTGCAGCAGCAGGTAGAGGCTCCCGAATGCTTGACCTTTCTAAGGACAAACCAAAACACTTAATAGAAGTGTGTGGTCACCCTTTTTTATTCTACTTACTTAATAATCTTTTAGAAGCGGGATATAAGGAATTGATTTTAGTCGTTGGCTATAAGAATGAAAGAATTAAAGAATTTCTTAAAACCTTTAAACACAAAGACAAAGTAACTCTTGTAAATCAGTTTGATATTTTAGGAGAAGAGGAATATGGAACAGCCTGTGTTTTAAGATGTCTTAAGGGTGTAATCAATAATGATAACTTTTTGACTGTTTACGGTGATAATTTATATTCTGTAGAAGATCTTAAGAGTTTTGGCAATATTAATAGTGATTATAGTTACGTTGCAGGATTTTATCATGATTGTCCAGAAAAGTATGGAGTTTTGAAAGAAAAAGACGGTTTCTTGGAAAAAATTATAGAAAAGCCTAAACAAAATGTTGGAAATTTGATTAATGTTGGATTATATAGTTTTACTCCTGAAATCCTTGAAAAGGTTGAAGAGATTGAAAAATCAGAAAGAGGAGAATATGAATTGACAGATGCTGTTAATCTTTTAGCTAAAGAGAAAAAAGTTAAAGTAAGAAAACTTCAAGATAGCTGGTTAGATTTTGGAAATCCTTCTGACATTGTACTAATATCTAATTTTTTAAAAAACAAAGACTTGAAAGCACAAGAAAAATAATCGTGTTTTTTATTATTTATGAAACAAGAACAAAAAAAGATTGTTTGTTTAGGGGGAGGCAATGCTATGCCCAAAGCCATTCTATCTGGTTTAAAAAAATATCCAGTTAGGATTTCTGCTATTTGTGCTATGTTAGATTCTGGAGGATCTTCAGGAAGATTAAGAAAAGATTATAATATTATTTCTCCGGGAGATATTAGAAGATCTTTTATTGCTTTGGCTGACACTTCTCCAGCCATAGAAAATCTTTTCAATTATAGATTTGAAACGGGAGAATTAAAGGGTCATAATTTTGGAAATTTACTTATTACAGCGCTAGAATTATCTTCAGGTAATTATGAAAAAGTGTGTGATGAAATTCATAAAATACTTAATATTTCTCATCAAGTTTTACCAATAACTACTGATAACTCTCAACTCTTTGCAGTTTTAGAGAATGGAGAAACGATTGCTGGCGAAACAAATATTGATGTTCCGAAACATGACAGTTCTTTAAAGATTAAAAAAGTGTTTTTGAAACCAGAGGCTAAGATTTATCCTAAAGCTTTTAGTGCTATTCAAGGTGCAGATTTAATTGTTATTGGACCAGGAGATCTTTATTCTTCTTTAGTTCAAATATTATTAGTTGAAGGAGCTATTCAGGCTATTAAGGAAAGCAAGGTCAAAAAAGTTTATGTTTGTAATTTAATGACTAAAAAAGGAGAAACTAATAATTTTAGTGTTACAGATTTTTCTAATGAGATAGAAGCTTATTTAGGAAGTGAATTAGATTATGTTCTTTATAATACAAAGAAACCAAACCAAGACGTATTAAACAAGACAAAAGAAAAACATCCAGAATTAATTGAAATGGTTAGTTTTAGTGATGATTTAAATGAAAATAAATTTATTGGTAAAGATTTTCTAGGCTTATCAGGTATTACCCATGATTCAGAAAAACTATCAAAACTAATTTTTTCTTTAATATGATTAAAAACCTTTGGCCAATTAAAGACATTTCCTCTTTTTGTATTATGGGAAAGTCTTTGTTTTTATATGAAGAAAAGGATGGTTTTGATTTAAAGCATCCTTGGGATTTATTAAAAGTAAAAAAAGAATTATTTGATAAGTATCTTAAGGAAAAAATTAGTAGCTCTGCCAAGATTGGTCAAAATGTAATTATCAAAGGGAAAGTCTATATTGGAAAGAATGTAGAGATTAAAGAAAATGTAGTTATTAATGGTCCTGTCTATATCGGAGACAATTCAATGATAGGAAATAGCTCTCTTGTAAGAGAATATTCTAATATAGAGAATAATGCTTTGATTGGTTTTAATTGCGAGATAAAGAACTCTATTCTCCAAGAAGATGTTCATCTTCATTCAAATTATATAGGAGATTCTATTATAGGAAAGAGTGCTAGAATTGGAGCCGGAACTATTGTTGCAAACACAAGAATAGACAGAAAGGATGTTTGTTCTTATGTTTTTGATCAAAAAATTGATACTAAACTAAAACAATTAGGTTTTATTGTTGGCAATAATGTAAAAATTGGTATTAATTGCTCTCTAATGCCTGGAATTTTAATTGGCGACAATTCTTTTATTGGTCCTCATTCTTTGGTTTTAAAAAATGTAGAAGAGGACACAATTTTTTATACTGAAAAAAAAGAAACCAAGAACAAGATTAAATAAAAAAAGAAATAATTCTTTTTTTAGACTTTTTCTGGGTTTGAAAAGCAAAAAACTTTATATAAAACGTTGAGCAATCTCTCTCTTTCGTTTTAAACAGGGAAGATTAGAATCATAATAAATCCAAGATAGTAATTTAATTGAATCTTTTTTTCCAAATTTCAATTCCCAAACACTAGTAGTTTGATATGATTTTTTTGGCTTTCTTTCACATGTATGTCCTTTAATTTTGATAAGCTCAGTAATACTGGACCTTAACCATTTCATGTGAATTTTACTAGCAGACATAAATTTAACCCATAAACGAGTATAAATATATTTTGGGTTTTTGTAGGTGTTGTAATAATCTTTATATGTCCATATTGATCCATCTCCGTCTAAATGTCCCCGAAGAAAATCTCTAAAATATTTTTTTGGAATATTTAGAGCCCCAATAGTGTAAGTCTTCGCTGGAAATAGGCCAATTTTTAATAATCATCTATAAAATTGCACATTGCTAAATTGAACCCTATAAGACGGTTTTGTTGCCCAGCAACCATCATTTTTGGAGCGAGCTATTTTACCTGATAAATTCAGACATTTTTTAAATGTTTTAAGTAGTTGAACGTCTGACGATCTCATATTAATATGCCTTCCATCTTTTGATAAGTTTCCATCAGTAGTTAATAACCCTATTGCATAGGCTATGTTTGTTGTCCATTTAAAATTTTTATCTGGAATACGTTGAGTCATAAAATGTGCCGAAGGAGGGAGTTGAACCCTCATGGGATAAACCCAGACGATTTTGAGTCGTCCCTGTATGCCAATTCCAGCACTTCGGCAGTTTCTTTAAATTATCAATTTTTATCTTTTTTGTCTACAAATTCCTTATAGTCACACTTCTTATTAGAGCAATTAATATAACCCCTTTTTGTCTCTAAAAGAGATTCACATTTAGGGCATAATTTACCTGTTGGCTCATTCCAAGCAGCAGCATTACATTTTGGCCAACTTGAACAACCGTAAAATATTTTTCCTCTTTTAGTTCTTTTTTTTGTTATATTTCCTTTTTTACATTTAGGACAAGCTATTTTAAATCCATCTTCTTTTAGTGGTTTAGTATATTTGCATTTTGGCCAATTAGAACAAGCGTAGAATTCACCATATCTTCCAAGCTTAATAATAATAGGAGAATTACACTCAGGACACATTTTATTTGTCTCCTTATGTTTTTCCTTTTTATGAGGAACTTCTTTTTGTTTTATTTCAAGGTTTTTTTCAAAAGGGACATAAAAGTCTCTTATTACTGATTTCCATTCTTTCTTGCCATTAGCTATTTTGTCTAAGTCTTCCTCCATTTTTGCTGTGAAGTTTGTATCAACAATTTTTTCAAAATGCTTTGAAAGTAAATCATTAACAGCGATACCAACTTCTGTAATTTTAAGCCTTTTGTTTTCGTCTTTTTCAACATAATTCCTTGTTTGAATCGTTGAAATTATTGTTGAATAAGTGGATGGTCTTCCTATTCCATTTTTCTCAAGAGCTTTAATTAATGTTGCTTCACTATATCTTGCTGGTGGTTTGGTGAAATGTTGGGAAGGTAAAACTTTTAGGAGTTCTAATATTTCTTTTTCTTTTAAGTCGGGGAGTATGTCTTGTTGAAATTTCATGGGATAAACTTTTAAGAATCCGTCAAATTTTAAAGTTTGACCAGTTGCAGATAGAATATATTCTTTTTCAGAATTAGCTTTAATGGTTATGCTGACTGTATTAAAAATAGCAGGAGACATTTGAGAAGCTACAAGTCTTTGCCAAATTAATTGATAAAGACGAAATTCATTTCTTTTTAAGTCTAATGATTCAGGTTTTTTATTAACGCTTGTTGGTCTTATTGCTTCATGAGCTTCTTGTGCTCCCTTGGAACTTATCTTATATCTTTTAACTCCTTGCCAATACTTTTCTCCATATTCTTTTTGAATAAATGTTTGAGTAGTGGAAAGAGCCTCTGTAGAGAGATTAAAAGAATCTGAACGGTGATAGGTAATTAAACCTTTTTCATAAAGAGCTTGAGCTATTCCCATTGTTAATTTTGCTGGGAAATGAAACTTTCTCCAAGCCTCTTGTTGAAGGGTTGATGTTTTAAATGGAGGAAAAGGATTGCTTCTTTTTTCTTTTTGTTTTATTTCAATAATTTGGTAATTAGCTTTCTCCAAATCTTGAACTATACTAGAAGAACCTTCTTCATTTTTTATTCCTTTCTTCTCAATTCTTTTGTTTTCTATTTGAGTCAAAGAGGCACTTATTTCACCCTGTTCTCCCTTTAATAAAGCATTAATACTCCAGTATTCTTCTGGATTAAAAGCGTCTATTTCTTTTTTTCTGTCTGCAATTAATTTAACTGTAACAGATTGAACTCTTCCTGCAGATAAATTTCTTAAAACTTTTTTCCATAGGAAAGGAGAAAGCTTATAACCAACAAGTCTATCTAAAACTCTTCTTGCTTGTTGAGCATCAACTAATTGCATATCCATCTCTCGAGGATGTTTTAAAGCTTCCTTTATAGCCGATTTTGTAATTTCATGAAAAACAATTCTTTGAGGATTTTTTAATTTCAAAATATGAGCAAGGTGCCAGGCAATAGCCTCTCCTTCTCTATCTGGATCCATTGCCAGATAAATCTTGTCAGCTTTTGCTTGTAATTTTTTAATTTCCTTAATAGCAGATCTTTTTTTAGGAGAAATTACATATTTAGGAGTAAAGTCTTTTTCTATATCAATTCCTAATTCTTTTTTTGGTAAATCACGAATATGCCCTACAGTTGCAGCAATAGTGTAGTCTTTGCCAAGAAATTTTTTAAGTGTTTTTATTTTTGTCGGACTCTCAACAATAATTAAATCCATTTTTTATTTCTTTTAATATATCTTGTGATGTTTTAATAACTTGTGTTTTTGGAAAATGAAAAGAATTAATAGTAAAAACTTTTTTATTTTGTTCTAAAGCTTTTCTAATAACAATAGATGTTCCTGATCTTTCTTTAGCTTCAATAGCTAGAATAGCCAATGAAATACCAGAGATAATTCTATTTCTTTCAGGAAATGTTTTCTTTGATCCTCTTGTGCTTGGTGGATATTCAGAAATTAAACAACCACCAGTTTTAATAATATTTTTAGATAATTCTAGATTTTCTTTAGGATAAATTACTTTTTCATCAAGCCCAGTTCCTAAAACAGCAATAGTTCGTTTTTCTTCCTTGATTGTAGCTGTGTGAGAAAAAGTATCAATTCCTGAAGCTAGTCCAGAAACGATTATAAAATATTTACTTAATTCTTTTGTAATTTCAAGAGCGATTTCTTTTCCTCTTGCTGAACAATTTCTTGTTCCAACAATAGCAAAACAATTTTTGTTTGGCAAAATTGAACCCCTATAATAAAGATTGGTAGGGGGGTTGTGTATTAATTTCAGAAGAGGAGGATATTCTTTATCGTTAATATTAATTCTTCTGATTTGATCAATCATCTTGATTGAACCTGTTCATTGTTTTCTCAATTCCTTCTTTTAGTGCAAATTTTAAGATTTGAACCATTTTGTTGTCAATATTCTGAATGACTTCTAGTTCTTTTTTGGTAAATTTCTTTAAAACAAACCCATCTAATGTTCTCGGTATTCTTTTAGGCTTTATTCCAACACGAAAACGCACAAAACCTTTTGTTTTTAGTTCATTAATTATTGACTGGACTCCCTTGTGTCCTCCTGAGCTTTTGTTTTCTGAAATTTTTAACTTTCCTAATTCAAGGTCAAAATCGTCATGAATAACCCAAACATCTTTGGCCGATAATTTGTAATTAGCAATTAAGAGTTTTACGGCTTTGCCTGAAAGATTCATAAAAGTTTCAGGTAAAACAAGAATTATTTTTTCTTTATTAAATTTATCTTCAGAAATTAAAGATTGAGACTTCTTCTTTAATTTAAAGTCTGGAAAAACAGCCTGTTTTTGAAAGGCTTCGACAATCAATCTACCAAGATTATGCCTAGTAAGCTCATGTTTTTTTTCTGGATTTCCTAAACCAATAATGATTTTCATATTTTTAATTATATTCTTTTATCAGTTTTTATAAAAGGGACTTGGGGTGATTTGGAATAAAATTCAAGCTATTTAATTTTGACAAATTACCTTAGTTAGTGTTTAATGTGGATAGCCCTCAAAAACTAAATAAGGATTAGTCGAAAGGTGAAAAAGATGGGAATAGGAACAAAAGTAAAAACTTTTATACTAAAATTATGTTTAAAAGTTTTTGTACCAAGCGAAAATAAGGCTTTTGTAAGAGACGATTCAGGGGTAATTATTCAAACCTCCGAAGAAACTTTTCAAAAGGCATGGTTTTTATTAGAAGGAACAGGTAAGTGTAGAACATTAAGGTTGTCCATAAAACAAGAGTGGAGTGGGCTTAACCAATACGCTCTTTTGCAGCTTTCAAAATGGGAGTTTAAAACATATCAATCTATACGCTGTCTGAATTCTTTTTCTGATTTTAGCTTTCTTTCCAGTGGAGAAGAGAAACTAATGGTAAGCAAAATTACCATAATCAAAAAATGTGCTCATGAAAAACAGCCTTTTTTAAGAGAAAGATTTGTTGTAATTTTTCACTTGAAAGAACCAGACAACTCTCTTCGGGAACACAAGAAAGTTGTAGAGTTTTTCAACCTTCTGTTCAATGAGGAAATTCAGTTGAAAGATATGAGGAACCCTAAACCATGATCCCCCCCAACAACGTCAGCAATGCTGGCGTTCATTTTTTTTAACTAATTATTAATAAAAACCTTGTCCATACAGTATGTGGCTTTTTACTTTAAACAAGAATATTTATTTGACAAATTGCTTGATTGGTGCACAATATAGGTAGCCCTTAAAAACTAAATAAGGACTATAGGTGAAGAAAGTGAAATCTATAACAACGGAAGCGGAAGCTTTCGCGTATAAAAATTCAGAGATTGTAATATATACCTCTGACTTGGCGGAATTTAATCCTATCCAATCCAATACATCCTTTAATATCCCTTATTCTCTAACAAGAACAAGCAAGATGTTTCTATCAGATGACGAAGAAAAGCTTCTTAAGTTAATTGAGAAGTTTAATTATTTTAGATATGCGGTGAGTAAAATCACTGTTTATAAAAATAAAAGTTTTAATTACCTGCAACAAAGACTGGAAACGGTGCTTGTGGTAGTTCTTAAATTGAAACTTGAGAGTCCTAGTTTTTTGAACAGGATTCTCAATACTCTTCAGAAAAAAGACAGTCTTGAAAAACACAGGACTATCGTAGGTCTTTTTAATACCCTTTTCTTAGCAGATAATGGTATTGAAAAGATAGAGGATATGAGGAGCCATGATTCTCCCCCTAATAACGTCAACACAATAGTTGACGTTCTTATTTTATTTACGACATAATCACCTCTCTTGATTAAAGGGTAAAAAGCTGTTAAAGTGTGAGTTATAAAGCTAAATTATTATGAAAAATAAGTTTTTTAATTTTCAAAAAGAATCTTTTTTGGTTGAAATGATCAAAACTTTGGTTTTGGCTGTTTTGGTGGTTCTTCCTATTAGATATTTTCTTTTTCAGCCATTTTTTGTTCAAGGATCATCCATGTATCCTAATTTTGAGGATGGAGATTATTTAATTGTTGATGAAGTTACTTATAGACTTAGAGACCCTCAAAGAGGTGAGGTTATAATTTTTAAATATCCAAAGGACACTTCCCAGCTTTACATTAAGAGAATTATTGGTCTTCCAGGAGAGTCTATAGAAATTAAAGATAATGAAATCATTATTGCTAATAATTCAGGAAAGCAAATTTTAGAAGAAGATTATATTTCTTTGGATAGTAAAACTTTGGGTAATATTAAAGTAAATCTTGGAGAAGATGAATATTTTGTGTTAGGTGATAATAGAATGTTTTCTTCTGATTCAAGACGTTGGGGAACAGTACCAAGAGAAAATATTGTAGGCAAGGCTTATTTTAGAGCTTGGCCTTTTTCTTCATTAATTCTTTTTGAATTCCCAACTTATTAATTATGTCAAAACTTAAATTTCAAAGCCCAAAGGGAATGCGTGATATTTTTGGTAAAGATCAAGAATATTTTGATAAGATTTATGAAGTAGCTAAAAAAATAGCTACTTTTTATGGTTTTAAAAAGATAGAAACGCCTATGTTAGAAGATACGGAACTTTTTTCTAAAGGAATAGGATTGTCCACAGATGTTGTAAGAAAGCAAATGTTCTCTTTTAAGACAAGAGGAGGAGATGACCTAACATTAAGACCAGAGGGAACAGCTCCTATTGTTAGGGCCTATATCGAAAAAGGAATGAGAAGTTTTCCTGGCCCTTCAAAGTTTTGGTATTTTGGTCCAATGTTTAGATATGAAAAGCCTCAAAAGGGAAGGTATCGTCAATTTTGGCAATTTGGTCTTGAAACAATGAGAGAAAGTAGTGTTGTTAGGGACGCTGAAATTATTGCTATTTTTTATGAAATTTTAAAGAGGTTGAAAATTAAGAATTTAATTGTTGAAGTAAGTAGTATTGGCGACAAGTGTTGTAGGCCAGATTATGTTCAGATTTTAAAGAAATATCTAAAATCTAAAAAGCAGTATTTATGTTCTAATTGTTTAAAAAGATTAAAAGACAATCCTTTAAGGGTCTTGGATTGCAAAAAGAAGAAATGTCAAATTGTTGTTTCTCAAGCTCCTAAAATAATAGACCACTTATGTAAAAACTGTCACAAAGATTTTAAAGACTTGCTTGAATTCTTAGAAGAATTAGAAATTCCTTATATTTTAAACCCTTATCTAGTAAGAGGATTGGATTATTATACTAGAACTGTTTTTGAAATTTTTTCTGTAGACAAGGATGTTCAAAATCTTTCAACCAAGCTTGCTCTAGGAGGCGGTGGAAGATATGATCTTTTAATCGATCTCTTGGGAGAGAAAAGAGAAGAGGGCACTCCGGCTGTTGGTGCAGCACTAGGAATTGATAGAATTGCAGAATTAATGAAAAAAGATGGAATAGTTGTTGGCAAAAAACAAAAGCCACAGATTTTTATAGCTCAAGTAGGTGCTTTGGCTAAAAGAAAAAGCTTAAAATTAATGGGAGAATTTTCAACAGCAAGAATTTCTGTTTTAGAAGCTTTTGGTAAAGATTCCTTAAGGGTTCAATTAAAGATGGCAGATAAGTCGGGAGTAAAATATACTTTAGTATTGGGTCAAAAAGAGGCTTTGGATGGGATAATTCTTGTTAGGAATATGTCCACTGGCAAACAAACCAAAGTGGCATTGGATAAAATTGTTGGAAAAATGAAAAGAACACTCAAATGAACGATTGTATTTTTTGTAAAATAATTAAAAAAGAAATTCCTGCTGATATTTTTTATGAAAATCAGGATTTGATTGTTTTTAAAGATATTGCACCTAAAGCTCCGATTCATTATTTAATTGTTTCCAAGCAACACATAAAATCAATTAATCATTTAAAAGAAGAAAATAAAGATTTAATGGGAGGAATGTTCTTGACTGCTAAAAAAATAGCAGATAAGCTTGGATTAAAAGACAAGGGTTATAAATTAACATTCAATGTGGGAAGAGGAGGAGGACAAATAGTAGACCATCTTCATTTACATATTCTTGGAGGGTGGTAGAATCTTCTTAATAAATTAATAAATATCATGGCATTAGAAGTAAAAAGAAAAGAAAAACAAAGTTCAAGAGGTTTAGTTCGTGATTTCAATACGAGAGTAAGAAAGAGCGGTATTTTAGTTAGAGCCAAGAAAAGACAACACGTAATAAGAAAGAAATCAAAACAGTTAAGAAAAAGGAAAGCATTGAGAAAGATAGAAAAGATGGAAATTTATAATAGAAACAAAAAATTAGGAATTCAAAAATAATGTTGAAAGATTTAATTCAACAAGACTTTAAAGAAGCCTTCAAAAATCAAGAGAAAGTTAAACTTTCTGTTTTAAAAATGCTTAGGGCAGAGATTACTAAAAAACAACAAGAAAAAAGATATCAATTAAAGAAAGAACATCAAGAATTAGAAGGTGAAGAATTAGAAAAGCAGAGCATTCTTACTAATGAAGAAATTTTGAGTGTCATTATTTCCAAAATAAAAAGATCAAAAGAGTCTGTTGCTGGTTTTGAACAAGGAGGAAGAGCAGAATTGGCAGAACAAGAGAAAGAAGAGATTAAAATTTTGCAAAAATATTTACCAGAGCAACTTTCTGAAGAGGACATAAGAAGTATTGTTGAAGAAGTAGTTGCCAAGGTTGGGGCTGAGGGAATGAAGGATATAGGAAGAGTAATGTCTGAGTTGTCACCAAAAGTAAAGGGTAAAGCAGACGGAGACCTAGTTATTAAAATTGTTAGAGATATTCTTTCTTAATTATGGTTGAGATTAATAATTTAAGTTCTGAGATAATTGATGAGTTATTTTTTAAAAAAATTGTTCGATTTATTTTAAAAAAAGAGAATAAAGAAGGTGAGATTTCTATTGCTTTAGTCAAGCCAGAAGAAATTAGGAAATTAAATAAGGATTATAGAAAAAAAGATTCTGTTACTGATGTCTTATCTTTTGCTAATAGAAATGATATTATTGAGATTAAAGACAAGAAAGAGTGCTTTATAGGTGAAATTGTTCTTTGTCCTGAGAAAATTAGAGAAAATTCTCAAGAATTTAAGACTGATTTTACGAAAGAGCTTTATTGGGCTTTGATTCATGGGGTTTTGCATCTTTTAGGTTACGAACATAAGAGCTTAAGAGATACTAAAAAGATGAATGAAAAAGAAAAATATTATTTAAGTTTTTTTAATAAATAATTTTAATGGCAAAAGAAAGTTTCGTTGTTGGTTTAGATATTGGAACTTCAAAAATAAAAGCCTTAATTCTTAAAAGAAATTCTAAAGGAAAATTAGAACTTGTTAGAATATTTGAAGAAGGTTCATTAGGAGTAAGAAAAGGAACCGTAGAAGAGCCCGAGAAAACTGCTAATGTTGTTAAAGATCTTTTTTTAAAAATTGCCAAAGAATTAGACGAAGAATTTGATTCAATTTTTGTGAATTTAAGCGGAAGCCATCTTTTTGCAAAGGAGTCTCATGGGCTAGTTTCTGTTTCAAGGGCTGATCGTAAAATATCTAGGGAAGACATTGATAGAGTTTTAGATGCAGCTCAAATTATTAATTTACCTTCTAATAATAAGATTTTTGAGGTTCGTCCAAAAAGCTTTTCTGTTGATGAAAGAAAAGACATTAAAGATCCTTATGGATTAGATGGAGTAAGATTAGAAGTTGAAGTTTTAGCTTTAGGAGGTTTCTCTCCTTATATTCTTAATACCGAAAAAGCAGCTGAAGGTACTGGTCTAGAAATAACAGAAAGTGTACCTTCTCCTATAGCAGTAGCAAGAGCTGTTTTAAACGAGGAGCAAAAGCAGTTAGGTTGTGCTGTTTTGGATATCGGAGCTGGAATTAGCACTATGGCTGTTTTTAAAAATAGCCATTTAATTTATTTCTCTGTTTTGCCCATAGGTTCAGATGATATTACCTCTGATATTGCAGTTGGATTGAAAATAAGTCCTGAAATGGCAGAAAGAATTAAGTTTGAATATGGAGCTTGTTATTTAAAAGGAAAGGATGTAAAGAGAAAAATTGATATTGGAGAAGATGAGCCCTTAGAGTTTAATCAAAAATTATTGGTTAAAATTATTAGTTCTAGAGTTTCAGAGATTTTTGAAGAAACAAACAAAGAAATGAAGAAGGTGGTTCCTAGTAAGTCTTTACCTTCAGGAATAGTTTTAACAGGAGGAGGTGCCAAATTAGATGGAATATTAAAATTAGCTAAAAAAGATTTTTCCTTATACTCTTCTTTGGGAAGCTTCCAGGGACCTTTGAAAGCTGAAGATAATTTGAGCTTGGCTACAGTTTATGGCTTGGCTCTATTAAGTGTTGATACATTAGAAAAAAGAGATTCAGGCTCCAATATTTTTGGATGGCTTTGGGGTAAAATTAAGAATTTTTTAAAACTTTTTAATCCATAAAAATGAAAAGTCCAATTAAAATTAAGATTGTTGGGGTAGGTGGTTCTGGAGGAAACGCTGTTTTAAGGATGAGAAAGTCAGGCATTCAAGATATAGAACTTATTGCTATCAATACAGATTATAATGATTTGAAGAAAAGTAAGGCGGATGTTCAGATAAAAATTGGCGATGGAATATCTCAAGGAATGGGAACTGGAATGAGACCTAAAATTGCTCAGGAGGCCACTGAGAAAAGCAGAGAAGAAATTAGAGAAGCTTTAAAAGGAGCTGATTTAATTTTCATTACTGGTGGCTTGGGTGGTGGTACTGGTAGTGGAGCTTCTCCAATTATTGCAAATATCTCTAAAAGTTTAGGTGCTTTAACAATTGCTATTGTAACCCTTCCTTTTTCTTTTGAGGGAAGAAAAAGAATGAGACTTGCTAGGGATAGTGAGAAAGCCTTAAAGAAAGAAGTTGATGCCTTGATAACAATTAAGAATGATAAGTTGATGAAAGTTCTTGATCCAAAAACTTCCGTAAGAGATGCCTTTTGGGCTTGCGATAATATTTTAAGAGAGGCTGTTAATTCAATTTCTAGTTTAATTTTATCTTCTGGAGTGGTTAATATTGATTTTGCTGACGTAAAATCTATCCTTAAAAATTCAGGTACGGCCCTATTTGGAATAGGTGAAGCTCAAGGAAAGGAAAGAGCAAAAAGAGCAATTGAGACTGCTATTAATTCTCCACTTATGGACTATGAAGTTCAGGGAGCAAAAGGAATTTTGTTTAATGTGTCTGGGGAGGATGTTACTTTAACTGAAGTTGAAAAAATAGGTAGAATGATTTCTAAAAGAGTAGATTCTAGGGCAAAAATAATCTTTGGTGTTGCTCAAAACAAGAAAATTAAAAAAGGATTTATTAAAATTGCAGTTGTTGTTACAGGTTTTTAATCATTGAAAACTGTGGATAAATGGCAAAAAAAGGCGGGTTTGACCCGTCTTTTAAATTGCACTAAAATACACTATGGTTCCAATAAATAAAATCGAAAAAGTTCAGAAAAGGGATGGCACAATTGTAGATTTTGATGAAAGTAGAATTTCAGATGTTATTTTTAAAGCAATAACAGCAACTAGTGGAGGGAACGGAGAAGAATCCAAGAATCTTGCTGAAAAAGTAACACAATTCTTAAATAGAAGGTTTAAAAAAGATGAAATTCCAGCTGTTGAACAAATTCAAGATATTATAGAAGAGATCTTGGTTTTAGAAGGCTTGGTTGATATAGCCAAGGCTTTTATTTTATATAGAGAGCAAAGGAGAAGAATTAGAGAGTCTACTCAAGTTAGTGAAGAGGCTGTAGACAGAATAGATCAGTACTTGGAAAAATTAGATTGGGAAGTTAGGGAAAATGCCAACATGTCTTTTTCTTTACAGGGACTAAATCGTTACGGTATTTCTTATATTGTAAAAAAATATTGGTTAAACAAGGTTTATCCGATAGAAATTAGAGAAGCTAATCAGTCAGGAGATTTTCATATTCACAATTTGGATACTTTGGGTTGTTATTGTATGGGGTGGGATTTGTATGATCTCTTATTAAAAGGTTTTGGAGGTGTTTATGGAAAAGTGGAATCTAATCCACCTAAACATTTTAGGTCTGCTTTGGGTCAAATAGTTAACTTTTTATATACTCTTCAAGGAGAAGCAGCTGGAGCAGTAGCTTTTTCTAACTTTGATACTCTTTTGGCTCCCTTTATTCGATATGACAATTTAAATTACACTCAGGTAAAACAGGCAATGCAGGAGTTTCTTTATAATATGGCTGTTCCTACAAGAGTTGGTTTTCAATGTCCTTTCACTAATATAACTTTAGACTTAACACCTTCTCCTGTTTTTGCTAAACAACCTGTTCTTATTGGTGGAGAGCCTCAAAAGGAAACTTATGGAGAGTTTGGAGCAGAAATGAAGCTTTTAATTAAAGCTTTTTATGAAATAGTTCTTGAAGGAGACAAAAAGGGAAGACCTTTTCATTTTCCTATTCCAACAATTAATATTACCAAAGATTTTCCTTGGGATAGCCCATCTGCAGATTTAATTTTTGAAGCTTCTGCAAAGTATGGAACTAACTATTTTGCAAACTACATTAATTCTGAAATGAAACCTTCGGATGTTAGAAGTATGTGTTGTCGTCTTAGGCTTGATTTAAAAAGTTTACATAATAGGGGCGGTGGAGGATTATTTGGCGCAGGCT
>Ga0114923_10000610_pt1 | contig 27297 bp, 20 predicted proteins | sample SumtaG_FD_89578 | JGI IMG/M metagenome (GOLD analysis project Ga0114923, IMG submission 89578) | Deep subsurface microbial communities from Indian Ocean to uncover new lineages of life (NeLLi) - Sumatra_00157 metaG | ecosystem: Environmental > Aquatic > Marine > Oceanic > Sediment | place: near... | reverse complement strand
TAGCAAGATACCAATATGATAGTTCAGACATTCAAAGTGGATTAGTCGCTTACCTCAATGGAATCAATCTTCTATCATGGGATTCCGGAAATAGTCGTTGGCACTATCAAGAATCACGCTCTTCAGCTACCGAAATTGTATACACCATTAGTGGTGCAACTGATTCTGATTTTGGAATAACAACTTGGATACTGAACACAGGTAGTCAGTCTATTATTTGGGATTCACTAATAATTTCGATAACAAATCCAATAGACCGACGGATCAACATTAACGAAAATGCAACCGGTATTAGAGTAACTGCAGTATACAGTTTTGACTCATCACCATTCAATGGAATCATTCTGCTGAATAATACTGTATTCCAATACTCCACTGTACAAAGACAGTACTATACTGCTTCTTCAGCTTCTGGAGATTCCTTTGGAATCACTGTCTTTGCTGCAAATGATATGACTTGGTGTATATGGGACCAGATAGAGGTAGTTTCTATCAATACTAACATCACATACCTAGATCCTTCAGAATATGCTAGAGTGCAAGTGTATCTTCGCTATGATTTTGATGATGCTCCAGTAGAAAATGGTAATTTCAGTTTGAAGTTTGTAAAACTTGAGTATCTTGCTGATGGTATTTGGGAAGTTAACGTTACTCGCCCAACTTATCAGACCGTTGACTTCGACACGCTAACAATTTGTAATGCGAGTATTTTTGGAATTACTAGCTTTAACATGTACGGAAACGAGGTAACCGTTTATTGGGATCGCCTTGAATTCTTTGGTTCATATACATCAGATTCTCGAATTGATGTAGGTTCAACTGGATTCATAATCTGGTCAATAAAATTGCAGAATGCTGGGATAAATATCACCTCAGGCATTACAGCTGAAGTATCCGATGGTTCAATTCTTACATTTGTAGATGGTGTATGGCGTTCAGCTCATTCAAGTGACAACGTAGAAGACATCACATTTACTATCGTTTCTGCATCTCTTGAAGGAATTGATTTCTTCACGAGAAGCTCAAGTGATGTTACAATCGTCTGGGATAGAATCCGTGTAGTGACCACCTCTGCAACCTCAACCAATCCACAGATTGAGCAGTTCATCTATATTCAAGTTTCACTTGTTTATGAATATGACAATTCTCCAGTTATCGATGGTGTTGTATCTCTATGGGACCAAGATGGTCAAATCTCTATGACATACAATGTTACTGGAGGATTTTGGTATGCAAACGTTACAAAAGTTGATGTCGGCAATTACACATTCTACGTTAGTGCAGTTTCCGGAAATGAATTTGGTATCACGGTTGTAGAATTAGATGATATCACGCTTACTGTCGAATACATTCCCGCCATTCTGCCGAGACTTACACCAATGATGATTGCCACAATCTCATCAGGATTTGGCCTTATTCTGTTGGTTAGTGCAGTCATAATACGTAAGAAGTATCTCATCAAAGTTCCATATGAAATCAAACAAATTAATGCAGCATTGAAATCTATGGAAAAGGGTGAACCCGTTGATTCTCTAGATGTTCGTGGTCTTGAAGAAATTCTGTTTGCTGAACTTGAACCTGGTTTGTTTGAATTAGGATTAACTCTACAAGAAATCATTGGTGATGTTGAACCAGATGAGGTAACAGATTCTTGGACTCCTGATGCAGATGCAGAGCTTCTGGACATAATGGATGAATTCAAGATTCCAGAATACAAACAAGAAATTGATGAGGGCGAATTAGATATTTCTATTCTCTCTGAGAGTGAATCTGAAGAAGCATGGTCTACTATGCTCAAAGAAGTTCGAAGAATCGAAACAGAAGACGGACGGAAAGTACCTCTTAGTAAGGTCGATTGGATTGAGAGAATTCCGACTGAGATTAAAAGCATCTTCTTTGAAGAAGAGCTAAGGGAACTGGATGTCGCTGAATTAGAGCACTTAACTCAGCTCACTCCTTCAGAAGTAGAAGAAATCATGGGTTCCATTTCACAAACAGAAGATATGTACGCATCTCTTGAGCCTGAGGCATCGGCAGCTGCAATATCGTCAGCTATCAGTGATAGAATGGATTCTCAACCCAAGATTGAATTAGATGAAGCACAAAAGAAAGAGAGGCTCTTCGAGCTCCTTCCTACTTTTGTGAAAGAATACTTTTCAACTACTTGGCTTGAAAAATTATCTAGTGCAGAAATTGAGGAATTGTTGACAATCCCAGAATCAGAATTGAGGATAGTGATTGAACACCTTGCAGACTCTCGAGATACCAAATCAGAAATTGAGATTGAATTAGAGATTGAAGCTGAGGTAGCAGATGAAGCAACTCCTGAGTCTGACCCAGAGGTTGTAATTGAAGCTGAACCAGAGCTCGAACTAGTAGTTGAGCCAGAGGTAGAAGATGAAACTAAGCCTAAGATTGCTGATCAAGACGATCTCAAAGCAGATCTACTTGTTGAATTGAAGGGTGAACTCAAGATTGAACCCGAGGCTGAAACAGAAGTTGAATCAGCTGAATCAGTCATCGAATATGACGATCCAAGAATGACTGAATTTGTTGAAAAATACGGAAAAAGGAAAGCCAAAATCCTGATCACAATTCCTGAATCTATGTTGGAAGGTATCCCAGAGGAACAGATTAAGAAGATGGACTTGAAAACCACAAAGGGTCTCAAGCAAGCATTAGAAGAAGAAATCACTGAGGATGAAGTTTCCGAAGAAGCTGCTGAAGTTGAGGGCATCCCAGAATCTGAAGTTGAATCTAAGGATGCACCCGAAAACGAATCCAATAATGACCTCTTAGCAGTGCTCGATCTTGAATACGAAGCTGAATCTGATGATACTCCAGAAGATGAAAATGAATCTGAGGAATAAATGAATAGGAATCTGATTTCCTATCATCCCTCAATTGTCATACTCAGGAGAGTTTCACTTTCCATAGACGAATACTTTCCCACCATGCAAAGATAGCTCCAATCACTCCAATAGCAAGTGCGATGTATCGGTCATAGATATTTGGTGGTGCAATCATGGTTAGTACTAAATATGCCAACGTGTACGATGTGAAAAACATCGCAACGAAAGCGTATCGTGGAAGAAACCTACCACGGAAACCAATGAAGTTTTGAAGAACTCCAACTTTCACAACCTGCTTCACTGTGTAGGAATTGTCTGAGAGTTGTTCAACTAAATCCAGCGTAACTAATTTTGTCAAATGATGACTTGCCACAGATGGACTCGACATACTTAGAGCTCGTTGAACTTCCCTTACTCCAACCGATTCCGATTGAGTTAGCATGTGCCAATAAACGCGAAGAGTATTCCCCCTCAACTCTGGTTCGACTGAAGTTTCTGGTGAGCTTTCTCCCATTCTCGACTCCATCCATGCAAACGGTGCAAAGAACCATTTAATCTCTTACTACCTAAGCATTTCGTTAGACATGAATTCTAGATTTTTCCTGTTCTAATCTCTGGACGGTGTGTTCTATTCCATGGTACTAAGTATAATTGATGTGCATAGAAAACTATGATTCTAGTAATTGTTAGGGCTATTGATAGCACTACAAAACGAAAAATGATGGCTGGCGGTGTTGTATCTGTCTTTTTGGCTGTGAGTCTCGTAACGACTCTTGGCTTTCTTGGTGGAGCTTTTTGGGATCCAGTAGATCCATCTGGAGGAGTCAACATCCCAGTGTACACAATCAATAGTACAGTAGCAGGTGACTTTGCAGACTTTGTACCATATGAAGATCCATTCACTCCAAATGCACCTGAGTATTCCGTATTTTCAGAATTATCTAATATCGCCAACTTGGCTGATTATGCAACAATCCCTGCTGATGTCAAAGCCCAAATCGCAACAAATGGATTTGCAGTGATTCCACAGAATGAATTCAAACAGATTCATGAAATTCTGATCCATAACGATGACAATCATATTCCGAGCTTCGTTACGTCAGATGCTGTACTTCACGCATACCACGTTCTCTATGACTTAGCACTTCGAGAAGTAGAGGTCTATTCATTTTGGGATCTTCTTGGAAATCTTACTGAATCGCTGTTGAATGATACCTTAACTCAATACGCAGCCGCACCTGAAGGTAGGTGGAAGGATGCTGCTCTTCGTAACTTGATGTTCTTCACAGTAGCTCTATCATTGATAGACAATGAAACAGTAATCCCACCAACATTTCCTGCTGAGGTTGAACCCGCAGTAACAGAAGTGTTGAATCTCATTGATGCACATGACGTGATGACTGATGAATGGTTCATGGGATACATAGAAGATTTCACGCAATTTGTTCCCCGTGGACACTACACAAGAAGCGATCGACTTGGTCATTACTTCCAAGCAATGATGTGGTATGGTCGAGTATCTTTCAGGCTTCAACCAGAAGTTCCTCCTGAGCCCAATGAGAAAGGTATGAACAACACAGCTCAAGCAATCCTGATATCGCTAGCATTGACCGAAGGTGTTGCTGGTCTTTCTGGTTCACCTACTGGACTAGCTGTGTGGGATGCTCTCTACGAACCTACTGCATTCTTTGTAGGTTCCGCAGATGATTTAGTACCAGCAGAATACCTTGGATTGATTGAGAGTATTTATGGAAGTGAAGTTGATATTACTGATCTCAATGATGATATTCTGTTAGAGCAGTTCATTGATGAAGCTCTTGATCTTCGAGAGCCACTGATTCTCGGTCATCTAATTCCTGATACAAAGAACCTAACACAGACAATGGGTCTTCGATTCATGGGGCAGAGGTATGTTCCAGATAGTTACATCCTTGGACAGCTTGTGTACGAAAATGTTGGTACCCCAGGCAATCCACGTCTGATGCCTAAGGGTTTGGATGTCATGGCCGCCTTTGGTTCTGAGCGCGCTTGGGAATTACTTGATGATCAGAAGGAATACGCTTACTATGTGTCACAGATGGAAATGCTCTGGAATAAAATTGGAAATATGACTGTTGACGAATGGACTAACAATCTCTACTACGTTTGGATATATTCACTCTTACCTCTCCTCACAGATCCTGGTGATGGTTACCCGTATTTCATGCAGAGCGAAGCATGGGTTGACAAACAATTGTCAACAGCGCTTGCATCATGGGCTGAATTGAGACATGACACCATCCTTTACGCAAAACAGTCCTACACAACATGGCTGTCAGGCTCTGAATTGGTTAGAGGGTATGTAGAGCCTGTTCCTACGCTCTATGCTCGACTTGCATCTCTATGCAACATGATGCTTACCGGTTTAGAATCTAGGAAGCTTCTACCAACCTTGATAGAAACCAAACTTGACCGTCTTCAGTCATTCCTGTTAGATCTTCAAACAATCTCAATAAAGGAACTTGAAGGAGTTGCTCTGACTTACGAAGAGTATCGGTTAATTGAGACCAGTGGAGCACTATTGGATACCATAGTCGCAATGCCTACAGATGACCACCTCACGTCGGATGCAGATGATGACATGGCAGTCATTGCTGATGTTCATACTGATCCGAACGATGGTGAAGTGCTGGAGGTTGGTGTTGGTAGACCTGCAGTTATCCTCGTTGCGGTACTGGTTAACGGTGAAGTAATTCTCGCACAAGGTGGTGTGATGTCTTACTATGAATTCACTTGGCCAATGGAAAATCGTCTGACCGATGAATCCTGGCAAGAAATGCTTGAACTTGGAACTGAGCCACCACTACCTAGTTGGACGGAGAGTTTCGTAATCGAATGGGACAACGTTATCGTTGCCCTCACCGCGTCTCCCACAAAAACACGAGAAAAGTAGTGTGATACCTACAGGGCCACATTTTGTGGCCCACCCTTTTTCTTACACTCAATGGTCTATCATACTTCTATGACGTTTTGCCATCCTGATTCTGCAATCTTTTCTTTCCAATTCTTCCAGCCAACTTTTTGTTCCATTAGGAAAAGCAGTGAATTTGTTCTTAGATATGTCAAGTCCTTGAAGTGATACTAATCGAGTTATTGAATCAGGTAGTGTCACAAGCAAATTGCCTTCCAATCTGAGACTCTCAAGTTGTGTAAGTTCTCCTATACTTTCTGGCAATGTTGTTAATTCATTTTCATTGAGAGAAAGCTGTTTCAATGAAGATAGCATCCCGATTGAATCAGGAATCTCTGAAATCTTATTCTTATGTGCCGCCAAGCGAGTCAATCCCTTCATTCGCCCAATTGATTCGGGGAGCTCTGTGAGATGGTTGATGAAAATAGCTAGGTCCCAGAGATTCTTCAGATTGCCAATCGAAGCTGGAAGATTTTCCAACTGAACATCCATTAAACCCAACCGTTTTAAATTTCCCAGATTGCCGATGCTGTCTGGAAGTGTCTTGATGAAGTTACGTGATAGGTCCGCTCTCTCTAAGGTTGCTATTTCTCCAATTGATTCAGGAATCGATTCTATCTTGTTGTTGAATACATCGAGGTCTCTAAGGTTCTCTAGATGGCAAACACACTCAGGGATTGTACTCAGCTCATTATCTCTGAGATATAATCTCTGGATATGATCTAAATTCTCAATTGATTGAGGTAATGTTGAGAGTCCTTTGCTTCTGAGACTCATCGCAGTGATATGGCCGTCATCTTCAACGTATCCGTAACTGTATAGTCCTGTGGTACCACTCTTAATACTACGAATCTTTGGTATCTTCTCCCCAATGAGTTCCTCAAGCTCCTTGATTACATCCATTTCACTTCGCTTCAGTAGTATCCGCTCCTTGTTCCGTTGGACTATCTAGAAACGATATACCTTCTCTATTGAAGTAAATAAGATTACTATCTCAGCGAATACTATTCGAATCTATTTACTATCGGGTCTTGACATTCTCGCAACACCGATCACATACACAATCGCTCCAATGACTATCATAGGTGTGCTTAGTACCAGCATGAAGAGTACAAGATCCGTACTTGCCATCATTATCATAATACCGGCCATTAGTGATATGAGTGAGATTCCCATAAGAGCGAACAAGGAAACCATAGTATTCACAATGAACGCGCTACTTTTCTGATCTTCATAAGCGGGATTGTTTGCAGTAATTCCTGCGCATAATAGGACTGCTCCACATGTGGACCAGTATGCATATACAATAACCATTAGTGTTTCAAGGATGGTGAATCCAAAAACTATAGCTGCAACAATAGACGGGATTATTGCCATTGGGATGATTAGAATGAATGATCCAAAGATTCGAGCTTTTGCAAATTTCCTAACTCCGTTCGGAGATGATTTGATTATCCAAAGTTGATCCTTTGATTCAAGAAATCCAACTCCTCCAAACGTAATTCCACTGATCATTGCAAGCATCATTCCTAACATAATTATTACAAGCATCACGAGAAGTGATTGTACTTCTGGTGGAGCTCCTTCTGCTATTGACCCCATAGCATAATTCAGAATGACGGGTATTATAATGGCAATAATGACTCCATAAATGAGTCTTGAAACATTTTGCATCTTACGTGTGAACTCTTTTATCGAGTTAACCATTAGAACACCGGGTGGTCCTGAATATACTTGTTTTATTCCTTTCAAGAATCGATTTTCTTCACCAATTGTTGTAATCTTCTCTGTACGTGGTCCCGCACCAAATGAAAAGATTCTATCTGCCGATACGTATGCTAGGAAGACGACAAGCAATGTGAAGGTAAGCAGAAGGACAAGATCCCCTAAAGCTGTAAGTTTCAGAATATCAAGGAACAATGCAGCCGAAAGACCTATCCCATTGAAAATAATAATACTCCACGAGATGATATCAGCTGCCCATGTAAATGGAAATATGAGAAAGATATCAATTCCAAGGATTGCAGACATAGAGTCAGAAAAGAACATGAGTCCATACATTGGGAGTAGAAGAGCTAAAGCCACTACCATAGACAACGCTTTTGCAATATCGTTACCACGGGATGATTCACCAAGTTTTGCTTGAATGGCTGTTGTGATGAGATTGGATAGAAATAAGGTGCTGAGAGCAACAAAGAATACAGTGAGGTACATTATGATTTGACCGAGTATGCTAACTTGGAAGAAGATTGTAAACGGGGTGAGAATAACTGGTGTAGCAAATAGAATAAACAATCCATAAATCGGAACCTTGCCCATGAACATTCCAAACATCATGTCCCACGTACTCACATTATTACTCAACATGATTTCCCATTGTCCAATACGTATCTCCTGCAATGCATATGAGATTGGGTAGATGAGCAACATAATCCACAGAAAAAGCATAACTGAACGCATTAGACTCGGAAAGCTTAGCATCAATAGAACGTAGATTCCTGTGCCTTCGAAACCCGCGAGAACCAATTCCATAATATTCGGAACAATGAACAATGCCCAAATAATTCCAAAACCCACGATTGAGATAGAAGCAACTTTACGCACTCGACGCAATTTTGATGTCTGTACGAAGAACTCCGTTTTGGCAATGGCTAACCATTTTCTGGTCAGATTCAGTCCCTCCAGCTGAGAAGTTTGGATCTATCTACCTGACCTCCAACAATCTTAAGGTATGCCTCTTCCAAGTCCTTTGCTCCAACTTGATCTATGATATCACGAGGTGAACCTAATGTATTCAGTATACCCTCATTCAAAATCCCAATTGTTTCACAGACATCCTCTGCGAAATCGGTCATGTGGGTGCAAATGAAAAATGTTGTATCCATTTCCTTGGCCATAGCTTCAATGATTTCCTTGACAAGAGCGCTTGCCGCAGGATCTAGTCTTGACGTAGGTTCATCAAGGAAGACAAGCTGAGGTTCATGTAACACGGTTGATGCTACTAGGACCTTCTGCTTCATTCCACTGCTATAGCTCTCGAGCAGATCATTTTGTCTCTCATCTAGACCCATCAATTCCATGAGACTATCAATTCGCCTGTTCAAGAGCTCACCGCTCATGTCATTTAGGGCTCCAATGAATTCAAGAAATTCAACCGCAGACAATTTTGAATAGAGCCCAGGAGTTTCAGGTAAGAGACCTGTAGCTGACTTGATTTCTCTTCTCTGAGAATCAATATCAAAACCACAAACCTTGGCATTTCCGCTGGTTTGTTTTAATAGTCCTGACAATATCCGCACTGCCGTTGTCTTCCCAGCTCCATTAGGTCCTAAGAGTCCAAATACACTACCTCTTTGTACCTCAAGGTCTAGATTGCTTAACGCAACAACACTACCAAAATTCTTTGACAAACCTACGGTCTGTATATCGATACTACCTGACACCTAACCAATCTCCATTTACTCTTCATGTTTTGTTGTTATAAACATTTTACAAAATATTTTCACGGAACGGCTGCACTTATTTGCACTACAATCCTATTTTGGTTGGAGCACGATAATGATGAAAGAGTCAACAATTGATCTACTACAAATCGCAGAAAGTAACCTTCTGTATTCTTTCAAAGATATTAGACCCGAAGAAGTAAACAAGCAAGCCATTCCTAGTACCAATACTATCGGTTGGATTGTTGGGCATTGCTTCTCGCATTTACATATGGTTCTCTCTGTGACTTGTCAAGAAATCCAGATTCTCAGTGATGATGCTACGCATTACTACAGATATGGTACAACAAAAGAAGAGATAGCGAGTACAGAATCCTTGTTGACCTTTGAAGAACTCGTTGACAAATATCTCAAGATATCCACGATGAGTTTCGCTTATCTCAATAATCTAGAAGATGCTGATTTCCAAAGAGTGATTTTTCCCGAGATAGAGGAAACCTTGGAGAGGAGTATCAAAAGAATCTCTCTTCACTTTCTAGGTCATGTTGGACAGATTGTTCTGATTCGGCGTTCTCTTGGGAATCCTGGTTCATCGTTTGTAGGTGGGTCTCATCCAAAATCTCGAAAAAGGATGCGGGATGAATGGGATACTTGGTGGAATAGTTCAAAATCTAGCTTCAATCGTTAGAGTGAGAATTGGTTCTGGAATTGACTTTGCCGATAGCAGGCTTTGATGCATTTACCACAGATGTCCTTCTCAATACCCTTTGATTTCAGAAACTGAATATACCGATGACAATTCTCTCTGTAGTCTGGCAGAATGTCCCGATGTTTGATGAAACCGCAGGCATCTTCACAAGCCGTACAATCTCCGCACTTCGACTCCATTCTTTCTCCGTGCTGCAATGGTATTGTAGTAATTATTGATGCAAACCTGATTGCACAACTGAATTTCTCATGGATGATAAGTTGATTCTTACCTCGCCAACCAATCCCTGAGTTTTCAGCTACAACTCTGTGAGAAACGACCAACGGCCAGTATTCCCAGACATGTTCTACCTCTCCTTTCATACCTCCAATGGTTGCCTTCAGAGGAATGCCGCCAAAGTGAGCTGATATCGCGGGAGCCATCCGATTCAGGATCTGATTGATTCTATCATACTCTCTTGCGTATTTATTCCAGAGAGGATAATCAATCTCACCAGTTTGCTTGTTGTCAATGTGATCAATGATGGGGTCTCGATATGCAACAGCTATGCAAATGATTGAGCCAGATTCGTAGAGGATATCAAATTGCTCTTCGGTTATCTCACGAAGTTTCTCCTTCTGTACATCCATTAGTTCATCAGAGACAACTTTGAAACTAGTTACACCAAGGTCTCCCTGTTCTTTCTCATCATCAAGAAGCTGTTGGAACACTCTGTGTAATTCGAGAGTATTCTCCTTAGCTTCTTTCCTATGATTCATAGTGTGTTCTCCACATGAGTTTCTACGGAGATGCCTTCTGCTTTCTGTGAGCTGCAATAAGACCGAGTATCTCTGCATTGATCTGCTCAGTTGTGTAGTGCTTGCGTTTTGCTGCGCCTGTGGGACAAACCACCTGACACTTACCGCAACCCGTACAGAGCAATGAGTTGACCACTGATAGCTTTGGTCCATCTTCACGGTCTTCAAGTGTGATGGCATCGAATGGACACACTTGCTCACAGAGACCGCATCCAATACACAGTTCATCATCAATGACAGCTTTGTCCATCTGAACTCGAACTTGTCCCTTGAGTACATGGGATGAAGCTGCACTTGCTGCAGCCTTCCCATCTGATACACATGCGGGAATATCCTTTGGACTCTGGGCGGCTCCGGCAATAAACACACCACGCGCCTTTGTACTTACAGGTTCAAGCTTTGGATGAAGTTCTTTCATGAAGCCACCCTCACTCCGGTCAACTCCAAGCTTGTGTGCTAATTCAGCTGCACCCTCCGCTGGGTCAACCGCCATTGTTAGAACAACAAGGTCGAAGTTCAACCGCAAGAGTTGACCACTTCCTTGGTCAAAGATGGAGAAACTGATTGTACCATCTTTTTCTTCGGTGAAGTCGCTTGGGAACCCACGTACGAAATTCGCACCGTGCTCTCTAACACGACCATAGAATTGCTCGTACTCTTTTCCACCAGCTCGGAGCTCGTGGTAGATAACCCACTGGTCGATATCATTGTGATACTCACGATGAGTCATTTCCACATGACGAAGAGTGTACATGCATCCGAAATTGCAACACCAAGGTCGACATTTTTCATCTCGTGATCCAGCACAGTTAATGTACGCGACCTTCTTTGGAGTTTCAGTGTACTCCGGTGGAATCATAACTTTGCCTGCAGTTGGACCAACAAGACTCAGTAAACGTCCGTATTGGCCTCCTGTGATAACTCTCTTGAATTTACCACCACCATACTCTGGAAGCTCTTCCATACTAATTTCTTGGAACCCAGTGGCCGCGACAATTGCACCCACTGTGAGTTCAACTTCCTCTTCAACCATATCATGGTCGATAGCATCTTTCTCACAAGCTTCAACACACAACTTGCATTCACAGCAGATAGCACAATTCAGACATCGCGCTGATTCTTTAACTGCGATCTTCTCAGTGAAACCAAGTTCTACTTCGTCGAAATTCGTAGCTCGTGTTTGTGCAGGTAGTGCTTTCATTTTCGCACGCTTTCCACCAGGAAGGTCCTCCTGTTCAAGTTCAGGTCTCGGAGCTCTAGGCTGAGCCTTTACTCTGCTTTCTATGAGATCAAGATCCTGGAGGAAGAAGGCGATTGACTTGGCAGCTTCATGTCCAGCACCAACAGCTTCTACTGCAAGGGCTGGACCTGTAACTAGGTCTCCTCCTGCGAATACATCTTTCTCACTGGTCTGCATTGTGGTTGCATCAACAACAGGTGTACTCCATTTTGATAGCTCAAGTTCTGAATGAGGTCCATCTGGATGAACTGATTGACCAATAGCAATTATGACGTTGTCAATATCCAAGTCGAATTCTGAACCAGGAACTGGAACAGGGCGTCGTCGACCTGAAGCATCTGGTTCTCCTAACTTCATCTTGATGCATTTGATGCCAGAAACCGCTCCATTGGTAGTTAGTACTTCCACTGGATTAGCAAGTAACTTTAGCTTCACTCCTTCTTTCACGGCGTCATCAATTTCACTCTTGATTGCAGGCATCTCAGCTCTTGACCTTCGATAGACTAAGGTGACGTCTGCGCCTAGACGAAGTGCAACTCGAGCTGAATCTATGGCGGAGTTACCACCTCCGATGACTGCAACCTTGGTACCGAGGTCAACTTTCTGATCACCATTTACTCGATAAAGGAAATCGAGTGCATGATAGACACCTTTAGCATCTTCTCCATTCACTCGAAGTTTGGAGCTTACGTAAGCACCAGTTCCGAGAAAGATTGCATCGAACCCTTGTTTTCTGAGTTCATCAACAGAGCCAATACGCTTTCCGGTAACAATCTCTACTCCGTGCTGCTGAACATACTCTATCTCTGACTTGAGAATGTCGCGTGGTAGTCTGTGCTTTGGAATTCCCCAACGAAGCAATCCACCTGCTTCTTCTCGTTCTTCAAATACTGTTACAGGGTATCCTTGTTGTGCGAGATAAAGTGCACATGCTATTCCAGCTGGTCCTGCACCAACCACTGCTACTTTTTCTTTCTTGTCGATTACATTCTCGACAGGAGCAGCTCCTCCTGATTCAAGTTCATGATCATGAAGCCATCTGTGAACATTCCTGATGCTCACACTCTTATCGTAAGTACCCCTCTCGCACTCATCTTCACAGAGTGCCGGACAAACACGACCCAATGCTCCTGGGAAGGGTATTGCCTCTCGAACAAGTTTGAGTGCTTCTTCATACTTACCCTCTCGAGTAAGTGTGACAAAGCCTTGGCAACTAACATGTGCTGGGCACGAAATCTTACATGCAGCATGGCCAAGTTTCTCGATTGATACTGCACCAGGTATAGCTTGTGGGAATGGCTTGTAGATTGCTGTCCGTTTTGACATTCCAAGATCGTGATGCTTTGATGTGGTAACTGGACAGACTTTAAGGCAATCTCCACAATCATTACATTTCTCTAAGTCTATGTATCGTGGATGCTTAGCAAGTTTAACCTTGAAGTTACCATAATCTCTCTCAACCTCTTCTACCTCAGTTGTAGTGTAAATGGTGATATTCTTGTTCCTGTCTACAGCACTTAGCTTTGGAGAAAGAATACACATTGAACAGTCTAGTGTTGGGAAGGTCTTTTCCAGTTTCGCCATATATCCACCGACTGACACATTTCGTTCAATCAAATCAACATGGATTCCTTTGTCAGCTAGATCAAGAGCTGTTTGGATTCCTGCAATTCCTGCACCTACAACCATTACACTCTTTTCAACTGGATAATCTTCGAATCCAATATCTTCGAGAAGTTTAGCACGCTCAACAGCACCTGCAATGAGTTCGTAAGCAAGTTTCTGAGCTTTCTCGGGTTTATCACCATGGACCCAAGTATCATGTTCACGCAAATTCGCTTGTGCTAATCTGAATCTGTTGAGACCTTTCTCCTCAATGACATCACGAAATAGTTCTTCATGCAATTTAGGAGTACATGATGCAATCACTACACCTGTTAGGTCATGTTCCTCAATAGTATCAGCAATTCTGACTTGTCCTTCTTTTGAACAAGTGAACATATTCCATGTCGAAAGAACAACACCTGGATAGTCATCAAAATTATGAGCAAGCTTGTCAACATCTACGACTCCACCAATGTTTGAGCCACATGAGCAGACAAAAACACCAATACGATATTCTTGCTTCTTACTACGTTTCTTAGACATCTATTCTTGCACCTCCGTCTTCACAGAAATTGGACTCGGTCCTAGTTTCTTAATCTGTTCAGTGAACGTTTCTACAATTTCAGCAAACTTGATTCCCATCGCAGCAGATGCAAAGTCGATGCTGAGTCTGCCACCTATGCCAATCTCTTCGAAAATATCTGACCAGAACTTAACGAAATCATATTGCATGAAGTTACCAGCCTTTGGACTATCGCCACCATAGTGACACTCAGACAGCAGGCAACCTGTTACTAGCACACCATCGGCGCCTTGTGCCAATGCTGTCATTATGTGAATTGGTTCGAGCGCACCGCTACATGGAATTCTTATTGTTCTAATAGAAGCAGGGTAATGTAAGTGCATCAAACCTGCAAGATCTGCAGCCGCGTGTGAACACTCCCAGCAAACAAAACAAACGATGAATGGTTCCCAATCCTTATCGACAGGAAGAGATGGAGGCGCTTCGACAGGTCCGATTATCTCAGGAAGTTTGTAGGTCTTCTGTAATGTCAGACAATCCTCTGGACATGCTTCAATACATTTGTCGCAAGCTATGCATTGCTGAGCACTCCATACGATTGACCCGTAACCTGGAAGTCCCTCTGGTACTGATATTGCTTGTACATCACCACAGTCATAGTCTCCTTTGAGATTCTGCAATAATGTTACCAGGGTTTCTCTGTTCTTCGATCTGAATCCCTCTTGGGGTACAGTTACTCGCAAGTAATCATGCATATTCAGAGTGTCTTCCATATCTAATGCAGCAGGCTCACACGCAAGTATACACTTCTTACATGCACTGCAAGTTTGAGCCATGTATTCGATTGTTCCAAACCCTACAACGGATTCTGGAACCTCAACTTCATCTGTTGGTGTCTTCACTGCGATGGCTCTAATAGCATCAAGAAGTTCCATTCGTTTATCCACGGTGAGCCACCTCCTCTTGCATCTTGTTTGGTAACGCCGCAATCATGTACGTTGCTTTCACCCGATCGGGATCTTGACCAATGCTCTTCAGCATGTCCTGCGTAAACTTGACAACAAGTTCTGACAGATGGTCTCCTGTCTGATGATGACAGCCTTCAGGTGGACAATGTGCTACGACGATTTGTTCTGCTCCCACAACTAAGCCCTTCAAAATCTCAATTGGTGATACCATTCCCGCACATGGGAACTGAATCACATAGCTACCAGTTGGATACCCTTTACCTGCAAAGCCTGCTTGGTCAATTGAGGCGTTTGCACATTCACTACATGCATAAACCAGTGAGAAGGGTTCCTTACCTTCCAGTTTCTTGTGGTTCTTAGCTATTGCATCAATTCTTGTCAACCAGCTATCTTTGCTGTGTGATTGAAATTCTATAGCACGTGTCGGACAAGCAGATACACAGATACCACAGAACTCACAATGCATTGGGATATGTTTGATTTTATCTCCTTCAACTCGTAGTGCATCATTTGGACAAGCCTTTACACAGGCTTCACATAGATCACAAGGTTCCTCATCAACTACTGGAATCCAACCCTTCCGTTGACCATCAGCGATCAGATTCTTGTAAATTTCAAGAGAAGCGTTGGAAGCTGATGCTAGTGCATCATTGAGGTTCATTGGTGCCTTTGCATTACCAGCGATGAAGATTCCTCTTTTCGATGTCTGTACTGGTTTCATCTTTGCATAGCGAGTATTAATGAAACCATTTTCATCAAGATCCAAACCAAGTGTATCAGCTACTCGTTTGGTGCCTGACCAAGGTTTCAGTTTTGTTTGAAGAACTAGATAGTCTACAGCGAATTCTCTAACTTGAGATTCCAATGTGTTCTCAAGCCGACAAATAAGTTGCTTCTTCTTCTTGCTAACTTTCTCTAGAGAACCTCTGACAAAAATGGCACCTGCTTTTCTAGCTGCTCTGTAAAGATTCTCATCCTTCGTGTAAATGTCAGAATGAGCAACAATTACTGTGTTCCCCTTCTCTGCAGCAAGAGTTACTTCTCGAAGAAGATAACTGCCAGCAGCAGAGCCATCGTGGTAAGATGGGTCTTGAGCGACGAATATTGTTTTGTTATCCTTTGCAGGTTGTTTTGCGATAGCCTCTGCTAGTTCAGAAATCAATATGGTCTGATCTGACTTTCCGTGGTGACACATCTTTGCTATGGAAGGTGGAGAATGCTCCGACGCAGTTGCTAAGACAATTGCACCAACAAGAATTTCCTCTTCCTTTCCACTTTCGTGTTTGAGTGAAACTGAATACAGTCCAGCTCTACCGCCAAGTTTTGTAATTGAACCACTGATTTTCTTGGCTCCCTTGGAACCTGCTGTCAAATCTTTAACAATCCCCTTGAGGTGACTCTTTTCAGCCATGAACTGGTTCTTTTCCAAATAGTCCTTGGAACTAAACTCTGGTGGCTCCAACAGCGTAACTTCTATTCCCAATTTCAGAAGGTCGCTTGCTACCTTGAGACCCGCAATACCTCCACCAATAATCAGGACTTTCTTCTCCATCTGTGTTTCTACTTCGGTTTGTGGTTCTAAAAAGTCTACATGAATTGCAGCATCGTTAAGGAGAACCAGAGCTTTGTTTGTGGCACTCTTTGGATTATCCTTATGGACCCATGCAACGTGTTCTCTCAGTGGAACATATGATACGAGCTCACTCTTCAAGCGTTTAGCTAGGGGTACACCAATGATTTGAGATGTGCATGCTCCAATGACTACAGTATCATCTTTAGAAACCTCTGAGTCAAGGAACGCTAGTCCTTCCTCTAGACAAAGTGAATCATGAACATGGACTTCTTGAAAGGTTCCACCTATTTCTTTCTCAATTCGAGAAAAGTCAAGCCACTTGGTGAGTGTCTTATTGCAGGTGCATAAAATGAGTTTCTTCATTTAGACACCTCCTGTCAAATCAGAATATACCTTGAGCGCGATAGCATTCGCCTCTGCAATACTCGTAGGTATATCCGTCGGTCCCGTGGCAGTACCACAGGCGTAGACCTTTCCTTCTCTGACTACTCTATGTGCAAATCCATTCTCTGCAAAGAAACCATTTAGAGAAGCATCTTCAATTCCTAGAGATGCAAGTGGAGATGCAAGTACAACGAGATCAGATTCAATCTGCATAAGTTTCTGCGACTGAGTATCTTCAACGATTGTAACAGGTTTACCATCCCGAGCAACTACTTTGTCGGGTTTTCCTCTCAGGAATTTCACACCCTTCTCACGGGCTTGAGTAAGGTAATGCTCACTTGATTTTGGCACACGTAGATCCATGTAACAAATGGTCACGTCAATTCCAAGGTCTCGCAGCATTTCTGCATGCTTCAAGCTGTAAGTACAGCAAGCTTGGGAGCAATATTCATACGCAGTGAGGTCTCTACTTCCAACACAAAGTACCATGGTCACCTTTGATACAGCATCACCAGCTGATGTTGTGACCACACCATTTGTGTCACCTGCTGGATCTATCAATCTGGCAAGTTCTGCGTGGGTTAGGATATCATCACATGTTCTGTACTCATAACCAGGGAAATCAAGAGGTATCTTTTCTTCAACACCAGTTGCTAGTATTAATGCATCCGCTTTGATTGTCTTAGTGCTACTCTTCTCCTCGAAGTCGATGGCGTTGACTTTGCAGATGTCAACACACTTTCCACATTTTGTACAATTCTCCATATCTATTAGTGGAGCTAAGGGTACACCTTGTGGAATGGGACGATAGATTGCTTTCCTGATCCCTCCTCTTACGCAATACGTACTGGGTACTTCTACATCACAGACTTCTATGCATTCAAGACAAACAACGCAACGGTCAAGGTCGACATGACGAGGATTGGATTTGATTGAAACTTTGAATCCACCTTCCTCTTCAGTAATCGATTTGACTTCTGATTGAGTGTATAGTTTGAGATTCTTCTTTTCGGTGACTAAACCTCTGTATTGACACCTGCGGTGTTGGCCATCAAATAGTTCTCCGCTAGCATCAAGACAAAGTGCACAATCCCCTGTTGGGAAAACACGACCCAAGTAAGTTGAGAGTCCACCTATGATTGCTTCTTTCTCAATCAAGTGAACTGTGACTCCTAGGTCAGTTAATTGCTGGGCTACTTGAATTCCAGATAACCCCGCACCAATAACGACAGCAGATTTTGCCATTAGGATGCACCTCCAGCTTTCTCAAGTAATTCCGTGATCTTCACACGATGGTACCTTCTTTGATTTGCTGTAACGAGATCAGTCAGTCCCATTGACAGAGCAAGGAGCTCTCCTAGGTACAAGACAGGAATCCTGAATTCGGAATCAGAAATTGCTTCAGCTTTTGCTTGTTGTGTTTCAAGCTGAGTATAGCAAGTTGGACAAACGACGACAATGGCATCTGCACCTGATGCTTTGATGTTCTTCAGATGTTTAGACGTAATTGTTACAGCCTTATCTTCACCAGAGGGCATAATGGGTGCACCACAACATGCCATCTTGTTCTCAAACTCTGCAATCTCTGCACCCGTTGCTCTGATGACTTCATCCATCCATTGCGGATCATCAGCATGGTCCATATTGGTTGCTTCTAAGGGTCTAACTAAATGGCATCCATAGTGAGGTGCAATTCTGAGTTTCTTGAGAGGATTGGTAACAATTTTCTCAATTGCATCCAAACCAATATCATTACGAAGAACATGAAGAACGTTCTTGACTTCATGTGAACCTGTTACCTCAAGACCCGATGCTTTGAGGCGTTTATTGATTCTCTCTTTCAGTTCTTCATCTTCATGAACCATATGATTTGCAACAGCTAAGGTATGGAAGCATCCACTGCACATAGCCATCGTGTCATTACCAATGGCTTCACTTACTGCAACATTTCTTGCTGCAATGGTAACCCAAGCTTCAAAGTCAACTCCTGTGAATGTTGTCGGTTCAGGACAGCATGAATGGTCTGGAGTTGTTTCCAATTCGACTCCTAACTTCTTGAGAACTTCTGTCATTGTTAACTCAAAGTGTGGTAGTCTATATGGGATCATGCAACCCGGGAAGTAAGTGTATTTTCGGGCTTTACTCATCTTCACTACCTCCATAAACTGATTCTACTTTTTCCAGTTTACTAACAATACCAATGTCTGCAAGCATGGCGACAATCTGATCCATCGGAGGGGTTCCGAGATCGGGAAGCCCCATTTTTTCTCGAGTCTTAAGCATGGGTGGGCTTACGGGCAGACTTCGTCCTTGTGAAACGATAGTTTTAGCACGATCAAGGGCTGCTGCCGGTACATTGCCTGCCATTAATCCACGAACTTTCGCAAGAATGAGAATGTGTGGTATCTTAACCATCTCAGGGCAATGAACTTCGCATTGCTCACAAGTTAGACAATTCCAAACCAATTGCTCTTCTGCAATCAGTTCATCACTTAGGAGAATCTTCTGTAAAAATAACCTCGGGTTGAATGAGGGTTCGATGTCTGCTACCGGACATGCACTTGTGCATCGACCATATTGATAGCATCGAAGCAGAGTTTCGCCTTCTGGTTGATCTAGAAGCCAATTTCTGAATTCTAAGATCAATACCTTACCTTTCGTAACCATCGTGGAAACAAACCCTTGTTTTTGACAATCCGGATTGAGTAAAAGGTCAATAATAAGGAATCGCCCCAGCACAAAATTTCTCTCTATAGTTATCAGAAATCAAAATTTCAATTGATGAAATATTACTATAAACGTAATTTTGTATAACTTTAATTACATAGTCTGCATTTGGAAACTTCAAGAAAGCCGATATGCGATTCCTCAATAAGAAGTAGAATTTGCACAACAAACACAGATGGTATAGATAATGTCAAAGAACGGGAAACAGATTGTCCGAGATTTGGAAACCCAAAGTGATCCAGACCGAAAGGTGAAGATTGCTGGATACCTCAAGACGTCATCCTTGGAATTCATCGGTGTAGAACTTCCCGACATCCACAAAATTGTCAAGAAGAATATCAAGGGGATAGCACTTGATGACATGCCTGAACTCATGGATGAACTCTGGAAGATTGAAACTTTTGAAACCCGTCTTGCAGCTATTGACATCATGAAAGTATACGGTGTGAAAGGATCGATAGATATAGCAATGAAGATGGCTGACCTCTGGATTGATGATGCTGATACTTGGGCGATAACTGACCCTCTAAGTTCACCAACTATCGGTTCAATGATTATCCGTGATTCGAAAGTTGAGCCAATATTGGAGTCATGGAAGACTTCGGAGAATTTCTGGCGTCGCCGTTGTTCATTTTTACCCTATCTACACCTCACTCTCAAAACGCAGTACAGACCTGAGTACGCTAAGAAGATACTCAAAGTAGTGACTCCTCACATCAACGACGAGGAATTCTTTGTCGGAAAAGCCGCTGGATGGGTTCTTCGAGAATTAAGTAAGAGAGAACCTGATCTAGTTCGAAGTTATTTTGAGACAAATCGCTCAAAAATGACTAAACTAGTGATACGTGAAGGTATGAAGAAACTTTGATTATTCTACTGGAAATCCGTCAGTCGTCTAAATTCAACTACGTGTCAAAAGATAAAAGAGAAAAAAAAGAAGGAAACTAGAAGGCGAGTTGGGATAACGTCGCAAGCGCTTAGTCCAATAACGAGGTCCTAGACCTCTTCGCCTTCCTCTGGCTTTTGCAGCTCAGCAATTCTCTCATCGATGTGACCTATTCGGTCTTGGAGATGAGACTTGTGAGCCTCGAGTCGCTTGATTTTAGTTTCCTTGCTCTCGTGGCAGTCGCAACCTCCTCCCATCATCATGAACTGCTTTGGATGCATACCATAGCCATAGCTGTAACCTCTCCGTTTATGCGGGTGATGTGATTCGCACATTATTCTTTTTTCACCTCCTTCTTTGGTGTACAATCTTTGAGTTCGTCTAGATGTTTGTTCACCCAGTCAAGCTCTTCAAGAAGATGCTCTTTGTATTGCGTGAGAAATTTCAAGTTCTTTCCACTACATGTGGGTGAACATGATCGCTTCATGTATGCAAAACCAATAGGACTGCGATTTTCCATGACCTGATCAAAAAGAATCTGGGTTGTTTCCCCTCTAGTTGAATCGCTTAGAAAGTACCAGAAGCTGTCCTGTTTGTGCATTTCATTTCCCAATGTTTGTAGCGCATGGGTGAGTATCTTCTGACCCTTTGCAGTAAGTTGGTATTCAATTGCATCAGGTCGCTCTTCTTGAAGGACCTTCTTCCCTTTTATCAGTCCTCGATGAACAAGTCTCCGAAGAGCTGGATAGAGTGTTCCACTCTTGATCTTCCAACCTCCAAGCTGTTCTTCGAAACCTGAGAGAATTGCATATCCATGTGCAGGTTTCCGTCTGAGCTGAGCAAGAACCAATATCTCAACTCGACTCAGACGTCGTCCCCGCCGGCCCATGCTTCTAGGTCCATGAAGTTCCAATATATAGACACCAACTTATGTAGAGTTCTACATAGAGGTATGTAGATGTCTACATATAAAGGTTCACTTCCGAACTTATTACTTTTGGATTATCTCCCTGAGAATTTCTTCTGCTCTATCACGAATCTTTCTGATGTTTTCTCCATCAGCAAAGCCCTTGTAATAGTTCAATGTGATTGTTAACCTGTCACTAGAAGTTGCCAATCCAATGGCTAGTTCCATATGCCTTCACGCGAGATTTCTCGCGTATTATGAAAGTGACACTAGCGACCAACCTGAAGGAAAAGATAAATTCTGGACATGTATACATCTGATCTGGACAATCTCCGAATTGTTGAGAGAACCCTACTTAAGTTGCACATCAGTATGCAAATTCATGATTGAGGTTTCTCTGGAGCAAGCTAGACAATTCATCCTTGACACTCAAGGTCTCAGAACTAAAAGACCGTCCAAGTCAGTCGTGGATGTTACTCGTCGCATACACAGTATCCAGATTGATACAATATCTGTTGTATCGCGAAGTCACAATCTCATCACTTTCAATCGGTACCCTAGGTATAAGGAAGGATCCATCTGGGATTCCGAAAAGAAAGGTGACTTGTTTGAGTATTGGTCTCACGCAATGTGCATGATGCCAATAGAGACCTATCCATTCTATGCTTGGAGAAGAAAGTTCTATCCTGGGAACCGTACCAAGAAATGGGCTGCAGAGAATAAAGACACTATCAAGCAAGTGTTTCAACATGTCAAGAAGAACGGGATAACTAACAGTGCATCAATAGGTGAAACTAAGGAGGGCAATACCGGTTGGTGGGATTGGAAGGTCGAGAAGCGAGCATTGGAGTATCTATTCACTACAGGGAAACTTATGGTTGCATATAGAAAAGGATTCCAGAAATATTACGATGTTACTGAACGCGTGTTACCCAATCATATTGATTCAGAACCGATGACTGATGAAGAGGCTGCAGAGTTCGTGGTGGACTCTTCACTCGGCTCACTGGGCGCTGGTTGCTACGATGACATTCGAACCTATCATAACAAACTACCCGCACAGCAACTTTGGAAGGGCAGGAAGGAGCAAATCGAAACACATCTTGAACAGCGAGTAAAGGATGGTACACTTGAAGAAGTATCCATTGAAGGTCTCGAAGAACGTTATTTCATTCTTTCAAGGAACGTTAAGAAGATACAATCTACCAGTACTCTAGATCTAGAAACCGCTCCCATCAAGATACTCACTCCCTTTGATAATATCCTGCGAGAGCGAGCATTCCCAAGACGAATTTGGGACTTTGATTACAAGATTGAATGCTATGTCCCTCCTCCCGACCGAGTCTATGGTTATTTTGTACTCCCCATTCTTGACAAGAACGAGTTAGCTGGAAGGCTAGATGCCAAGGTTCACCGTAAGGAAGGGATTCTTGAAGTGAAAGCTCTTTATCTTGAGAGCGATGAACTTTGTACACCTGAAGGTCTGGAACGATTGCATCTTGGGTTAGTAGATTTTGCAAAATTCCACAAGTGTGAAACAATCAAGATTGGAAAGGTTACTCCTCGAAAGCATACCACGAAAATACGTACAAAATTGTCGCCTGAGAATGTCCCAAACTGAAGTGTTAATTGCGCTAGGAGTGAACAATCATTAACCTTATTTGTGCAGATTCGAGTCATAATACAGGGAGCCATATTGGGAGGTATGGTTCTTAAAATGTAATGACGGCCCGCATAAATAGGGGCGTACAGAAGGTACTAGTATGAAAGACCAAGATGATGGCAGTAAAATAATGAAAGCCGTACTCATAGGCGACGGAGCAGTAGGTAAAACTAGTATTCGTCGAAATTATCTTGGAGAAGATTTCACTGAGGGTCACATAGCTACCATCGGAGTTGACTTAGCAACCAAGCGAGTTTTGTTCGATCAGGAAATTGTGAAATTTATAATCTGGGATCTGGCCGGCCAACCAACCTTCGAAAAAGTTCGGGGCCACTATTATTCTGGATGCAACGGTATCTGTCTTGTATATTCTGTGACTGACCGTGATTCATTCGACAATGCAAGTAAATGGTTAGTAGAGGCGTTCAAGAATATGGGCCCTCTTCCACCAACTGTAATCATTGCAAACAAAATTGATCTTCGCTTCACAACGGACAAAACCAAGTATGTTTCGCGCGAAGAAGGTGAAGAATTCACTAAGTATTTTATTGAGAAACTAGGAGTTCCTGCAATCTATAGGGAAACATCTGCTAGAACTGGCTCTGGTATTCAAGACACATTCACAGAGTTACTTCGGATGATGTCTGATGTTGCTGGAGAGAAAGAAAGCGAGCACTTCATTGGTTGAGTTCTATCATATTCACTTGTTAAGACAAAGCACAACGGTTATTAGAACTCTTTTATGAATATTAACAATCGTTAAAGATTAGATTGAGTGAGCACTATGAGTCAAGAGATTGATAGCAACAAACAAAGAATGTCATTGCGAATAGAAGGAATGCATTGCGCATCATGTGTTGCAACAATTGAGAAAACATTGCTATCACAGGATGGAGTAATCAAAGCATCCGTAAGTCTTCTTGATGAGAAAGCTATCATCGAGTACAGCTCAGAGTCACTTGATAGACCCGCTCTTGAAAAAGCAGTGAACTCTACAGAATACAGAGTAAGACGTTCCACAATGACTCTTACATTAGTAAGAGAGCCTTCTTCTTCAGAGTGGTCCCAGATATTGGAATCATTAACCCAACTACATGGTGTCATTACAGTCAAGAGCTTCCCCGAATCGAAACGGTTGTATCTGGAATATGATGAAGATTTAATCACACTCAAAATTGTTCGCAAGACGCTCAAAGATTTAGGATTTGAACTTGAATCATCTGAAACTGCTGAAGGTGATAGAGAATCACTTGCACGTGAAAGTGAGATACGATACTACGCTTCCCTTCTTACATTCTCGTTGATTCTTACAATTCCTGTTGTACTACTCCACTTTGGTGTGTTAGATTCGCTAGTACCAGTCGAAGCATCTAGAATGCTACTAATGTTCATTCTATCTACACCTGTCCAATTCATTGGTGGGTATCCTTTCTACAAAGCTGCCCTGCGGGGTCTGCGTCATTTGAAGACAAACATGGACACCCTGGTGATGCTTGGAACAAGTGCGGCGTACGGGTATTCAGTAGCAACAACATTCGTTCTAACGGGTTATACGCCATTTTATGACGCATCTGCATTATTGATTACTTTCATCCTCTTAGGTCGAACCTTGGAATCAATTGCTAAGGGTCGTACTTCAAAGGCAATTCGTGGTCTTATGGATCTACAAGCAAAAGTTGCTACCGTCATTCGAGATGGAGAAGAGATCATCATCCCAATAGAAGATGTTGAAGTTGACGATATTGTCTTGATCAAGCCCGGTGATAAGGTTCCAGTTGATGGAACTGTTCTAGAAGGAAAATCCACAATAGATGAGTCGATGATTACTGGAGAGCCATTACCAGCTGGGAAAGAAGTAGGTGATTCAGTAGTTGGTGGCACAGTAAACAAGAAAGGAGTCCTCAGAGTTAAGGCAATGAATGTGGGTCAAGATACTGTCCTTTCACAGATTGTGCGTATGGTTGAGGAAGCACAGACCAACAAACCGGCTATTCAACGAAAGGCAGATTCAATTGCAGAAGTCTTCACTCCAGTCGTACTCGTCTTGTCAATCTCCACGTATCTCTTTTGGATTTTCATTATGGGGGTTGAATGGACTCTCGCTCTTAATTTCAGCATTGCAGTTCTAGTTGCAGCGTGTCCTTGTGCCCTTGGTTTAGCTACTCCCACAGCAATAATGGTGGGAATTGGAAAAGGAGCTCAACATGGTATTCTAATAAAGACTGGAGATGGTCTTGAAGTAATACCTTCTGTAGATACTGTCATATTCGATAAAACTGGAACTCTCACAATTGGTCGACCAACAGTAACTGATATTCTTGTGACCGGAAAAAGTAGTGAAGAAGAGGTCCTTCAGTTGGTTGCTTCAGTTGAGAAGAACAGCGAGCATCCATTGGCAGAAGCTATTGTTTTCTACACAGAAGAGAAAGGGGTTGAGATACCCAAATCAACTGATTTCATTTATACAACTGGCAAAGGTGTCCGTGCATTGGTCAATGGGAAGACAATCTTTGTTGGAAATGAACAATATATGTTGGACAATTCAGTGAGCTTCTCAGACATTCAGGATCATTCAGTTATGCTTCAAGAACAAGGCAAAACCATGGTCTATGCTGCAATGGGTCAAGAACAGCTCGCGGTTCTTGCTATTGCTGATAAATTGAAGGAGAGTTCATTCCAGGCAGTTAGCACTCTCAAAGATATGGGATTGGACGTCTGGATGATTACTGGGGACAAAGAAATCACTGCAAAATCAATTGCAAAGTCCGTTGGTATTGATAATGTTCTTGCAGAGGTCCTTCCTAGCGCGAAAGCTGAACAGGTGAAGAAGCTTCAATCACAAGGTCGAATTGTCGCAATGAGTGGTGATGGAGTTAATGATGCAATAGCGCTTGCTCAAGCTGATGTGGGAATCGCTCTTGGATCTGGTACTGACGTTTCAATTGAATCCGGCGATATTGTTCTAATGAAAGATGACCTGATGGATGTTGTAAATGGTATTGAATTAGGTAAAAGAACCATGACCAAAATCAAACAAGGATTCTTTTGGGCTTTGATCTACAATATTCTCTTGCTACCAGTTGCAGCAGGTCTATTATTCCCTTCCACAGGTCTCTACCTGCAACCTCAATTTGCTGGTTTAGCAATGGCTTTGTCTAGTGTGAGCGTTGTCACAAATGCTCTGACATTGAACCGATTCAAACCACGTGAAGTTGAAATGACAAAAACGAAAATACCTCCCGCTGCATACCTTGAAGGAGAAGTGGCTATCGATCCAATCTGCAAGATGAAGGTGGATATTGCTACTTCTGATTTGCATAGTGACTACGAAGGTAAGCGATACTACTTCTGTGCACAATATTGTAAGGACACTTTTGAGGAAAGTCCAGGGCAATATCGTGACGTAGCAGAAAAGGACATAGAACCAACCCCTACGATTGCAATTGACCCGATTTGTAAAATGGATGTTGACATAGCATCAGCTGAATTAGTATCCGAGTATCAGGATAAGAAATACTACTTCTGTGCTCAATATTGCAAAGACACGTTTGATGCAGATCCAAAAGAATTCAAGGACAAAGATTTTCGGGATTAATATCGTGATGGGATTCATTTTTGCAAAACTTTCTTGAGGAAGTTCTGCAATTATCTAAGGGAAGTGTATTGCGATGGGTATCAATGAAAGAGCTTTAGTCAGGTTTGCTGGTCCTGAAGACCTTGAGTGGTGTGTAGTTGGGGATATACATGTAACTGAGAAAGTGGTTCGAAATAAGATCGTCAGTGATGAGTGTATTGTAGTTGAGCTTGATGGCCAGCTTATTGGTTACATACGCTTAGAGTATCTCTGGTCAACTGTACCATATATTGGACTTATCTTTGTCATGGAGGGATATCAGAGCGAGGGTATTGGTAGGAAAATGTTGGACTTTTTGGAAGACCACTTACGATCTCATGGACATGATGTATTGATGAGTTCGTTTCAAGCAAACGAACCAGAACCTCAAGCGTGGCATCGAGCTGTTGGATTCGAAGAATGTGGAATTATCTCAGGTCTCAACGAAGGTGGAATC
>Ga0114923_10000609_pt1 | contig 27322 bp, 30 predicted proteins | sample SumtaG_FD_89578 | JGI IMG/M metagenome (GOLD analysis project Ga0114923, IMG submission 89578) | Deep subsurface microbial communities from Indian Ocean to uncover new lineages of life (NeLLi) - Sumatra_00157 metaG | ecosystem: Environmental > Aquatic > Marine > Oceanic > Sediment | place: near... | reverse complement strand
TAGGATGCATTCTGCTCTCGGCCTGAACCAACCACTGAATTACCAGTACGGCTGTCTATGAGATCTACTACGCCACGGCCGTATATATCCGTACCAGTCTGCTGGAATTCGAGGAAACCTCCGTCTGCCAGGTCCTGCATGCGCTGAGCAGTCTGTGCAGCCTGTGTCTTGCCACGGTCAACCATATCCTGCTTGGATACAAAGAACTCGTTTCTGCCTGTGAGCTTGGCGAAATTACGCCTGTGACGTTTTAGCCGGTTTACGCCGGCGGGACTGGGATCATTGTACAGACTGATATCGGATTCGAATGTGTCGACACCTCCGCCCACACGAAAAGACATACCAGGGCGATCTCTTAATCCCCAGGTATCTCCATCAATGTGTACAAGGTTGTCGGAATTGATTGGCTGGAATCTGTTCTTCTTTTCCTTCGTTGCCTCGGCAAGGCGCTTTCGCTTTAAATCAGCGACTTCCATTCCTTGCCTGAGCAGCTGCTCAATTCCGGATTCAGGTATGGACATTATTATTTTTTCCTAGCAGCTTCTAATATAGCTTGTGCTTGTGTATCCAAATCTTGTGTGGTAGAAGCAGCAATAAACTGCTTATACAATCTGTTAAAATTATCCATTTCAACAGCAGTTTCAGCGGTATTTAGCTTACGCAGTTCAGGCTTTGCGCGTTGTGTTCGAACACCAGCAGCACCACTAGTAATCTTGCCAGGTGTGAAAGAAAACGTTCTTTTACGACCTTCAATCCTTGCTAAACTGTCCTCTAATTCTTTAACCAAATCAGGGTTTGCGGATCTTTGTTCTTTCGTTATGTCTCCTACGATATTTGCTGCATCACCCATAGCGATGGTCAATGCAGCACCATCTTTTATGACTTGCTGTGTAGTGCGCGGCGGTGCTAGTGGATCTGTTTTTTCATCAATTTTTATATTGCCAGCAAAGTCCAACTCATCTAAACCATTACTTCTGCGGGCTTCATTGATAATAGTCATACGAGCCAGGTGACCTGATGCATCAACAGCAGACTGTAATTTACCATGATCCAGTTCACCATCTCGCATAAACGATTGAACAACTGAGGCAAGCGTAGAGGCCAACGGAAACTTGTTTGCTGCACTTTTTAACGCAGCAATACTTTTGTCATTTTTCTTATTACGAAAATGGCTAAGGTTTATGCGAGGGCCAAACGAACCCATTTTATTGAGTATGTCATCAATATTGGCACTAACCTTTTGACTGGTAATATCCTCATCAGTAGCAGGACGAGCTAAACCGAGCCCGGTTGTTACGGCAAACTCGAACCCACCTGCTTCTGTATCTAACCTGTAACGATCAGCATCTGCTTGTTTTTGATCGGCCTGATCCTGTAGCTTACCAAGCTGTACGTCTTGAACAGCTTGTGCTCGTGCTTGAATATCACCAAATGAGCTAGCTTGTCTGCTGGTATGCAGTATATTGTTATCTGTTACAAACCGTTCTACGGCTGCCTGACCAGCTGTTCCAGTCGCTTCTGCCTCTGCTTCAACCAGTATCCGTTCTCTGTCAGCCTTAGTAGGTTGTCTACCATTTAAAGCTTCTGCTACAAGTCTGTCGTCTATGTAATTTTGTTTGAAATCATCACGGAAAGCTTCAATTTGTGCTACTTGAGTTTCTTGTGTTTCTTTATCCTCAAAATCATCCTTACCAACTTTAAGCTGGAATTCAGATAAATCTTGACGAGCACCGGCTGCATCGCCTTGACGATCAAAGTTTACACCTTGCTGCCTTCTTAACTCAGTTAATTGTGCAACATCTTGATCAAAATTTTCATTTTCATTTGTCTGACCAATAAGTTCGGCAGCTGTTAAACCACGTTGTCCTGTACTAGCGAGTATGGCTTCATCCTGAGTCTCTTCCTGGCGTAGCAACTGGCGCAGTGCTACCTGGTCAACATTGGGATCATTCGATACGCCACGTCCTTCCAGCGCATCAGAGATGGCTTGATTGGTGAGTTTCTTATTCCTTTTATCTGTAAAGGCATCGATCTGTTCTGCTGTACGGCTAACGCCTTCTCCAGCATTACTGAATGCCGCAATAGCAGAAGCTATAGCAGAATTAGTAAAACTTGGAACAGGTGTAGAATTAAACCTATTAGGTGTTCTAGCCACTATACTTCTCCGTTAAGGGTTAATGCGACGATATGCTACAAAGCTTTCCAAAGAGGCACTATCGAAACTACCTCCTCGTGCACCCCTTGAGGCTTGCCTGGAAATGCCACGATCCTTTACTTCATTGTTAAAAGCCTTGGCATTGGCGCCAAAGTTTTTACTGAAGGCTTCCTTCTGGAAATTGAACTGATCCTTTTGAAGTCCCAGGGCTTTGAAACCTGCATACATATTTGCCAAGGTCGAGAAGGCTCCAACACCACTATTAATTACGCTAAATTTATCTGGGAGATCTAGACCCCCAAACGGACCTTTAGCAGCACCGGGATCCACTAAACCATTCTGTAGGAAGTCTAACGAGAATGGAACACCAAAACCACCGGACTGCTGCTGTTGCTGCTGTCCCGGATTAAATATCTGGTTAAGTCCTAGAGGATCTTGTGGATCGAATTCATCGCTCATTATTACGCGCCTCGCTGTTGTTTAAGTATTTCAAACTCTGATTCAATAATGTTTGTATCATTTAAAACTTCCGGGAGTACCAGTGCTATTTCCGAAAAGTTGAATATAAGGTCATAGCCTAACAAACCTGGGTTCATATTTAAAGTCCGATTATAGAACGTTTCGGGAGTTTCTGCCATGTTATCACTTTGAGCACGAATAAGATCAAACGGATCCACGTTTGTAATGGTACCTAAGTCGTCCCATGCATCCTGTAATTCTTGCTGCCGCTCTCTATGTGTTTTTAACCAATCGTCCATTTCATGTTGTAATTGTCGGAACTCGTGACGTGCATATATACGCATGCCGGAGCGAATAAACACATCCGTGGCCTGAATGAAAGAAACGGCACTACCAAACGAGGGACTGTCTACGAATGTTTTAAAGGTTTGTGTAACATTAGTGAACGGGTTTACACTCATAGCAACCATTGTACCCACGATAGTGAATAGTGTGCCCAGTTCGCCACCTATAAGAGAACCTGCAAACGATATGATAAAACCGATAGCGAATGCCATGACATAGTAAACGGTATAAAGGGCTAACCCCGAAAGCCCTGTAAGAGATGCAAAGTTAGCTACGCCAGACAGTAAATCATAACGGTATGAAAGTACAATCACTATTATCGCTATTATGATAATTAACCATTTCCAGAAACCTGACTGATACCACTTAACCTTTTGCTCCTGAACCAGGAATACAGTAGCTGCTAATGCATCCGCCAATAGCTCTTCACGGTGCATAGTAGCTACTTCCTTAAGTAGATTTATCTTTATTGGTATCCGAAACTCCAGCTTAGGATCACTATCAGTTTCAGGATCAAAGTCAGCAGGTATCTCCGGGAACATTTCTACTATGGCATCTCTCAAACGATATTCATTATCTATTAATGGATCAGCTGTGTTGATGATGTATTTCATGCTCAGTGCCATGCACAATACACGTATATAATAGTACTCATGCGTAGATGGATCTCGGAACTGCCTGGTAAAGATTACGTAGTCATGATAACCCAGGGCATCGTCATCATTAAATGTACCCAAGGCAACACCAGGTCCGTGCATTTCCTCGAGACCTACTTTGTATGCAACGTGATTAGTATCAGACCGCTCATAATGAATTGCGTGTGTTCTACGTACTCGCAGTGTATCTCCATCCTCATCTACAAACTCGCCCTCAAAACGCTGTTCTTCAATATAAGACCAGCGGTACTCAACGTTGTAGCCACCTATGTCTCCAGCTGAGTCACCTTCTGTAATGTGTAGTGTGGAGAATGGCTGCCAGTCATGGTGAACAGGATTAGCTAGGTAATCGTCGTAATCTGCACGGGTATAGCTTTCTGTAGTGTCTAATTCACGTAACCAGTGAAAAATGTACTCTTTGGTACCCTCAATATTTGAATGCACGGGAGTTGCAAAATGGATAAAGAAGTCCCACTCCTCGGCTCCTTGGCGACTATCGTCGCCCGAAGCCTCGTCCTCAGCCTTCTGATCCAGGTAATCTTCTTTGATCTCCTGGCCGTCCATAGTTAAGCGTTTGAGTAGTTTCTCAGTAGTGATCTCAATATCTGTACCCAAGGGCTCATCGAACCAGATTTTATCACGCATCATAATTATCACAGGAAGGTATAATCCCTGGTTACTTGATACGTCTATGGCTGCTTCGAAAATAGTATCTAAACCTGAATCGACTACGTAAATCCAGTAGTATGTCTGGCTGTCTATAGTCAAATCCCACTCAAAACTATCAAAGAATGCGACAGCATCTGTGGGTGAACCTGCTGGATTATAGAGACTGGATCCAATGCGAACTTCTGTAGCATTAGCTGGGGCAATGCCTTGCCATTTTGAAATCATCCATGTATCCAATATGGCGCCATTCATATCTACGCCCCAGTCTCCACCACCGAATGAAGAAATGAATACTCCAAGTGCATCGTAGTATTCTACTCGGCCCTGAGACCTACCTGTGCTACTTTGGTGCATTACCCTGGCTTCAGCATTAACAAAATCTCCAGGAGTAACCGGATGTCCTGTTGTAGACATTAACCTGGCAGAGGTGCCAGCTGGACACGTTAACTTTGCGGACCAGGTACCGTCTTCAAAATGCTCGTTCTCTACAATTTCCATGCTAGCTGTGGGGTGTACAGCTGCTATGCTGTTTACCCAACCCGTGTTTCCCTGCTCGAAGCTGGGATTATTTATAGATTGGTTCTGGTATGCAATCTGTACAATTGTGCCAGTCAAATACTCTGTGAAATCGATGTCAAGCGGTATCGTATACGTAGAAGGAGCACCCAGATTATCTATATAGTTGAAGGTAATCCTATGATTCCAGTAACCTTGGTTAGGTTGTGGATCTAAAGGATCAGGATCAGGTATAAATACGCGTACTATTTGTATATCAGTGTTGTCTGCAAGGTAATACAGTCCGGTATCAGGATCTACAACTGGTATTTCAACAGTTTCTCTGCTCTCATCCCATACCGTATTTAGCGGAAGGCCACCTGCAGCAATCCAACCAAAGAATGCATCATTTGTGTAGTTTTCTTTGAGCCACATCTTTACCAGGAACGTGTCATCCGCCTCACCAATTGATTTATATACAAAATCTCCTGGGTAGTTTCCCGTACTTCTGTTTATAGCAGAACGGATGTCCCTGTCTAAGACAATAATGGTATCAGTACTTGATGTCGGCAATTCTCGTACGTAACCGCCTTCCTTGGTGGCATACCGAACCATTGCTTTGGACCTGGCATAGAGATTGGTTTGTAACCCGAGTGTGATAGCTTCTGATAAGCTTGCCTGCTGGCTGATAGCAGCCTGTAGAAGCAGGCTTTCCACTGTATTAGGTCTGTCATCCAATGGGAATAGCGCACCAGAAGCAGCATACGCAAAATACTTGTAGGAACTGCTAAACAGGCCCATTAGGGTGGCGGTACAAACACCGTTGGCGGTGTAAACACTGCATCACCAGCATATGAGTCGTCTTTAATCTTCTCAACTGTCTGCAGTATACCGATAATGTTGTTTATTGCGTTGGTTGCAAGTGTAGATGCTTCAGGAGCTTCTTGCACTGATTGATACACTGCATCGTAGTCTGCATGCAGCTTGGCAGCCTTGACTTCCAGGTCTCCCGCAAAGCCCAGTTTCTGTGCTCGTAAGAGTTCCATCTGGCGACCGATAATACTATTGGCAACAACACCAGCTGCTGTGGCATTGACATTAGCATCCTCTGTATTGATCTTGGCTGTCAGGAATAGTATTTCCTTATCGATCTTAGTTTCCTGCTTGCCCATCAAGGATATTTCAGCAGCGATCTTGTCTATCTGTGCCTGGGTTAGTAATTTAGTGAGCGGAAGTATTTCGTCAATTTCAAATTGTAACTTTTCTTCTTGAAGCTCAAGTATGCCGGCCTCAATTACAAGCTTGGCCCGCTGCTCATCAATTAACATGATACCCAGTAAGTACTGGGTAGAGTTAGCCAACACAGCTTCCATAGAGCCTAGATATACCTTTGCGTAATCAGCACCCTTGATACGTTGTAACTTGAACTGTGTCTCAAGACGTGCATCAATTGTGGTCATCAGCTGGTCGAATAGACCTTCGCCAAGTGCCAGGTTAGTGAACTGCGGGTATGTTGCAGCTTCGTGGAGTGTGTTGGCTGTATCAGTCATGTGTTATGCCGATCCTTTTGCAAGTGCTTGTGCCTTTCTAAGATCTTCAAGTTCATCTACAGAAAGCGGATCCAGGATTTCAATAGCGAATTCCTTAATCAGTTTGCCCCTGCGAGTCTTGTGACCACGGTCATCTTTTTGATCCACAAAAACACTACATTCTCTGTCTTTCAGGTGATCAAAAATTATACGGGGCACATGGTACGGTTTACCGTCAAACGGGATGTATTTCTTGAAGGTACCTAGTTTAGATGAGCCAACAGATATAATCTCGCCAGGGTAGTTTGTTTTATTGGGGTTCATGCACGTGATACGACAACGTACTAAACTACCGGCAAATCTACGACGCTCACCAAGTCTTTGAGCACGATATTCTGCTTCATTCATAGGTGGTTCGTAAGGTGGCGGTCCACCCGCAACTTGTGGTGGAGCTGCTCCATCATTGCCTGCAGCCAAATAAGCTTCGATAGCTGCTTGAATTTTGGCCGCACCAGCGCGGTGGTGATATTTGACGCCGAGGCTGTCGGCTTGGGTTTGTAATTGTTGAAGTTGTAAATCAGACATATCGATTCTCCTTTGGTTGGTTACAGTATTAAATACACTCTTTCCTCAGAAGGTCGACTCCTCACTAACGTGAGGAGTCTCCCAGTTTACTTACAGCGTTGCAACTGTCTTCAGCAGTGCGATCCTTTCGGCTCGCAGAGGCATGAAGCCATAGTACCACTTGATTGAATAGAACCCAATCTCGCCGTACGGGTCGTTGCGGTCAGCGGTATCCCGACCAGGCCGTTTATGGGTGATCTTGAACTTCACGGTCTTGCCATCGGTTTGGAAACCGATAGTCGTGAAAGCGCCTTCACCTACAACCAGGACTGGGTATACGTTGACTTTATTGGTACCGGCAGCGTTGGATCCCCAGAAACAAACTTCGTCTGCCTCTGAACCAACTGTTGCGCCGGAAGCTTCCCAATGCATCATCTCAGGAACGACGATAATGCGGAAGTCGCCAACTGCACCGATTTCACCGCGAGCGATTGTCCCTGCTGCGCCATACTGGGCTACAGGCAGGAATGCACGTTCACTGTGATAGTCGACCATCCGCATGAATGCGGGAATCAGTTCGGAACCAATGTATGCATACCGTGCTGCGTTAACAACGCGGGTATCCACCATACGGGAACCGGTGATTACTGTGGTCTGCTTCGGTGTACGGTTGTTGTCAAGCTCGATGCTCAGTTTAACCAGGTCGTCGTAAACAACAACGTCTTCCAGGTTAGCAGCAGCTGTGGAACCGTTTAAGGTTGCAACAGTGGTTGCATCACCTGCGAAGCGAACTGTACCAGCATTGCTCAATAGATCAAGCTGAAGTTGATCTTCAGTGATCTCATTGGCTGCTTTAACAGATTCCTGGGTAATGTGCATCAGAAGATCTGAATCGGTATCGAAGTCCAGGGATTCCTGGGTATACTCATCGAAGAAGCCGAACTTCTCAATGGTACCTTCGAGCTCGATACGGGTCATGCCGACTCGGTTTACACGTCCACCAAACTCGGTCAGTGCCGGGATCTTGGCGGTAATAGTACCAACGTCGTACTGTGAACCATAGAGGTTGCCATAGTTCATGTACAGAAGATCAGTAGTACTACGTGCGGTTACGGTCCAGCCGATACCCTCAAGAGCGACCTTAGCTGCTGCATAGTTTGCAGCTGCAAGACCTTCATTGATGGCAAAAGCCCAGACTTTACCTTCTGCGATATTGTCAGCCTCAGTCCTTGCTGCTGCAATGTTGGCGCCATCGCCTTGACCATTGTAGTAGTAAGTCAATCCACCATTTGCTGCGGGTGCAACTAAAACGATGGTCTGGCTTGCAATAGTATCAGAGGCAGCAAAATCAGCGACGAGTGAAACGCCACTGGCATCAATACCCTGATCGTTATGATTACGATCATCCAAGATTGGAAGGTAGTGATACTGCTTGATTGTTTTACCCATGTTTTTAGGCATGGCACGGACATTGGCGAGCTGACCAAAATAAGACTCTTTGGCTACCTCGACCAGTGCTCTACGGAAAAAATAATCAGTCCGGATCTGGGTACCAACTGTGGACTCAGAACCACCGGCGGGATCATTATAACCGTGCGGATTTTCGAAAGGCATTAGCTTTCTCCTGTTATAAAGTTAAACAGGGTCATTTAGGGGCGCCTACCTTGAGAATCTCTTCATCAGACATTCCCATGTAGTCGACCTTCTTCTTCCCTGCGTCAGCGGCATTTCCCTCAGTGGGACTTGCAGCACGTTTTTGATCCTTGTGCTTCTTCTCTGCTTTAGCAGCAGCATCAGCGCCTTGATCCTGTGCTGAATTCTGGGCATCGCCGCCAGCAGGGGAGGATTCACTACCTGATTTCGGTTTAAAACCGTTCTCGGCTTGAATTGCCTCGCCTACCGCCTTATATGCTACCAGGTCAGGCAGGCCCTTATGTTTCCCGAAGAGCCTCTCATTTACCAATCGTGTATCAATCTGGTCAAACACCCCAGATTCCACATGACCGTTGAGGATCCGGATTACATCCGGGTTATCCAATAATAGCTTTCTACTTTCCGTGTCCCATTGGTTAGTGATAACGTCAATAGTCCGTTCAAATGTGCCGGTACCTCGTATATCTCCCAACACATCATCAAGATCAATTTCTCTATCACCTACTGAATGGTCAGTGGGCTTGTAGTCACTATCTCCCTCTGTGGACAAGTCAACTGGATCGATATCGTTGTCCTTGAGGAACTTTTTAATCGCCTCTGGATCCTTATTGGCAACCAGGTCGATTATGAAATTAACTTTATCCTGGTTAAGAAGGTCATTCTTCTCCAGTGATTTGAGAATCCGCTGGAATGGCTTCATAGCCTCCATCTTACGCGAATAATCCACACCCATCTGCATTAGCCTTCGAGCTTCATCAGGGTTGTTAACCGTAATTTTTCTCTTGGCCGCCGTAAAGGGCGTCATAACTTCATTATACAATGCTTCAAAGTCTGTTTTTTCGGATGGTTTAGAAGACTCACCAGATTCAGAATCGTCATTAGATGAGGATTGGTCATCCTCATCAGACTTACTCTGCTCACCTTCAGTCTCTTCGCCAGTGCCGGGATCCTCATCCTTGTCAGCATTGGTAGAACCCGCAGCCCCATCGTCCCCTTCTGATGAATCGTCCTCTGAGTCGGCACCATCCGTTACGCCAGAGTCGTTGTCATCTTCAGATTCGCTGTCTGCAGACTGGTCAGAAGACCCTGATTTCTCAGAGTCTCCTGCATTTTCTTCCGAACCTTCTTCCGTAGCCACTAAGGTTTCTGGATCGAGGTTCAAAATCTCTTCATCCGACAATGCTCCCAGATCAATGTCTGGTTTGTTTTCTTCTTCTTTATTATCAGATTCTTGTTTATCTGTCACAGGTCACCGTCCTGGAGATCTTCAGCAAGTATTTCTTCTCGAGCCTGCTGCTGGTCTTCCAATGACTTCAGGGACATCTGTGCCACTTGGTAAACTTTGCGGAAGTACTGTCGCAACGAACCGATACCGGTAATTATGTTGTCAAGAGCCTTCTGCCGTATTTCATCCTGCATGTTCGGTTCTGCCTTAAGCATAACCGTCCTGCTGGCTTCTTCCTTAAAATATCCGTCAAGGATTACTGCTTTGAAATCCTTGTCCTTGTAAAGTCGACTCATAGCTTCTTCTAGTGCTATGGTTTTCTTTGCCGTTTCCATATCAATCTCAATCTCACGAACTTGTTCTTGCTCGTTCATCTTACTTCTCCTTCTACTCTCAGATTAGGGGGGTGAGTCTAGCTTGTTGATTCGCTAGTACTCTCATTGCCGCCTTTTAGAGCTGCATTCACAATATCTCTCTTCAATTGTGACTGCGCTTGGGCACCGTCTTGTTCGAGGTTACGACCATGCGTAACACCCGAACTTTGTTCTACGAAATCCAAATCAGTTTTATCAGTCTTTGATTTTGCCTCACCTGCCTTAGCTCTGTCAAGTTCTGCCTCTGCTCTGTTTTCTTCAGCCTCAGATCTTATCTTCTCAATTTCGGCTTCAAGCTTCTCTGCTTCCAGCTCTTGTATACGCTGTTGCATTGGATCAGGTTGAGGTTCAAATTCCTTAATTCGTTTAGCCAGTTCAGGCATTTTACGCAATCTGGCAATATTTTCAAGTACCAGCTGCGACATTTCCATTGGCATGCTGTTACCCATAGTCTGTAACATGAATGCCAGTTCTTGTGCTTTTGCCTCATCTGTCTCAGCTGTACTGATATCCAGTTTGACATCTACACGACCTGCCAGGTCATCACGTTTAATAGTAACGAACTCTTCGTTAGTAACGCGAACAATTTCCTCTTCTTCGAGGAATACAGCATTCATAGCCATAATCTTACGACCAATTTCAATAACGCCCTTGGCCAGGCGGCGTAAGATACCTAACTCACGCTTAGCAGCTGCATCTATTGCACTACGAGCGGCTGTGGCTGATCTACCAAGACCTTCACCTGATATACCTGACTGTGCAAATGCTTTAACACCTGTCAGTGACTCAGCTTCATTATTTTGTAATTGTAACATGAACTGAGCGGACTGCGATATCTCTGGGTAATCATGTGTATGGAAAGCAGTACGAGCATCCATTACGTGTGCATTAAAGGTGTAGTCCTTTCCAGTATCGTACTTACGCTGATTGGTGACATCCAGGGCATCTTTACGTACGCCCGTTTGGCCAGCTGCAGAACGACCCATGATATCCATCATGCCCCGGGTTACGGCGCCAGATATCTTCTGATTGTCAGTTAGCAGTTCACCATCAGGTTCACCATATACAGCTTTACGTTTGGGTAAGTATTGTATCAGTGTAAAGGGGAGACCCTCATCCGGAAATGGGGAGTCATCCATACGGATGAGAGTATCTCCAACCCAAGTACCCACTATAGGTTTGGTCGTGCCTACGTCGTCTTTATCCCAAAAGCCCCAGTATTCGTAAGCAATAAATTTCTTACGCGGCTTGTCTTTGAAGTTAAAGCTAGCATCTTCCATATCGCTACTTGTAACATCATCCGCATTTTGAATAGCATTTTTATCCACCTGGATAAGATCCAGATTCTTGTATTTACCCTCTTTCTTCAGCTCATCAAGACTGGTTTCAAATTTGTATATAATAAACTGCGCTTTATCGATCTTACCCTTACACGTTGGGTCAATTATGCAAGAGTTGTATTCGCATACATCAACGGTAGGTTGGTTGCGAACAGTTTTCATTACAGTCTTGGTAGGCTGTTCTGGGTCTGGCACCAGTTCTACTGGTACGCCGGCCTGCATTGAGAGTTCTACAGTTTCAAGCAGCTCAGGCGGTAACTGTTCAGAACCTTCGGGGTTGCTGGACAGCATACCAATAGCCTGAACCACCATCTTGTAAAGCTCTGGATCCTGGATAGGTGTCGGTATTAGATTTGGCTCTTCGACTTCCTTTTCTTTGAAGTCCCAGCCTGTACGTACAACAATACTACCTTCATCCACACCCGTGCGTATGTATTCATCAATGAATGCAACTTTATCTATTTTGGTATTGAATTGGTTATTCAGTATTATACCGTTTTGAACAGCAGCATCGGAATCTTCCCATGTCTCGGGATCCGTCTTAAAGATGTTATCGTTGCTCAGAAAGGCTTCAGACAGCGAAGCATATCGCCACTCTGCCTGTTTACGTATCAATTTTGGTACGATTGTGGATCTGCCAGTAACCTTGGTTATTTTGGCAGATCCAGTGACATTGAGGTTATCAAGCCATGTTATGACATCAGTTACATGAGCATCATGGTGATTAGCGGCCTTCTCCAGGTCTCCCTTGAGATCAGCAAGCTTCGGCTCATTTTCCCAATCAGTGAGCTTCTCTGGTTCTATTTCTGGTCCTAGGCCCAGGTCTTCATCAGCTGTTGTTGTCATAAAACACCTTATGCATTTGAATTGAGATTATATTAGTTTCCATAACGTAAAGCTACCTTATCAAAGTTCAGAGAATGCTCTGCCATCACCTGAGTCGTACATCCAGGTCTGTTCTGCGGGTGTTAGTACATCCCAAAACCAGAACATCTGGTCTGCAGAACCATCCATATACCTGGTATGTGCAGCGGTAGTAGAAAACCGTCCCAGGGTAAGAGCCCATGTAGAACCAAAGTAAGCATTTAAACTCATACCAGCCGGTAACGATGTAGTATCTACTGTACTATTAGCTACCCTGATTGAAATAGTATCATTTGTTTTGTTGTATTCAAAATAAATGTGGTAATTAGTACCAGTAACGGGGGATCCAAAGTTATTAGCCACAACAGTATACTCGTTAACACCACTGTTTACAGAGAATTTAAAACGATCTAAACCAGCATCGTAAATAAGAGACCAATCTCTGTATTGTGGATTTACTGTAGGAAGTATATCTTTTCTGCCTCTGCTAATAATGTATTCATCAGCAGCTTTTGAATCTAAAACTACATCTACACATATGGAGAAATTATCTACAGTTTGTATTTCTTGCGCCATAGCTGTACCTTCAGCTGCTAGAGCTGAGGTACTGAAATCTGCTGCTTGTCCGTGCCGCCAACCAGCACGGTTTGTAACCGTTCCAGCATCGACCGGAAGATTCTGCTTACCCATTGCACCAATTCTGGTTACGGATCCTACCTCATCCATTTCCCAGCATTCAAACAGTTTCTCTTTAATACCAGAAAAACCATTTGATGTTATCGTTAATGGGTCCTCTAGGAAGGCCAATGGATTGCCCAGGTAACCACTGCTACCTGCGCTGTATTCCAGTTCAAAATCTAAAACGATTGTATCGGTTAGAGGATCAATGTGAAATACTTTTGTACCTAATCCACCTACACCGGCCTGTGAAGCAGTTAACCATATTCTTCCGCTAACTCGACTAACCTGAAAATGAGCGGCCGTACTAGTTGCACCTTCAAAGTCCATTTGGTCGACAAGCGTTATTGTTGGTCCAATAGGGTTAAACGTGTAGGCACGTAATGTATAGGTGAAAGCTCCGCCCTGCTCTAATGCTACGAAGTAATCAGCATTGGGGGAGAAACCAACAGCTGTAACAAGACCAGTTGCACCATCTTGTCCCAGATAGGTTGTTGTAAGGGTTGTTGGGTTTGTTCTAAAGAAATGCACTGCAATGCCGGAGGCTTGTAGCATATTTGCAATGTAACCTGAATTAGGATCATGTCCGAAAAAACTAATACCAGATACTGTAGGATAATCAATAACTGTACTTAACCTGGTCTGCTCTACTAATGCTCCGCTGCTTTCTATAAATGCAGCCATATCTGAACCACGAGATGCAATGGATACAAACGCATCTCCATATCCGCGTTCGCCGGCAAGACCGTAATTTATATCAAAGAATCCTAACCAAAACGCTTTACCAACTACAGGTGTTAATTCTACGATGTCGTTAGTAAAGTTGTATGGTAGAACATCTTGATAACCTACGAATCTTCCCTGGTTTCCTAAGGTTAAATCAAATTCAGTGGCAGTAAATATTACCTTATTGTCCCCAACTGGTACCATATGTTTTGTAACACCACCAGTGCCACCGTGACCACCAGTTGCCACATCGGAAAAAGTATGTCCTCTCCAGACAAACTCATGTGGATGTCTGTTCGTACCTTCCATGTCTACTATTACAGTATTACCGTTTGAAATAACTGATACATTTTTACCTACGTTAAACTGTCCGAAATCAGTGGCAATACCTGTATCAAAATTAAGTCCTATGTACCGACATCTCCAAGATTGGTCAGTAGCCATAAGTACAAACTCATAATCCAGGAAATCATCCGTGGCTGGAGGAGTACCTGCATCAGGAAACCATTGGTATATCGCTGACATTATGGCTCTACTTTAATGCCGGTTACAGCTACTTTTAAATCCATACCAGCAATTGTTGATCCAACAGCGGCAACGAATACTTTGAATTCGGCATCATCTGGTATATCAGTTATATCGAGTACTGCTGGTATAGAGGCTGTGACTGAAGTCTTCTCAGTAGCATCAATAGTGAGGTGTGTCGAGAATAACTGGGCACCATTCATTGTCATGGTGATAGTCATTTGGGATCCTGTAGGTGCCGTAGTAAGGCTGGCCCGGACATACCCTGTAGCCAGATCCAAGGCGTATGGCGCCCTGAATGTGGTTTTAGGTGTAACAACGTCTACATCAATAGGTGTTACTTCATCAGAACATGAGGCAATGATTGTATCAAACAGACTATTCTGATCAGTGCCAGCAGGCCCTGCGGGCCCTGTGGCACCCACATTAGGCGTAGACCTGGTTGTGTACATCGCCAACGCCATCTGCGGGTTGACAATGAGAGCAGCTCTTTCAATACTCTTCAGGTATCCAACTGGCTTACTTTCAGCGCCTGGGCGTAGAAAAATAGTCATGTAGTCATCTCCCGGGACAAGTGTATATTACCCATTACGAGTCTCACTATATCTCCAGCAGGCGGAACCATTTCTATATCGTATACGGCATCAACAAAGTCGAATGCAGTAGTTGCTGCAGCAGATACAATTATTTGCACACTGGCATCAGCTTCGGTAACAACGCAACCACCACCCGCACTCGTGAGTACGACGATAGGAGTTGACGTGTGCCAGTTCTTTCGAATTGTACAGCGAGCGGTATAACCGGTGATAGTAGCTGGGGCATACCAGGTAATCTCGCCGGTGCCTGGTGTCCATATATGCGCTACGGAACTTACCGGAAGACTGAATGTATTTGCATCAATTCTGGCTGCAAGTTCAATACCGGTATTCCTACTGTTTAGATCATCAATACCATCGACACCGGAGACTATAACTGGTGTATCAGAAACTGTAGGCAGACCGTGGCCAGTAACCTTAAGGACGGTTGGGTACCCAATGGTTATATCCTCGATTGGTGCCATTTGTTTACCGCCGCCATACCAGTTCCAGGTCTGGGTAAAGTATGCACCCTGTTCCATTGTTAGGTTAAAAATTGGTGTAGTCATTTACATGCCTCGCTGTAATTCAGTGGTACCAGTCTGCAAGTTGTCTGGCGCTGTTAAGTCATATTGAAGTCGCATTCTATCATTATCCAGGACTGTAAGGATACCTGAGCCCGCATTAGCGAGATTTATATCTTCTGGCATGGCAACATGTAATAGTTGTCCATTGTGTACTTCGTAGAACTTCATTTCGTATACACCGGAATCAGCTCCAGTCTGCTCACCAAGCAGCATATACCATCTTTGGCATGTGTCCGGCATGAATCGATTATACCTGTTCTCACCCGGGGGTCCATACGTGTACCAGTACAATGTGCACTTGCCCCACCGGCCTAGGTAGTCATGGAATATGGCTGAGAAGCCCTGGCGCTGTATGTCTATACCCTGTTCATTCAATACAGGTTCATGATAAGCGCCTGTTTGATCGTTATCGCTGAAGGCTATAGGCTCGAGTTCAATGCTACCTCGACCCAGCTCTTCAGTATGATAGAGGAATACGCCGGTATCACCCAAGAAATACAACCGACAACTGCCTACTTCACGTACGTCTGCCGTCGTTGCATCTTCAAATGTTGGGTAGACACCATCCGCTTCACCAGTGGTGAATAACTTAAAGTCCACAAAGCCTCGGGAATCTATATCTCCTACGCCCCACCACCATCTGAGGTAATTCTTGCTTAACTGTGTACCATAATCATTTCTATCGGTGGATGAGATATTGTTGCCGTACCAACGTACCAGGCAGCGACCATTATCAATTATAATGTCAAAACCTTGACCCCAGAATTTCCAATTGTAATGTACACCTGAGCGCATTTTATTCATGTTCGCGGCAATTGGTGGTTTTGGAAAACTGCGTGGTACGGGGATATCAAGAGGTACTAAGGTATCACTGGATAGTATGTTAATTCTGGCAATTTCAAGTTTAGGAATCCATTCAACGTAATGTAAGGTAACGCCGGCAAAATCCAGTACCACATCGCCTGGCATCATATCGGGTAGCAGACGTACAGCTCTACCATCAGAAGCTGTGTCATATAGGTAAAGTCTTTCTGGTGTGAGTGTAGGATGCTCCACACCTATTGATTTACGCAGTGAAAAAGCATTCTTACTACCTACCTTTACACATTGCCATTCCCGCTCATGTAAAGAGTGTTTGCCCATTTCTATGGGACAAACAAGTATCTGTTGGGATGGGTCTCCGGGATCTATCTGTAAGATTTCTCTTTCAGACTCTAAGCCCAGTTTTAAGTGGTTCAGAACGTTAAGCCCTGGAATTTTATGCGGAGGACCCATTATGTCTGAATCATCTCCATAAGTGCTCTCATTACCGCCAGAATCTCTTGTTGAGGAGTGGTGTAGATCCAGGTTATGTCCAAGCTCGTGTATCGTAACGCCTACTGGTGCAGATAAATATGTTACACCACGATTACCGCCTAATGGCGCCAGACCGCTATATGCATCGCTTCTACCACGCCAGATGTGCCAATGTGTGGGAGTGAAGCCCCGCATCTCCATTGGGTTCTGTCTTGCCCATTCCCGCATCTCGGGATAACAGTAATTAGGAGCATGTGGGTTACCATCGGTACGGAAGGCGAATGCCTGACATTTTACGTCTACTTTTCCGTTGAAGTAATCTGTGTAATATTTTTCAACTATGCGAGCTTTCTTTATAACTCTTGCTTTGTATTTCTGAAACCTGGTTTCGTCTTCTCCCAGATCTCCGCCGTAGAATAAGGCAATGTGGAATTTGTCACCAAGGACGACACGAGCACCCAAGCCCTCTAATCGTGTGAACCAGGGTTTAAAACTGGATACAGCGTACTTATCTGCTTCTATATGCCAAAGGCTAAGAGCAATGCGTTCCCACTTTGGAGTAGCATCAGCTTGTTCAGAGTCGCTAAAGCGAACCTCTATATCTTTGTTAGTGTCTTCGCACCTAAAATGGAACTGTCCTACAGAGTTCTCAATTAAGAACCCTGTTATTGACCGATAACTCACTGGTCACACTCTCCCAATCTTACGCATGCTTTATCACTTCTTAGTGTTTCCAAGCGACTATTCCAAAAAATTACTTGGGCCTCAGTTAAGCCTTCGTATAGAATTTTATATTCAATCTCTGTTATTAGTGTATCAATGCTGCTAAGGGCAGCCCGGTCTTCTTTTATAGCTGAATCGATTACATGTTGTTGGAACTCATCACGTAATTCAGCTCTGGCCTCTTGATTTACGATTTGCATCGTTACATGATCTTCAGATGCTTGTGCAGTGGTCTGTAGACCCAGGTAAAGTGTACCGGATGCGCCAACTATAATTCCAATGCTAACTGTTAGTGTCGCCCATCCTAGTGCTGTTTTTGGCAGTACTCTCTCGTCATTCATAATGCTACTCCTAATCCAAGTACCAGGAGCAGTTTGTTTATCCAGTTGTCTATGGTGTGTTCGCGCTTTTCGTATTTAAACTCGTCAGCATAGAACCGTGTGATTACCTCTTGCATCTCAGCGGCACTAATGAGGCTATCATATGCAGCCTCGGTTGTGGTTAATGCAACTGCATTTTCAGCTGCAATCGTGGTATTTGTTTCGGCAACGGCTTCGTAGCCAAGGAGTGTCTTGGTACAGTCTGCAGGCCACATATCAAATTTTTCCCCGGTCTTGGGGTCAGTCAATGTCTTAAGTCGGCACAACTGTGGCAGCGGCATTGGTGTCGTGACTACTACATCCGGACGACGTACGTCACTCCAATCAGGTGGATCCCTGGTTTCACCAGTCGCTACGCACCCTATGAGAGTTGTAGCGATCAGTAATGTCATCAATGTCTTCATTTCTGTTTCCTAGTTCTTCCAATAAACGTTCAGCTTCTACTTTCGCATCTGCTGCTTTTTGTTTGTGCTTAGCGGCGGATTCTGAAAGTCGTCTTGCCTGGTCTCTATGTCGATTACGGTTCTCGTTGAGGAGATCCACAACCCTACCTTCTTTATCACGGACTCTACGATTTCTGCTAGTAGATCTCGTAGCAGCCAAGGCAAAAAGAATAGCGACTCCAATCGTTCCAAGAGTCGTGACCCAACCGATGGACTTAATCCAAGTAGTAGTCTTTTTCCACGCATTCATTTTTCGCTCGCATTTCCTGTTCAAACTGTTTACGTAATCGTTTCTCTCGTTTGAGGTAAGCAGCAGTGCCTATCACAACGGTGACTACGGCACCCTCAAAACCAAACGGTATTCTCTCCGCAAATATGGGGAAGAAAACACCAATCAAACCAATAACAATTGTGGCTAGAGCTCCTGCTATTTGCCCGGCTGTGGTACTTGAACCGGGTGCTCTAAAATGTCTGGGTTCATTTTCCATCACATAATTCCGTTGTGTTCCAGTGAGTAATGATTACCATCTTTGAATCGTCCGCCCCAGCGGCAAAGATGGTGCTGTTTTTCCCACCACTCACCTAACACTCGATGACCTTCTGTTGATCTTATTAGTCTACCATTAAACATTAGATTAAGGTCAATTGCTAGTTTTAATTTATGTCCACTTTTATTATGCCCGTAAGGTCCTGATTCACCTATGTGTCCAAAGGCTCTTGGACTGCGGAAAAGATCTCCACCACGTATACGGAAGCCTAGGAAATGTGCCTGGTCAATTAACCGTGGCAGCAGTTCCATGAATAGTTCTTGTTTCTCACCTAATCTCATGGAATAGGTGCTCCTGTTTGTCCGGAAACTCCAGAATGAAACAACTCAAGTATTCGTGCAGGTGTTATGGTATTAGGTATAATCGCTAAACCTTGAATTATGTAATCAATACCAGCGGGACCCCCCATAGTAACAACTCTGTCATTACTGACTCCTGCAACAGAATACGCTCCTGTATTTACACTGATTGTTTTGCCATTGATGTAAACAGCATATGTATTAGCAGCAGCATCATGTACTAATGTATACATCTGACCCCAGCCACCATTTGTATAGCGGAAATTAAGTGATGCCCACCACAAAGATGCTGTTTCAGTTGCTCCATGTAACATGCCAAAATAATCACCACCGTTATTTCTAAGGCGCAATGTGTAATCTGAAAATTGAATTATTTCTGGTTCTGCTGCATGAGTTCCCTCACCTCCGCCCCACCAGCACATCGTATAAGAGGTGTCGCCATTTAAAGCAGCTGGATTATTAGCTGTACTAGTAAATTCTGTTACACCAGCCTCTGTCATTCGTATACAAGTTTCAGGTTGCGATGGTATAACAGAAGCAACTCCGTATGTAGGAGCAGCGGTAAAGCTATCTAAATCAACACTATTGCCAGAGCTGTCTGCCAAGGTTCCGCTGGCCTCTTCAAACTTGTAGAAAAGAGCCGGGCTTTCAAGTGCTATTTGTGTGAAATAATTTGTTATCATGGTATTGGTCCATTAATATTACCTGCAACACCAGCATAATAAAGTTCTAACATTTCTGCAGCAGTTACTAAATCTGTTGTGTAAAACAGTCCTTGTATAGATTTTGCACCAACACCCGCAGCACCACAATGTACCCGTGCATATTGCGATGTTTCTGATCCCCAATTAGTGCCTGCTGCATATGAATTAATTAGTATGCCATTTAAATAACCATAGAAAAGTGAGGCAGAAGCATCATGCGTAATCCCAACAAATTGACCATATGGAGCATTCAAGTAATCCCGTGTAGTATCACCATTTTGATACATTTCTATTGAACCAAAAGGTCTGCCAGGACGTAACCACCTACCAGTGTTTGTTCTTATAGGAACACCCCATGAAGAAGTTTTTATTTCAAGTAATTCATTAGTACCAGAACTACCGCCTGCTACCCAACCACCAAAAGACCAATCAGCATTGCCTACAAATGTGGGAGCAAGTGTTGATCTTAACTCATCAGATGAATTTCCCCACTTTGTACACGTTTCTGCCTGTGATGGAATAATAGATGGTTGCCCGTATGTCGGTGCGTTTGTGATAACGTCTAAATGAACGGCATTGCCGGAACTATCATTACAGGCACCACTAGCCTCTTCCATCTTATAAAATAAATCTAAATGAGATAAGTTAAGTACTTCTGTGAAGTAATCTGTATCGACATTACTAACACTAGAACCACCAATAATACCCTGTTGTGGGAGTATTAACATTATGCCAATCCAAACCACAATGTTGCTTGATATTGTACCAAGTGTAGAGCCTTCCACTGTGCAGAAGGGGTTATGCCGGCACCAGCACCATTAATGGTGTCTGTATCGGGTGTTACCGTGGGTACACCAGCCCCAGCTTGTTTAACTACGCACTGGAACAGTGTATCCAGGGTGTCGGGCAAGGTCACTGCAATAGCGCCTGCGTTGGTAAATATAATCTCTTTTCCATTATCAGATCCAGCAATCTCGTACGAGGTTCCTGTCTGCACGTTAACAATGGATGATGCAGTGGCTGCAGGAGCCAGTGCAGTAATGGCCTGGCTAACGCGTTGTGCAGTGAAGGCTTGCAGAGCAGTGGCTGAGCCAGCTTCTGCATCACCTTGGCTAATAGGCGTTAATGTTATCAGGTACCATAGAGCAGCTCCTGTACCTGCACTCACGCATTGATAGCCCAAGTTGCCGGTAATATCTACCCAGATTGATCCAGGCTGATAACCTTCTGTCTGATCATTGTTGACTGTAGGAGCTGTGGTAGCTACCCAGTTGTTCAGTTTTGGGACAACCTGGGCATCTATAGCCTGCTTCACACGCAAGGACGTACATGCGAGTGTATTCTCAGCTCCGGTCTCAGCATCCACTTGACTTGCTAAGGGTCCAGCAACAGCGCCATCAGCTAATATGCCTTGGGCAGCCGTTGCGAAGTCCGCTGCATTACCAAGAGTGGCATCTATAACAAGCGCGTTAAGCTTGGATAAACTGTCTAAGTCTTCAGCTTTAACGTAATCGTCCAAGGACAGATCATCAATTGCTCCCGCAACTGTGGTTATATCGCCTAGGGCTAAATAGACAGCCTTAACGATATCGTAAGATGAATCAAGATATGTCTGTACCAGGTCAGCTAGTGGTGGAGCATTTACATTCCTCAGAATACCCATATTACACCCACCCCATTTCATCAAACCGCCATGCACCTGGTTCTGCTTTAAGACCGAATCCTTCGGTCTTGGCCAGTTCAATTGCGGTAAGGTAATCTTGCCAGTAAGTGGAACTTTCTGGCGATTCTTTGTTTATAGATGACCAGGCTCTTGCGCCAATAAAATACAGCAGGCAATCCTTCAATGCATCTGGGCACTCTACCTCAGTAGCAGTGATATCCATTACAGCTGAATAAACCACATGAGGCGGCATGGCACGGTATTGTACAGCAACTGTATCGAAGTCATTCGGATAAGGTAACTGTATAGATCTCCAACTAGGAGTGTACACAGATAGGGCTTCGCTACTGTCGTTTAGAAAAAGTTTATTGCCTTCCTCATCAAATACTTCTTCGATTTTAAGGATATCATCCTCAAATAAGTTGTCAACAGAATCTGCAATAAACCTGTCTGCCAATGGTATTGCAGAACCTGTATTCTCTTGTGCGTAATCACTATGCAATACGTAAATAGCGATAGACTCATCTTGCTCGATATACAGTTCCCTCATCAGTAACTGAAACCGTTTATAAAGGTCATCAAGACCTAGATTCAAATAAGAGATTACCTGCTCCCAGTCACTGGGATCAAGCTCATTGGCCAACTCCTCGGCCTTGTAGTTACCCAGGTCAAGTTGTTTAAACTCACCATAGAGTAAGTCTTTAAAAATCTTTGATAAAATCATACTATGTAGCTCTCCAAGGCTGTTTCGTCACTATCTTGTTCCCAACCACCCCAGATCTTATCCTCTGCATCCGGATTGGGTGAGACTTGGCTGGGCTTCCATGCTGTCAATAGTGCCAGCTGCGAAATGGTATCTATGAAGTCGTCCTTCTTTGACTTGAAACCGCCTATGGCAGCCAAGGTCAACTCATTAACGGCCTCAATCATTGGTGTCTCCATTCGCATCTCTTCAGGAAACCATATTCTATGTAGTTTAAACCACGGGACGACAACATTAAAGCGTTGGAACTTATCGGTGGACGGCCGGAAGCCTAATTCATTGGAATTCTTATCAGAAGCTATGTGGAAGAAGATCTGTCTATCGATCATTTCAGACTGAATCCAGGGAATAAATCCTTTTTGCTGTCCTGATATTTCGATGCCGACTGATTGGGGACCGTAATCCTGAGCCAGGCGGAAAAGATCATCGATATTCTTATCCATTAACTGCTTTTTACATATTCCATCAACCCATAGCCAATCACCGTTATTATTGTAGGCCCATACGGATATCACAGACCAGTCAGCGGCGGTCTTTTCGCTGGTGGCGAAATCCGTAGTGATATAGAAGTTGTAGGCACCTCTATTGGTCATAACCCGGTCACGTTTGTACCAGATTATGTCGGAATCCTTAATAAGCCGGTCTTCCTCGGACATGATTCGGAGCATGAGCTCCTGGTTGAACGTGTCAATTTTACCAACACCCAGGGCTTTCTCATATTGCTCCAATACGTATGCGTACGTGAACCGGTCTGGCCAGGCTGATCTGAAGTCATTCGGATCACATGGGAATTCTTCGCAAATTGGGTAGACATTAACGCCCCAAACACCCGATTCTACCGCTTTGTACAGCGGATCCCGTGCATTAAAGGGCGTACCAGACCATATCGTCATGTGCCGCGTCGGATGGAGGGCGTACGTGATGGCTTTGTAGATAGTTGCCTCAATACTTTCGATGACTGTCTTGGATCGAGCATCCTCATCTGAGAGCAGATCATCAAGAACTGCCAGTTGTGGCCGTGTGTTGAGCTCTACGGTACCACGTACGCCAGTTTTGGCACCATGACCCGTGACAACAAACTCCTTACCAGAGGCGTTTGTGAAAAACCAACGTATGTCAGTAAACCTGGCTTGTGGTACAAATCTTTGTAGAAACTCGCTGTTCTCCCACCTGCGCTCAAGTCGGAACCGCATCTTCTTAACGCCGTTCTCAATACTATCTCCGACATATAGAGCATAATCTACCCTACCAAAACCAGGTAACTCGCCGTAAACAGCCAGGTAAAGGAATAAATACTCCGCCAGGAGCGACGTTTTAGCCGTACCACGGGCACACATATTGGTAATACTAGTCTCACCATCGACAATTTGGTCGAGCATGTGGTAGTGCATGACTGGTGTTTTGTTTTCCTCGCCCTTGGGACCGTTGACGAGTTTGATGAAATTTACAAACTGCAGCGCAAAGTCAGAAGGAACATAATCTGGATCCACATCGTACGAGATGTTCTCCAGATACTGCTCAACTGTTTTTGGTTTTGCTTCGTCCATAAGGACGACTTCAGCTATATCGTTCAATTGTTATTACCGTCTTGGTGCGGAAAGTAACTGTCTGTAGTCTTCAATAGTGAATTGACGTCCGGTACCATCGTTTTGTCCAAGAGCATTGCGGGCACCCTCAAACTGGGTATTTCGTGGACCTCTGTCTCCAGGGAATGGTCTACCAAAATTTTGTAACGTAAACCCGCTATTACCAAAGTCTTCTGCTGTTGGGTTATCCCTGAATCGAGTAAATAGATCACTCATAAAACCAGGTAGATTTGCAAGGGCACCTTCCTGTTTACGAGGGCGACCAAACTCTGCATCAATGTTGCGCTCTTTGAAAGCACTGAGAAGTTCAAACTGCGGTGAGAAGAAACTGCGACCAACACTATCCCGAGTAGCCTTTTTAGAAAATCGGTTCAGTTCAGAGAGAAAACCCTGTCCCGGGTTCGCCTTGTTTACCTGGTCATAATAATCACTTTCGTGTGGCATCAATCTACCCTCTCGCATTCGCCTTCAATTAATTTGCTGCCAGCGACATCATCTGCCGTCATGGCGCCTGAATCAATCATCTTACGCTGTTGTGCTGAAAGTTCCAATGTTACTTCCCGTAACTGGCGGATACTGTCATCCTCTTTAATGTTTATGTCCAGTGAGACCTGGGATACCTCGGGCATCTTAAGGTGAGTAAGCAGGCTATTAGCGGCCTCTGTACGAACCTTCTCACTATCAGCTGACATCATCAGCTCAGCCTGTGTATTAAGGGCCTTCTGATGCAGATCCTGGTTATACACCCAGGCGGGTATCATTGTCAGTTCCCAGACAGCGTTAACGATCTTATTTCGATTATAGCAGGCTACAGTGCTTCGAATAAAGCCCGCATCCTTCTTCTGTGTAATAAGGCGTTGATAGCGGACTGGGAAGGTCTTAATCCAGGATTCCTGGTTATTGTTACCCATCAACTTGAAACTGACATATTTCACTGCATTGACATAGTTAGCAAGCTTTACGTTGGGTTCTGAGAGTACGGTAGTGTAGGCATACAAGTTATCACGAAATGAATCCCTGTACTCAGGATCCGTGACTACCTGGTTTAACTCTGCTACCAGGCTGTTGGTGATATTATGCTTCTGCCGCTTGGGCATCACAGCCTTTAGAGCATCCACCGTTATGGGAATGTCTTCCGTATTAAGCTCACTCCCCGCTACCGCTGCGCTGGCGCGGGTCGTGAGCGGTTTATTATTTTTCTTCACTGATTTCCCCATATTTGTTTATAACCTTCTGGTCTTGAGAACCAAACTGCACGATCTTTATTTTTACCAAAAGCTATACGTTCTCCAGTTTCTCCAGCAAACTGCCAAGCCTCGTTTCTACTTAACCGCTGTAAATTACCATCAGGTCGTTGAACAACTGTTGGGTAGACAAACCAATTACCGTCCTGATCTACATCTGCTGCCATACTATGAGTACTTGGTGAACCTAATTCACCACCAGCATTATCATACAAACGTGGTGCTTTAGCATGATTCATGATCCTTTGAACAAAGTTCTTATCTGAATTCTCGGAAAGAATACTCATAACAGAGAAAATATCTCTATTCTGATTTGGCACTTGAACCCTCCATCCAGCAAGGACACCATCCACTTGTAGGAGCGTTACAGCGACCACACAATTGACACACCCAACCCTGAATAGCAGTGGGTCCTACGAATTTACCTAACGTTCTCGGTTCAACTTTCTCACCCTGATAAGCCCTGTTAATAGGGCAATTCGTACGTGGTTCGTGCCAGGTACCATCACAGAAGCAACTCATTTTCGTGGCCCCACACCGTCAGTGTAATTCATGGGCTTCTCGAAGCCTGCACGTCTGCTACGGCGACCTTTAGGTTGTGGCTTGGGGATGGCCTGGTTATCTATACGTGATTGCTCTACGAGCTCCTTATCAATGACAGCAACGCCATTTTCCCACTTGTGTCCTGGCTGCATATGCGGCCGGCGACCCTTAGCAGGTAAGCGGGCCATTTTCACAACCCTGCGACGTGTACGGGGAACTTGCGGCTGTATTTCGGAGACATCTGCGGCAATGTCAGATACCAGCTCGGGTGGGAGTTCTATTTCTTCTTCCTGGTCGTCTTCTTCGCTTTCTTGGCTTTCTTCCGTTTCGGAAGATTCTTCGAGTAATGATGTGGCATTGGTATTATCCGTGGTAGTGTAGGTTAAATTTGTACCTTCGAGTAAAGCTTCACGATCTCCAGGCTCTTCTTCTAGATACTCCTCAAGTGCACCGAACTCAGCTTCTACGGCAGCTATTTCTTCAGCCGTTGGCGGTTCTTGCGTATTTTCCTGTTCATCCTGGCTCTCCTCATCAGCCTGGGGTACTTCTTCAGCAGATACTGTGTCTTCTGCCTCTCCGTAAGCTGCTTCCGCTTCATCGAGAGCAGATGCTTCCGAGTGCCGGCTACGGGAGTCAGGGTCACCTTCGAAATCAGGTTGTGGTTCCACATCCGTATTTTCAGTGCATCCCAGATTTTCATCAGAATCCTCTACTAAAGGTTTGTTGTTTTCATTAGGCATGTTGCTTATTCCTGGTGGGTAGGAACAGATTACAACATACCTATAACATTAATGCAAGCTACTTCAATTCCAGCCAGATATGGCGGATAGTCCCTAATATGATAGCCAGGACCAGGAAAGGTCCAAGTACAATTATCCTGGCCACTGTCATTGGGCCAGGCAATTCCATCATCTTTTACGTGCTGCAGGCAACCCACATTCAGACCAACCAGGCCAAAGTTTAGCTTTTACCCTGTAACCCTTAGCTCTCCAAACATACAGTTGATTGTAGATCCTGCCGTATGTAGGATTTACAACCTCACCTTTATCAAAATAATATATTGTGGATCTGCGCCTGAATAGCTCACGTTTGTAATCCTGTACCATCTGATCACAGGGAGTCTTGGTGAATTCAATTACACCTGGAGCTACTGTATTGGAAGCACATGCGGTCAAGCCAAGAGAAAGGATAATTATTTTAGTTACGAGCCGCATAACCACTAATCTACACTGCCCCAGATACCCTGTCAAATTTATAGATCAAAACTTCTATAATCCGCAATTATAGAGAAATTTATAAAAAATTTCATAGAGAAAAAACAGCTAAAGTATGTACGGAAGTAGTACTTACTTAACGGACAAAAGCAAAAAGCACACACCCCCCCAAGGTCAAAAGCACAGTCTCCCAGTACTCTACTCATGTCTCCAGCTCCACACCCTTAGTGCTAAGAAGGCGGTGTGTCATGGGTACATGAGTAGCAGCGAGCTGACGTCCTGGCTAGCCTGTCCAAGACTAACAGCACACACTTAAAGCAAGAGCACACACCAATCAAGAGCAGGGTGGTGGTAGGCTTGGTGGTCAGGGCATCGCTGTTGTGTATGGATGAACGGCAACCGTCGTCGTCCTCTACTAACTAACCTAATAGGTGAATTATGGGTATTCTTACCAATACCGCTGCAACACCCGAAGTACCCGAAGCTCCCGTAGCTCC
>Ga0114923_10000608_pt1 | contig 27328 bp, 34 predicted proteins | sample SumtaG_FD_89578 | JGI IMG/M metagenome (GOLD analysis project Ga0114923, IMG submission 89578) | Deep subsurface microbial communities from Indian Ocean to uncover new lineages of life (NeLLi) - Sumatra_00157 metaG | ecosystem: Environmental > Aquatic > Marine > Oceanic > Sediment | place: near... | reverse complement strand
GACGATCCGAGCCGCTTCCGTTATCGTTAAGAACCTTCGCGAAGAAGAGCCGCGCCTCGGGACAAACACCGACCACACCCTCGTCGTTATCGACTGCGGCAATAATTCCTGCGCAATGAGTCGAATGCCCTGAAACGAGATCCTCCAGCGGATCGTTCGTTAGGTTATTCGTTGAAGCGATGTTCGGCTCTAAATCCCGATGCACGGGACGGCCCGTATCCGCAATCCCAAATTTAATCCCCTTCCCCCGCGCTCGCTTCCACGCGGCCGGGATGTTATGGATCGCGTGTCCCTTGTCCACCGTCTGGCTCATTGATCGCATTAGCCAGTTGACCTTGAACGGCGGAAGCATCGGATATTGCTCGTCGGATCGATCAGGCATGTTACCCTTCTTTCATTTTCGCAAGTTGCCTCTGGGCTTCCATTACAGCGCATCCCATGGACGCCGCGCGGCTGGAGCCGAAGAGGCGGTCCGCTCGCTCTATGGTTTCTTCGTCGTAGTAGCCCGAAAAGTAGCCAAGGTTGAGCTTCACGACCGCTTCGGCTGCTTCCCGGGCTGGATACTTGGGGTTCGTCTGCACGAAGGCCACCATCTTTTCATAGAAGGCGTCGGCTTCGGCTTGGTCCTCGATGTCCATCGCTTGAGCCCAAATGTTTTTCTCGCTCATACCCACCCCCTTTCGTTCTCGAAAAATGTTTTAGTGAAGATGAAGACGGGCGAGGCCGGTGAGGTTGGCAAACAGAATGTTCGCCGGGTTAGTGGCGCGGCCTAGATCATTCGACCGCTAAAGGCGAGCCGCTTGCGCGACTCAGAGGAAGGGTGTCTTAGATCCCGCCTCGCCCGTCTCTGTCATCAAGCTAACCGAATTCCTCTCTTTAGCACAACAAATCGACGCCGAACGTGCGCTTATATCCCGTGCGCGTCTTCGGTCCGACCTTGCCGTCTACCATCAAGATTTCACCGACAAACCCATCGGCGGTACGTCGTAATCTTTCGATCGTATCGTTGATCAATTCTTGTAGATCCTCGATCTCGTCGGGGCCGATCGTCGCGGTGAGGAGCGGCGGATCGTTACAGATAACCCCGTCCTCATAGTGTTCGCTGTTCCACCCACCATCCAACCACGCCCGGAAGATCGCCGCCGCGCCGATCTGCGCGGTAACGGATGCCGCGCCGATCTGCGCGGTAACGGATGCGGCTCCAACCTGCCCTGGTCGTGGCTGCATGGCAACTGACGTGGCATCAAAGGCCCCGTCGACAGTGTATTTTCCCCTTCTGTAGTGGTTTGTTCGTCCCCAAAGATACGGCGAGTTGATCGCATGCTTTCGATAGCCAAAACCATTGTAAGCCTCAAAGAAGTAAAGAACCTCGTCGACACGCTTGAACCGGAGTGGCGAAAGATCTGCGCGGCTGAGCTTCATCTGGATTGCGTCGAATGCGCTCTCTTCCCAAGACCCAAACGGACCCCGCCCTTTCGGCTCACTCGTCGTCGCTAGAGGATAGTCTGGCCCGCCCTCTCCTTGCGGCGAATCCCACATCGGGTCGCCGTTGTGAAGATGCGTGGCGAAATTCGCGTCGCTCTCCATCCGATGAAGGATGCCAACGAGGATCGGGGGAAAGGGGATACCCAAATTCCACCATATCTTTTTTGAAACGTTATCGTACTGGTGCGAGTTTGGCGCTCTGGCGATGTTGTGGATAATGCGCACAATACCTTCGTCTTCCGCCGCTTCGAGTTCGTTCCAAAGCCTCAAGTATTTCTTGCGCTCGTTCCAGTCCAGCCTCATAAGGTCTTGCCTCCCAACCCCGGAACCCGCCCGACTCCCCGAACCGTCGAAGCCTTTTTCTTTCGCGACAAAAGATCCTCCGTCAGCTTGCGGAGTTGGGCCGCCTGCGCATTGATGATTCCTTCCGCCTCTTCGAGTTGCTTCTTCGCTTGCTCGATCTTCTGCGAATGGTCAAGGAGAATGATGAAGATAAAATCCGAGACGCCTTGTCCCGCCGCTCCGCTTACATGAAGCAAAACCCCTTTATGCGTATCCATCGTCATCCCGTGCTCGTAAAGGGTCACCGTCCGGAGCGGCAAACTCGCGTCGAACGGGCCGAACTTATTTACGATTGGGCCGAACTGATCCGCGCCGGCAAGAATCGGATCGTTCATTTCGATACCACCGACAAACCCGCGAGATCCATCAGCGCCCCGATCAACCTCGTTGATCCACCTGACTCACCTCTCAGGTATCGATAGATCGCGCTCGGCGAATAGTTGGGAAGATCCTTCCTTTTCTTCATTGCCTCGAACGTAGAAGTCACGACATCGTAGCTCTTGGGTGCTTCCCTGTCATATCCAAGCGCGGCAACGATCTTCTCATGAAGCGTCGGCGGTCCCCTCTTCTTTTTCTTTCCCATCCTACCCTTCTTCCTCGCCAACGGTTAGCGTCAGCGCAAGCGATAATATACATAGACCTCGTCCCATGTCAAGCCCTCGGTGCTTCGTCTAGGGGAACGTGCTGCGGGCTGGCATGGCCGCAGATAACCAGGCGCTTCTTTGCCCTCGTGATCCCAACGTAAAACATCCTCACGACGCTGTCCTTCGCCTCCGTCGATGATTCGCCCGACCAGGCCACGCTTGCGGCCGCGCTGAGGTCTGGGAAGATAAAGACGTTATCAGCCTCAGCCCCCTTGAAGGAGTGAATCGTTCCGACGTAAATCTTTGGCGTATCCGTCACCGCCAAGACACCGCGCCGCTTCGCTACCTGGATAGGATATTCACTAACACGGCGCATCGTCGTCGATAAATGATCTTCATACCATCGAGACAACGTTCTTGCTGGGTCTTCGCCGAGTCCCAACCTTTCCGCGCTGTCCTTACCGATCTCACATTGAAGGCTCAGGTCCATGAGCATCTCTGAAACGGCCGGCAAAAAAACCTCATCGACAAATACATCTCCGGGCGCTCCTCTAAGTTCCTGCCTTATCTGTTCCGCCGACTCTCGACTTCCTGCCGACTTACGAAGATCGTTGATGCGCTTCTTACCTCCCCTCTTCATGATCCCTCCAGCACCGAGCGCGAAGGCCCACAACACAACGTCCCACGCAGACCACTGGCCGGCCTGATCGCCGAACATCCCTTTATCGATCTTCATCAACGCAAGATATCGATCCGCCGCGCTGTTCGTTCCTTTTCTTCTAGCTAACGGGTTCCATGCTCCGTTTCTGATCCTCCATGGATTCGAGAAAGGAACCGCGTTAGCACGAAGCGTGTTCACTGTCGGGGTCATGAGGTATGCGCACGACCCCAATATCATTGAGGTCTCGCCTCGCTCCGCGCACCTCACAGTGTCGTCGATCGCCGGCTCCGGGAACTTCCAGCTTGCCGACGTATTCTCCTCAATCGACCCGTCGTCCCCGTCGCGTGGCTCATACGAAAGCGGCTTATAGGTCGACAACCGACGAACCCATCGCATCGAAAAATCCTGGATTGATCTCGGAATTCTCCAGCTCTTTTTTAGAACGCGCCGTTTCTCGGGCGGGATGTCTTCGTTTTCGAACAACTCCGGATGAGCTCCGCGCCACGTGTAGAGCGCTTGCCATGGATCGCCGGCGAAGATCCCGGCGCCCGCCCACTTGCTCCAGCGTGTTATCAGCTTAAACTCAAGCGCTGACAAGTCCTGCGCTTCATCGGCAATGACGATGTCACATCTTACCGGAGGGTCGGTCTCATCTAGGTTCGCGTGATCGATGAGGTCCGTGAAATCCATAACGCCCCGCTCTTCCTTGAACGCTTCCCACTTCGCGCTGAATTCCTGGACCTCCCGCGCCCAGATGTGAGGAGCGACGAGCCTCGCCCGCGCAAGTTGGCAGCGCGAGAGGAGAACATCCGCCGCCGTATCGCCGGACCAATCGTCACCCGCGTCTTCGATCCTCGAGGATTCCTTCTCGCTTAACCGTAGGCCTGGGTGTTGTTCGTTCCACTCCGGAATGAGCGGCATGACCATCTTGGGATTGCCGAGCGCTCTGAATGCGTGCGAATGGAGCGTCCCGACGCGTCTCGATCGGCGAAGGATTGGGTTACGGGCTGCGATCTCGGACGCCGCGGTATGCGTGAGCGAACAGATCAGAACCGGCGGCTCGTAGCCGGGCGGCGGATCGGTCATACCGATCGCCTCGACCTGCTTGGTAAGGAAGTGCGTCTTGCCGGTGCCGGGCGGACCCCAGACGATGTAGTCACCTTCGTATCGTGTCATTCCTAAGAACCTAATCCTTACGCGGAGAAAAAAACGTAACGCAAGTGGTATGGGTCGCATGCGTCGGTCTGTTCGGTGAATCTATTGGACTTACGTGCCATATCGGCTTGCATTATACTGACTGTGACGTTTTTAAATCAATTTCTCCACGAAATCGAGCCTCTCCTCGTGCCTTGGTCCTCATGACTTTTTGCCGATCCCCAAGCTCACGGCCAAGTACGCTATGAAACTGGCCGGAATCGCGGCGCCCAGAAGGGCCGCGAAGATCCAGCACCCCCAGTAGAAGGTGAAGCAGAACACTCCCCAGATGCCTGGAAGCTCGACGTTCATCCTATTTCCTCTCGTTCCAGCCCTACGACGAAGGTCTTACCGTAGATGTCGTGATCCCCACCCACCAGCGCGGCGAAAATCTTGTTCATCGCCGATGCGCCAGATGGCCCAAGCCGAAAGTGGTCTCGCTCAAGCCGGCCCCCACAATCGCGCAGCCGCATATTCAGCTCAATCGTCAATGCGTTGGCCTCGTCCTCGGTCAAGTCGATATCCAAATGTTTCATCGTCTCTCCCCCTTGTTCGTTTGCCGTCGTCCCGAATAGTCATCCAACATCCCGAAAACGCCTCCAACCGAGGGGCCTATACCCCCCAAGAATCGCGCGAGCGTAGGGGTAGGATCGACGATCGGCCCTTTCTCGCGGCTGAGCGACACATACCCCGAGAAAGCGCCGCAGAACGCGTCCTAGAGAAGCTTGAGGCTCCCCGTTTCGTAAGCCAAATATAATCAATACTGCACCTTGGTATAGGATTAGGAATGTCATGCAAGTTAAATAGAATCAACACCTAGACCTCTAACCTAATACTGAGAAAAAACAGGCACTCCAAAAACTTTCTCCCGCGCGCGTCCTGCATGTGCGGGCGCGCGCGGCTCGCGCATACACGCGTGCACGGCTCGCGCGAGGGCAAAAACCTAATCTTTCCTATACCTTACTATACCTTACTAATCCTTTCCTCCGCCGATATTTACTATTTTTGAGCTCTTCCCCACCGGCTCGTCCTCGTCTTCCGGGTCTTCGGCGTCCGGCGCCGGCGCCGCGAGCGCGGTTGGCCCAACCCACAAGCTGCGTGAGACCGTTTTCTTGTCGAGGCGGCTCCATAGGCTGACCTTCTTTGATTTCATGCCGGCTAGTGAGAGTAAAGCCTGTAGCTGGTAACGGTTGGCGTTGTCTTTGTTGCGCGTCTCCATCCATCGTTTAAGATGAACCGCGCTGAGATGAAGAAGGCCTTTGTATATAAATGGCTGGCTCATTTGCAGATTGATCGCCAATTCATCGCGCCGAGTCTCCACTCGATAAACCTCGAAATAAGCCGCCAACGTGTCATGGATGAAGGCATCTCGATCTAGTTCTCTGGATTCGATCTCAACACACACCCCCAGGATGCGCTCAACGACTTGGTGCCACTTATCGGCCTTCATTCCGGGAATGACCTTCCCCGTCGCATCGGCAATCGCGCTCCGAAACTTTCGAAGCTCGAGAAGCCCGTCGATCCGGCCCAACTCAACACTCGACCCGTCGGCTAGTTTCAACGTGTAGACCGCCTGATCCTTCCCGATCTTCGCGAGTTCGATAACGCGAACGCCGATCAAGTTGCTCAGGTTTTTGAGGATCTTTTGCCTGTTTTTCTCCGCAACATTTGGATTCTGGATATCGCTAGGATCGTCGGTCGTGGTCAACAACTCCGACGCCGCGGAAACCTTGCCCGCGGCATTGCGGGCGTTCTTGATCGTCCGCATGATGTAGTCGCGTCGCGCGAGTTTTGTCGTGTCGATCCTATGTAACGACCGCCAACAGAACAGCGCGTCGGCTATCTCCTGGTCCGACGCCTCGGCCATCGCGAGCTGCGTGGCGATCGACTGATCATAGCCGCTCGGACTGCTATCGCCCAAGTCTAGCCTTTGTTGTTTCCACGTAAGATCGAAACGCCGATCATTCTCTCTCATGATAGCAACGATCGCCGGCGGCTCCTTCGCCTTCGCATTCGGGAGCACCGGGTCTACTTTAACGAGAAGGTTCGCCGCCCCGGCGGCCGATGTGAAACTTTGAGGAACAAGAAAGCCATCGATCTCGACCTCGGTGTAAAGATCCAATCCGGCCTCAAAGGAGCCGCCGACAATCTGTGGGCTATAGATTTGAACGTCGACGTGAAGGTCTTGCTTTACGTTCATGGTCCCTGGAACGCGCATCACACGCGCCAGGTCGTGGACCGCGTCAGCCTCGAAGCCCAGACCAGAAGCGCAAAATCGAACCGTATCGCCCCAGTTCTTCGATAGATCGGCGCACGCCTGCGCGTCGGTCGCATTCTTGATTAGGATCGGCTCCTTGAAAACCCAATAGGCTTGGAGACCGTGACCACTGTGAACGATGATGGTTGGCTCGGCCCTCACGGCTTCGATGATCTCCATGGCTTGGTCGACCGACGTAGGGAGCCGTTTCTTTTTATGAACGTCGTGCGCGATATCGATATCGGCCCAGAGGCACGAGAGCGCCCCGGCCATTTCCGCCGTCGGCCTTCTGTTCGCCGTTGTTGTCTTGTTGCTCAGGCACATTCCAAAATAGACGTTCGATACTTTGTTGTTCCCCGAGGTTGCGAACTTGGCGGCTGACCCTGTATCGTCGAAAAACTTCGATAGCCGGTTCGGATGCGTCCAGATGTAGAGCTTGAGCTCCGGCGCGATCTTGAGCGTGGGACCGAATAGTGCCGAGAGAAACAACGAAGCCGCGGTTGATCCGTTCGCCATCCCCTACCCTCCATTACCTTCATCAAGGTTACGCCCCGAGGCGCGTGGCCGGAGCCCAGCGAGCGAGGCCCCGGCCACGGATCTAACCGAGCGGATGACCTTCGGCGCCGGCTTCAACTTCAGCATCGACTGGCGCCGAACCTTCCGCGTCTTCGAAGTCCATCGTAGCGACGAACGCCTTGAGGCTCTTTTGGTATTCGCGCAACCGCTGATGGTCCTTCGCGTCGACCCGCTCGACGAACGACATGGTCACGGTCGAGTATGGGCCGCTCGGCCCATCAGGAACTGAAGCGAGAGAAAATCGAGTCAACGCTTGCCAGTAGGGGATGGCTTTCTGTGAGAGCTTGACGTTGAACAGTCCGTGCGCCTTAAGGCTGCTCGGCGCCAAGATCAAGAGCACCGGCAACACGTCGTCTTTACGGAGCAGATAGAGGTAGCGCTGCTCGGCGCATGCCTTTCCTTTGCCTTCGTCGCGAGCCGATCCCCATTGGTTCATCGAGCACCCCAGGCAGTTCCGGTGGTCCTCGTGCCCCGTGCCGAAGTTGCCGCATCCAGTGATACCATCGCGGGACCAACAGTCGGGCATCGGGTTATCATCCTTGGTTCGATCTTTGAGCTTCTTCGCATAGAAGCGACGGGCGCCGTGAAACAAAACCGGCACTGCGTCGAACGATCTTGTCGAACTGGGCTCATCCTCGCCCAGCGTCGGCATCTCCCAACTTTGCGCGCCGCCGGCGGGGATTTTGACCCGAGGCAGCGTGAATGCGCTGATCCCGGAAGATCCAAGATTATCGGTCACGGTCTCCTGGATGGTCTGCTGATCCATCTTGATAATCGCGAATTCGCTTGTCACTCGCACAAGCTCTTTGCTTTCGTTCCCATTCTTCTTTCCCATCTTGGTTCCCTTTCATCGTTTTGTGTTGAGTGTTCGTTGTTCGATCGTCTACGCCTTCGACTTTTTGATGCTGATCTTCGCGACCTCGCTCGTCGTGAGAACGGCGGCGAGATCGTCGGGCATGACAATCTCGCCCGACTCCGGGTCGGCCATCTCTCGGATGAGCCCCGCGAGCGAATTGGCGTTATAATTTAAGGCGACCATGTCACCGCTGCCACACTTCTCCAGTGCCTCGCAGACCTCGGTCTTCCCGCATCCGTCCTTGAACTTCGGCCAGATCTGAACGAAGGCCGAGACGGTGAAGCCGCCAATCTTGACGCCGTCCACGCCCTCGGTGGAGAGCGCTTTGATCGTTAGTTCGGCCAGTTCGTCTTTTAGTTTCTTTACCTTGTCCAGTTCAGCCTTCAGGTCGAAAGCACGTGCGTGTGCCGATACAAGCACTCGCGCGATGTTTGTCGCCGCCGCCCCAGCCAGCCCGCCCGCGGTTCGCTCATCAAGTGAATTTCGTGCCGTAAATACGTCGAGCGTTTCGCCCCCAAATGTTAAGTTAGTTTCCCCCATCTTCGCTCCGCTCCTCTCAGTCCAAATCGTTGATGATCGCCGGGCGCGGGTTGCGCGAACTGCGCGCGGCTTCCGTCGGTTCCATCTTGTCAAAGATCGCTCGTACGAACGATCCACTCGTAACGTTCCTCCTCTCCATCAAATTCTTGGATCCCTTTTCCTTAGCCTTGATTACCGCGTAGATCTTCTCGTCGATCGTGTCCTCTGCGATGAAGTTGTAAATCGTCATCGGCTCTGTCTGGCCTTTGCGCTCGATACGGCTGATGGCCTGATACCAGTCTCCGTAGGAGAAACCAATCGAGAAGAAAGTGAGATAACTTGCACGCGTCAGGTTGAGGCCGAGCGATCCGGCCTGTATCTGCGCGGCTAGAATCTCGCCGCCGGTCGCCGCCTTCCATTCGTCGACTTGATCGACGCGCCCTGACAACTCGAAGCACGTTCGCCCCGATCGCGCGCACGCGCTCTTGGTCGCGTCGAGATCTGGGTGGAACCGGGAGAAGGTTATCATTGGACTAGTGGCCGGCGAGTCTTCCAGTAACTCGGCCAACAAGTCTTCCTTCTCCGTGTGCAACACATGAAGCTTGCCATCGTCGTCCTTCAACGTGCCCGATGCAATCTGGTGCAACTTCATCATCTGGACGAGGATATTGGAGATCAAGATAGCGCCGCCCCCTCCCAACTCGACCCAAAGATCGCTCTCGACTTCCTGATACAAGGCCCGAGCTTTCGGCGGGAGCGTAACGTATTTATTCACGAACTGGATCTCGGGTAGATCGAGTACGTCGCGCTTGTTTACAACCAACGCGATTCGATGGAATCGAGAAACCGCTTCGTCTTCAGCCGCCTTGTTGAAGGCTACGACCTGCTTGCTCCCGTATCCGCCCATGATCGCGACGCGAGTTCGAAATTGCGTAAACCATTTTCCGTAGAGCGACGGCTCGAGGAATCGCATCTGGCCGAATAGATCCAGGACGTTATTGGGCCGAGGAGTTCCCGACAAGATCACGCGGCGTTTTGTCTTCAGCTTGCCTTCGTGACGAAAGAATTTAGAGGCGTCGCCACGAGAATCCTTGATGCGATGCCCTTCGTCAAGGACGATCATATCCCAGGCAACGCTCTCGACGACCCGCGCTAGGTCGGTGCGCCAGACACTCTCGTAATTGACGACGGTTATGATCGGAAGTTCGCTATCGATCTTGGTCTGAAGTAGTTCTGCGCGGCGCTTGATGGAGTTTCGATCCAACCCAACAAACTCCATACGCCGGTCGGTTGCGCGGATCGTCGTCTCGGCGAACTCCGCGCGCCATTCCCGGATGACCTTCTTGGGGCAGACGACCAGCACACGCTTTAGGTTGAGAAGGTCCGAAGCCGTGATAACGGTAAACGTCTTGCCTGTGCCGGGCTCAAACGCCAGATAAACGGCATCGCGCATGATGATCGCCAGCGCCCCGACGAGTTGATGCTGCATGTGCGTGCGTTTGAATTCATTCTTGATCCGCGTCGAATACTCCGGGAACCGTTCCAGGATCTCATCGCACCCTTCGCCGTTGAAGAGCGGCAACGCTTCGCCGTAGGTCTCCACCATCTTTGCCGTAGCGTCGTCCCACTGGATCTCGTGCCCGCCAAGGATGGAGACCAATTCAAAGGCCGAGTGGAGTGTGTGGGGCACGGTCCAAACCTTCGCCTGGTTCTCCCATTTCGCCGCTCGATGCGTCTTTAGCAAGTCCTTTACCGGGAAGCACCGCGCAATCGTGATCACGCCTTGGTGCGGGTGCGCCTGAACAACGCCGGCTATTTCTGTCGCGGCGCTACTCACCCGAAGGGGTTCCATATTCCTTGCGCATCTCGCGGCGCACGGCTAACCATGTTTGGGCTGCCTCAACGGCCCCATCCCTGCACGTCTCGCAGGTCTCTTCTTCGTTGACTTTCCTTTCGTACTTATTCGTATCATCAGGCCCGTCGATCGTGCTGATCGCCACGTACAACCTGAGTAGAGGGTTTGCCATCCCCTTCTTGATCTCGACCGGTCGGCCGCAAACGTCGCACCGTCGTTTTTCAAAGTCTAGCATGTAGCCGCTTCTCCCTATCGTTGTTGATGATCTTTTCGCATGCTAGTATCGCATACGCAAGAGGATTTATTAAACATCCGAGGTCTTGGGTCGGTCCGTATCGCCGAGGATGAACTCGACGTCGATCACGTCGCCACTCTGGATTCCAGCCCAATTCCTGCTGATCCATCGATGCGCGACGGTCATCGTGCGCTCGGGTGGGCATGCTCGTACATCACCCCACTCCTCAGAGTCCCAATTCATTGCGCTCTCGTGAAAACGTCCGAGGATGACGTAGTGCTCTCCGATGGCGAAGCCCGCCTGCTTGATCAGCCCCGCATCCTTGGCCTCGTAGAACTGCGCCGTCGTGAACGCGAACGCCGGGATCAGCGTTCCTCGGTCTCGGATCTCGAGCCATTTAACTTCCATGAATGCTGCTCTCCGTTTTTACGCCCGTCATTGCCGCAAGCTGTCTGGCAAGATCTCGCGTCACTCTTTCGACGTAAGCTATTGTCCTGTAGCAAGCAAAATGCTCCGCCATCTCTGGGTGCTTAGGTATGACGTCCCCACTGTGCCCGCAGTCAAAACCGAGCCACCAGCGCTCTTGGTCGTTTTCGATGTGGCGAGCGCGATCTATGCCGCAATGAGCTTCGATCTCACACGTATGAGTCGAGTGGCTCTGCTTGCCAAACATGGGATGACTCCTGGGAACCCCAACATCCCCGAAAAGGAAGCCCTGCTCTCCGCGTAAAATCCAACACGGCAACCCAGCGTGTTCGAAGCGTTTCTCGTCCGGTTCGGTCTTCCAGGGTTCTTGCGTCATATCGTCAGATCCCTTCCGTGTAACGAGATCATGACCTCGACCGTCTTGCCCGGTTCATCCTGCCCTGTTTCGGCGTAGCCTAGACACTCGACTTGCGAAGGGGAGACCGAATTGTCACCCATGCCGTGGAAATAACGAATCGGTATCACCTTCCCGTCCTCCGTCGCCAGGACCGGTTCCCCACGGCGAAGATCGCCAAAAGTTCTCGCCTTTGCGATCCCCGCCTTTCTCACAACGACCTTCCCTCCACGATGATCTTGCGAGTGAAGCGTGAGACCAACGATGCGACCCTCCCCCGAACGACTCGCCAGCTTGACGTACAACATGTCGCGGATTCCGTCGCTCCCCGCACTCGTAGCGGCGACCACCACACGATGGGCTCCGACGGGTTCGATCGTTATGTAAGTCTTGTCCATCATTTTACCGCCTCTTTATTCTTCTTGTTGTTGATGGATGCCTCGCCCGGCCCTTCGATGAACGCCGGGCGAGGTGTCTCGATTGTCGATCGTCAGCGCACGGAGGCTGCGAATCATGAGGCAAACCGCCAAAAGATATGAAAGATCAAGGCGCCGCCGCTAAGGTTCGCGAGGCCTAGATACTTGTAGTCGCGCCACTCCTGCTCCGAAATCGGGTGCCCCGTGCCCTTGACAAGAACCTCTATGGGCACCTTTTTTGCGGCCTCGGGGTTTACCGCTGCGTAGAGGACTGGCCTGTTCTCCTGCACGGTCATAGAAAGAAGCGCCCCCCCCCGCACCATCAGGGATGTCGAACCTCTGTGGGCCGTCAATTATTTCAACTGGATACTTCCAAATAAACAGTGTCATTTTAGCGGGTTCCTTTGCTTCGAAAATTATCGAGTCCGATAAGATCGGATCCCGCCTAGACCTTGACGAGCGCCGCGATGGTGTCGCACTGGGCGCCGTTATCCGTCCCGCCCGCCTCGACGCGCACAAGTAGCCGGTCCGCCTTCTTGTCTTCACTCTTCTCGGGGTCGGCCGAAGCCACCGCGACGCGCGAAAGAAGCCGCTTGACGCAGTCCTCGCGGGTTGCCGGGGCGCCGTAGTCTTCGGCGATACGATCGAATCGACCTTGGAGAGAGTGCAAACTCTTCGCGAGTCGTAACAGAGTCACCGCTTCTAGGAAGCGGTCATAGCTTCCATCGCTATCGAAAACGAAATATGGGAGTGGGGGATCCTTGATAGCGCCAAGAATCATACGAATTTCGCTGTCAATGCCGCCCTTTGATTTATGCTCCGACACTACAGGCGACAGGGTGAAGCTGTCGGAATCCCACCTCTCGATACCGATCGATATCTTGCCACCGTCGTCGTGCCGCGCGACGAGCGCGAGCCTGGGAGGCGATTCTGCCTTGAACTCCTCGGCAATGTGCTCGTCCATGGATTTCTTGCCCGCCGTCTTGGGTTCGCCACTCTTCGTCATGTGATCGCTCCTCGTTCTTGATGTTGCGCTATGCGCTGTTCGGCCTTCGATCTTCGCGCGAGCAGTTGGCCGAGAACTGCGCGCATTGCGCTTTCGTTACGACCTCACGCTCTCCGTGGCTGCCTCGAGGCGAGCCTCGATAAACCGCCCAAGGTGGTCCAATCCGACGCCATCCCCACCCTGATTCCCATGCGATCCGAAGGAAACGTGGATTTCGGTTCCGTCCAGATTCTTTACCGTCGCCCACACCCCCCACCTCCTAAGAAATGGTGGTTCCGATTCCGGCAAATCAAGAGGCTCGTCCGTGTCCTCGCCCTGGTCCTCGCCCTGCCCTTCGGCTTGCTCTTCGGTCATGGTTCCATCTCCCGTTGTTGATGTTGCGCTATGCGCTGAAATTCGGCCGTCGATCTCGATCCGGGCGCTCGGCCGGATGGCGCCCGACGTTTCACGTGAAACGTGCCTACATTTGTAGTCGGTTGGCCTCTTCTCGGCCTGGATTATCCATCTCGGCGAATCGTTTTTTCGCGGAGTCGACGCAATCGCGGATCCCCTGCTCGCTGCATTGATGATTCTGAGCGGAACGCCTAACCCATTCCGAATAGCCACCGGGATAGTCGCCTTTGAATTCCCAGGGCCATTGTTTTTGGAAATTGAGGATTCGTCCGGCGATCAGAAGATCAACGTATCGCCTTAGATCGCCCATCCGTTATCACCCCCTTTCGCTTTGGATTTGGATTTGCGCCCCAGGATCGCCGCCGCGCAGTCGCGAGAGCCGAAGCCCCGCGCCGATGTTCCAGCCTTCGTCGTATCGGGTCGAACTATTCGACTCCATGCTGTCGAGATACGTGGCGGAGAATTGCGGCGGGATGAGCTTGTAGCCAGCGAAGAACCCGAGTCCGAAAGCAGAAAAAAATCGATCCAAACTTGTACTTACCAACGTATCGGAAGAATGGGGATCTCCAAAACGCATCTTCTTCCTGCCGTCGTCATATCCATATTTGTAGGCAAACTCGAAGTGGTTCACCTCTCCCGACGTCGTATTCGCGTCGTAATCATCCCCCCTTTCCCCGGCGATCAACCCTTGCTCGTACCAGAGCGCCGTGCCGTGATCCTCCATGTTGCCGCGGGCATCGCCGCTGCCGAGTGCGCACCTCACCGTTGTGGGTATCATTGGAATCTATATCCTTTCCTTCTCAACCTCAGGCAAGTGCGTCCAGGTTCTCTTGTTTGCTATGAGCCATATACTAGATCTTGAGATCCTAAAACATTTCCCTAGATGAGTTTGCGATTCTCCAGCCCTAACGCGCCGCCTGATCTCGTATACTTCTCTGTTTGTAAGTTTTGAACAGTTGGAACCCTCTCCGCGTCGATCAGGAATCAATCCGATCTCGAATGCGTGCCGCATATTTTGCTTTGGCGTAACCCACTCTAGGTTTTCTGATCGGTTATCTGTCTTCTTGCCGTTAAGGTGATTCACTTGAAGTCGGCGTGGGCACGGAGAAATAAAAGCTGTCGCGACTAGTCGATGGACGAGGTATACCTTACTCTTCCATCGATACTGTAGGTTGACGCGATTGTAGCCGTTTTTGGTAATGGTTAATTTCAAAATTCTTCCAGGGACCGATCCCATTTGTTGGGGAGCCACAAGGGATCGTCGAACACGTCCACGATCGCTTACTTCGTAAGGCTGCTCGCGATTTTTGAACATTACCGACCGCCACATCTCCTTCGGCATCTTACAGCCCTCGCACTCTCTTGGTTTGCCTGGGGGATTCATTAGGATCTGCTTCCCCAAAAAAGCTCGCGCTCGGCCAGATGATCGGCGGTCAGCCGCTCGCGATCGGCGATAGACGTGCGACTCGGCCCCGATCGATCTTGATTTTGAAAGTCGTGCCGTAACGCCGCGCGCCAGAGCGGCAAGGCTTCCTCTTCCAGCGAGACCCCTTGATCGTCGCTCAAGAGACCGCGCAGCTCGTGCGCCGTCTCGATGCTCCCTGGCGGGATTTGTAGTTGTGCGTTCATCGTGGACCCCCTATCTCCTCGACCGGTGCGGCGATTATCGGACTGATGGTCATTCCAAGACCTTCGCCCGTCACTTGATGGAGAACGATTCGACGAATTGAATCGTTGATTTTGCCGTCGTGCGAAATGAAAAGATCTTGATGCCTCCTGAGTAATGTAAATGAGTTGCCGAACAACTTGTGGCCCGAGTCGCGGCACTTCTCGACGAACTCCAGGAACGCCATGGGCTCCTCATCGAACAATCTCTTTAGCGCATCCATCATCAACGCTACGAACGGCGCATGCTCTTCGCCGCCGTCCGCGAAACGAATCATCCTCACCTTGGTTTCTCCGGCTCCCATCTCGTCCCCCTTCTTCTCCATCGTCTGCGCTGTCATCTTCGTGTCCATGACCAATACATTAGCGTTTGCGCAAACGCTTGGCAAGGACTATTTTCGATTATCGAAGAATTATTTGCGCCGTCATATTGCGGCCAAGATTGGGGGCAGTTGGGCCAAAAGGAAAGCGCCCCGGCCGGGGAGGGGAGAAGCCGGGGCGCTCGCGCAACGTGGAGCGGAACGAAAGGTGAGCGGGAACTCAGCGGGAGATCTTGCTCGAAGAAAAGTCTACCCGGAACAGCGATCGTAGGTCAAGGGCCATGAGACGGGGCGGCCGGGTGCGATCAAAAAAAGATCTTGCGTATCTTTTGCGCAAACGCTAATATTTGGAGCGATGGTTATCAACGGTTGACCAGGAACCAATGGAGGATCGGGCGACATGATGAAATGCGTGCTGAACTTGGTCGGACTCAAGAGGGACAATCTTCAGATCGTGAAAACAATTGGCAGTCGCATCGGGCAAGTAGGTATTTACATCATTTCGAACAGGGGAGCCGTAGAGTTGATGCTCGATCGAAAGGCCCTCCAAGCGCTGATGGAAGCCTGCGATAAAGCCCTGGACGAACTTAATGCGGAAAAGAAGGAGGCCTGAAATGAGATTCAAAACCGTCCGTGAAGACGCGTTCAAGTGCTTCGACCTTGTCACCGCGCCCGACGTCCAAAGGCTGAGGGTCGCGGTGAGGGCCGGGATGATTGATGCGGCCTTGATCGATGGCGACTCGCGCTGTGTCCTGGCGCACCTGGCAGCGCCAGGACCCTATATCCATTTTAAGGATTTCTATCTCTTCAGGCCGTCAGGTGAGGAGCTAGCAATCGAAACGTTCATAGAGGGCATTCGCCCCGGCGCTACCCCGAAGAACAACCGCCGCCTCCGCGTGCTGCTCGGGTGGATCGACGCATGGCTGGCCAGGTGTGAACGATCCCCGCGCACTTTCAGTCTTGATCCGTCGGCGACCAGAGCAACGTAAAAACGTCGTGCGGCGCCACGGCCAGGTTAAGCCTGAACGGAAGTCAAGGGCTATAGGTTGCCGAGCAAGCGCCACCGAGCGGTCAGATCGTCGTAGAGCATCCAAATCGAACCGGCGCTACCGGCAACATCGCTCCGGAGTGTGACGTTGGCCGCCTGCCCCGTGATGATTCGATTGTCTGCCGAACTTCCAGCATTTTCGTTTGCCAGGATGATATCGTTAGACCCGACGTTCGTCAAAAGCCTCGGCTCCTCGATAGCGCCAGTTGCCGGCGCCACGAATCCCGTTATTGTTCTCGACGCATCAGAACTGAGACGCTGCCAGACCCTGGTTCCCAAAGCGTAGTCATTCTGATCGCCCGTTAATTGTGCCGGACTATCAGGCGGCAGCCCTTCCCAGGAATTGACCGCAAGAAGGCTGTGCTGCGAAACCCCAGAAGCCCCGCCAGCCGTCACATTGAGGTCGCCGGCTATCGACGTGGTTCCGCTTACATTCTGACCGCCTTGGATAAACCCATGCTGCGCGACGATCCGCCAATTCGTTCCGTTCGACTCAAGCACTACACCCTCATATTCAACGCCAATCACAAGCGTCGCCGCAGCGTTGATCGTCTCGGCTCCGTTCGGATCGATCGTCAGATTATTCGCTGCGTCGCCGCTACGTAGAATCGTCACTCGGTAGCCAGCGAAAGCAGTTGCCGCGGCCGCGAGGTTGATCGTGATTGCTCCCGTCGCCATGTCGGCGAAGATCGTTCCGTCGGCAAGTCCGTGAGTGTAGGGCGTGTCTGCGTTCGTGATCGTCTTGCTGAACATCGTTCCAGCAAGAGGGAGCCACGTGGAAAGGAGCCCATCAAAGACGTAAAGGATCTTGCGCGTATTGTGCCAAAACGTTTGACCGTCTTCCGGCGCCGGCGTTGTCGGGAACGACGCCGCCGCGAAGTTGGTACGCAACGCCTCGAACGCGTTGTCGATGTCCACGGCTTCCTTGCCGAGACTCTCCTCGGAGATCGGAATTGGATAGTTCTGGACCATGGTTCTTTCTCCTCGTTCGGCGGCTTATAGACCGTCTCTCCATAGAGCAAAGACTTGGTTGACCGTGGTGCCGGTAGCGTAGACGCGATTCACCATTATGTCCATCACGCCGTCGAAAGCAGGTATGGTTTGTCGTGTGGCCTCGACGGACGGCGAGTCGTAGTCAACCACCAATTCTTTCATAACCCCCTGCGTAACAACTCTCAAGGCGCATCCTCGAGACGTCATGAACTTGAACTTATCTCCAACCACAAAATCCAGCGCGCCGGCGACCAACGTAAACTGTGTACCTTCAGAATTCAGAGATACCCCCACAGGCACTTCTATGGGTCCCTTGCGAACCACCCCTCTGTGAAGCCCCTTGACCTCAAAGACACCGCCGAGTGGTACGGCTTCAATGCATTCGATCTCCCAATCGTGTACATCCGCAAGCTTTGCATCGATCATCAGCCCAGTTAGAATGCCGTTGCCAATATTTCCGTCAGACTTGATCTCTGAAAAAATGTCGCTGTTGTCGTTCGGGGTAATCTCGAATGACCTATTGTATCTTGATTGAACTTCAAAGTGTAATGGCATGATGCGTCCCCAAGAAAATATTAGGATTAATCATCCTACACATCAAGCTTCCCTGAATCAAGAATGTTGACTGGCCGTTAGAAACTCTACCCACTAGACGACCACCTCGCGGTGGAGCGCCATCTTTAGTTCCTTCAAAATCGCTCGGCCGATACGCTGCTCTTGTCTTCCGATCAGATCGTCGTCGTCCTGCCTCGAGTCGAATGGAGTATCTACCCGATCGCCCAACGCTTCAAGTCTGATCCTGAAATACTGAGCATTACAGCTCAAGTCGCGCCGATCCATCATCGCGTTGGCGAAATCGTTTTGCCTGGTCCATGTGATACCATCGTTCGACGTTTCGATCCAGAGCGTCCAGCGCATCTGGCGTTCTTCCGGGATACGATGACCGCTGACCGGCCCGAAGCGCGAATAGGCATCCATGCTCGTATTGTAGTCGAGTTGATCGATTCGGAACGTGTAGCCCGTGAAGATGTTGAGCGCAAAGCTGATGAACGTATCGGCCGCGGATCCAAGATTGATCGACCGAGAGACGAAGATCATCTTAACGTTTTTGTCGATCTGCTTGAGCGCCCGGCCATCGATCCGATTGTTCGCCCAGACCCATTCGATGAGATCGGCGTTCTGGATCTCACCCGGAACGTCGAACTGGAGAATCCCCGTTCCCAGATCCGGAACGACGACCTGCGCCGTCGGGAACTCAAAGTCGATATATTCGTCGAAGTGCTCGACCGTGAACCCCGTCGGCGCCACGACGGGCGTTGTGACCGTGGTCTTCTCAAGGGAGTAAATAAAGTGCTTGGCGTGGGGCTTCGTGTAAGCGCGAATATGGATCGGCTGGGCCAAGCTGTTCACATTGATCAGCGCCGACAGTCCCGCTGTATCGATCAGCGTAGACCCCGCCGTCCAGCCGCCGACACGAACATCGTAGCGCACCGCCACGCCCAACGCGTCCCCGTTCTTGTCGTTGACCACGGCATCCCACGTGAGGTTGTAGGTCGTTCCCGACGATGAGGCGATAGCAAAATTCTGAACGTTCGCTGGCACCTTGGCGAAGACCTGGGCATCGAAGTCGATGCGCTCGGTCAGATATGTGAACGTCGGCGCGCTCGTGATCGGCTTGCGGCGCCCTGTGATCGTCAGGGCTTGAGCCGCGAACTCAAAGACGGTGTTGAAGTGGCAACGAACCTCGACGACCTTGCTAAGGCTCGTTGTCGACTCGCCGAACCGTCGCCAAGCTTCGTCGTCGACGCGGATCCATACCTGATAGGCCGATGGCGCCGCCTCGCCCGCGCCAACCTCCGGCGCCACCCAACTCAGCGTGAACTTGGAAAAGTTCGTCTTCGTGCTCGCCGACTCGACAAGCGTGAAGAACCCGACGCTCCATCCACCGTTCGCCTCGAGCAATTGAAAGTCTGAGCGGCGAACGACGCTGGAGGCACGGTTGATCTGGACGTGCGCATTGCCTCCCTCGTCGACGCGCGTAACGACGAAGTCAGAATCCGCTGCCTCGATTGCAGTCTTCAGATTGTCTGCCGTAGTTTCTTCGTCGCCAGATACGACGGTAAAGTTGGCGCCCTCTTCAAACTGGTAAATCGTTCGGTTGATATTCAAGAAAAGCGATACGCCGCTTCCGAATAGAGTGGTGGCGTTGGAGATCGTGACTTGGACCCAGTCGACATCGGCTGGTAGATCGCCTTGCGGAACTAGAAAGGCGCCGTTTCAAGAGGCTCGGAATCATCGGTATAAACGTGCGGATGATAATCCAGGCACTCGATCGACCGATCGGTCCCCTTCTTACCCGCTGTGATCGCCATGATCACACCTTGCTGTGTGATCGTCGATCGATGCCCGAGAATGAAGCTAGCGCCGATCTCTCCGGTTGATTCATGGTCCAAGTTGAGATCGGCAAAGGCGGCGCTCGTGACCAGGAGATCAAGGACGCTCCCTTCATCAACCTCGATCGCGCGCGAGACGCCTGACCCCAACGTACTCACACCTACGAGCGCGTTGATTGCCGTCGCGATCGAGCCCATCGTCGTCGCGTTGTCCACCGAAGCGGTCCACTCTACGCCTTCGGTAAGGACGACCGGCGCTGCGCCGTCGATCGACAGCGAGATCGTATCGCCTCCGATGTTAAGGTAGTTGACGACCGTGAGAAACCCAGCGTGGATCTGAATGAGGTCAGTAACGGTAACGGGCGCCGGAACGGTAAAGTCGGTCGATAGATCCGTGGAGTCTTTCTTGCGTCGCTCCTTGTAGGTATAGATCACATCCGTTTCGAGTACAACGGACTGATCCAACTTCACGTAGGCGTCGGACGCGTCGACCTGCTGGCCACGTGTCCGGCCGCTGACCGACCATCGCTGGACCCTGTGCGAGACGCCGATCACATCGCCCGGCTCGGCCGCGATCGCCGCGAGCGGACAACGGAAACGGAAGTAGCCGCGGGTGAATCGTTCTTGACGAAGCCAGAACGATACGAGCCGCTTGACGATCGTATCCTTCACCAACCCAAAGGCCTCGGTCGTATTGCCGCGCGTGTCTCCGAGCGTTTCATCAAGACCGGGGATTTCAACCCTGATCGAATCTTGTTCAAACTCATTGGCCGCGTTTCGGAACCGTGCTTCGATCGCCGTGAATCGTTCGGTCGGGGAGATGAACCCGAACGCGAAGGAATCGTCTTCGATCTCGGCCGCCCCAAAGTTTTGCGTGACGGCCCGCTGATTCTCTAACTTGACGTTGATGGTGTCGCCTACGGTGAGTGGAAGCGCGCGAGAGATCCCGGTCATCAATAGCAAGGATTCCCAGCCCTGGCGCTGTGAATCATAGACCATCGCGGAAACGAACCGTTTTTCCGTATCGACCGAGCCAGTGAACTCGGGCACGAGCGCATCGCAGTATTCGGACCATAGCTTAAAGTCGTCGTAATCTGGATCGGTCGAGGCAATGACGTTCCCCATTCCGAAGACTTTGTTGGTCAAGATCGAACGACCGATCCACGCGGGGTTAGCTGAGTATTCCGTCGTAAAGGCTGGCGGCGATCCTACGGCCGCCGTCCCAACCTCGATCTTTAATCCTCGCATCAGCGTTAAAATCGTCGGTATGGTACCGCTTAGTTGCCCTGTTGCTCGGATGTGCGCACCAAACTTTGCCACCCCGTTATAGGCGATGGCCGCATATCGGATCTCGTGAAAAGCTATGAGGTCGCAAAGATCCTGTTTGACCTTGCTTCCGGTGCTCAAGTATCCGGGCGGAAGAAAGGACGGATCACGCTTTACCTTGATAATCATGCGGCGCGGTCCCTGCGCGCCTGGACCGTTGTCGACTTCGCTTAGATCGTCGTATCGCTGAGAAGCCCAAATCTGGTAGCGCCTCCTTTCCCTGAAGCGAACAACATCCGTTGTGATGATCGTGGCGCCGTCCAGCTCCGTAACCGTGACGATCAGGTCAAGCGTCTTGTGTCCGATCTTGCCTCTGCTATCCGTGTCCCAGAGCCCGCCCGGAAATGTAACGAGAAAGCCAACACCGTTGACGGCGTCCTTGGTGGTCCACTCGATCGTATCTTCATCGAGGCGGAATTCTTGCTCGTATTCCGTGAAGACTTCCTCAAAGCCTGGCATCACCGTTTCGGTCGCCTCGCCCATTCGAACGTGTGCGTCGATGTCTTCGTACGTGTCGGCCGGAATGCCGTTGATCAACATCCCGCTGGGGAGACTGTCGGCCTCGATGTCGTTGGTCGATGTAGAGTATTCATTCGTTCCGACGCCAATACGATCGATCGGCCCATGACCGAGCGCAAAAATCACATGGAGGATCGTATTGAATTCGGGATCGCCGGTCCTCCATGCAGCGATGATGGCCCCGCCGACCAAGTGTTCTCCATAAACAGCGCCGATGACCGACCCGTTTTCGACTACGTTCTGAATCGCGTCGAACCCGAATGCCGCGGACGTGTCGTCTGAATCTTGCTTGAAATTTGGGAGCCCAGCCGCCGACGGGGCAAGCAACTTATTCGCGGCGAGACTTAGGCCAAGACCAATGACGAGCTGACCGAATCCACTTACAGCAAAGGCGGCTACCGCTGTCGCAACGAACTGCGCTGCGGCGACGATCGCGGCGACAACCGCGCCAACACTATGATAAGTTGTGATGTAGCAAACGGTCGATTGTTCGGGAATGCGTGCGTTCCATTCGTCGTCGTTGACCGTCACGAGATGCGAGTCGAGCATAGCGACCCGTACGTCTTCCGGGGCGAGTTGTGCGAGCGTCTGGCCGTAGGGCTGGTCGTATGGTTGCGCTTCTTTGCGCTTGCTCATGAGATCGGTAACGTGGCGGACGCGAATCATTTGAGACCCAGCCGTTCAGCGTAGATCTTGTTTCGATAGAAGCCCCGAATAGAAAGCCGAAACTTGCGCATTGGAGTGCATACGACACCAAGATCTCCCCCAGAATGAAGAACACCGTGCGGAGTATTCACGCCTAGATGGTAGCCGTCAGTCAGGGTTTTGTAATGCACTCCACACTCAAGCTCGGATTCTTCAATCTTCGTCCATTGCTCCATGAACGCGCGTTGCTGAACCGCTTCCGGATCTATGCTGAGCTGATCGAATATCTGGATTCCATGTACGTGGAGGTAGTAGTAAATCCCAACCCCGAGGCAATCGAAGCCTTCCTCGGGCGATCGACCACAGAGCTTGAAGGGAACGGCGCCCACGATAAGCTCGTTGATGACTTCGATGGCCGGCCTGGTGATTCGATCGATCATTGTCGTGTCGATAGCTCCTTGATTAGATCGTTCAGCCTATCTAGTTCTTTTTGAAGGCGATGAACGCCGAGCAACGAAGAAAGCTCAGTGCGACTCATTGATAGTAGCCCCCCAGACACGAAGGCACAGGGGACGTTCGTCATTTCTAGCTTAGCTATTCGCCGACAAATACAGTTCGGACAAAGTAGAATCTCAGGTCCATCGTCGATCGTAATAATGTTCCATTGATCTTGGCCAATTAGTAAATCCGCGAATGAGTCTACGGCGTAATCCAACCCGCAATCTCGACAGCTCGATTTCGGCTTTGGCTCGGTCATTGTGCAGGTATCCCCGGAAAACCTCCAAAGCGGATTGTGATGTCGTGCGCCTGACATCCATTAGGCGCGCCGAGGGTGAAATCGCACGTTGGAAGCGTTCCGACGTAACCACACAGCGCCCCCTTGTAGTTCAAGCGACAACGTTCACGCCAGAATCGGCCCACTGGAAAGACATGCCGCATGAGCGCGATCTTGCCTAGAATGAATTTCGCGTTATCTCCCTCGACCGCGGACGTTCCAACCTCGAACGTCAGCTTCGTCGCCTCGGTTGATACGCCTGACGAAAGCTTTTTTAGGACGAGCCGAAGGATAACCTTCTGACCACCGAACCCGAAATACTTGCGCACCAGGTCCGCAATGTCGCCGGTCACATCCTTTACGTCGAGCACCAGGTCGGAGAGGTTCCCCTTTGCGTCGGTCACGTGTTGACCCACGTCGAACGGGAATGGCTCGTAGGTTCGCCCTTCGAACGTGACGCTGTCGTTGTTGTTCGTCATGAAGACGGACTCGGTGGCAGAGGGGAGGAAGTCTAACAACCAAAAGAACGGATCAACGCCCTCTTGCTCGTTGATCCGACGAAGGACTGATGCGTCGAGTGCTTTCATAGCTAATGCCCTAAGAGCATTCTTTTTATAAGCACGAAGATTGTCGGACCCGCAACCAGTGCGACACACAAGCTGCCCGCTATATACCTCGCCCGCCGATCCTCGCTTGCTTCTCTTTTATCGCACTCCTTATTCCATCGATCTGCATCCCTCCTCCAGTCTTGTTTTCGCCTATGTTCTTCATCAAATCTCTTCACCTCCCGGTTAAATCTCTTTCGTTGCTTTTCGATAGACTCCATATTGTCATGTCCCCTCCCTACGAAAGTGGTCCCAAAGCATCCGGGAACTCGCCGGCGAATTGTTCAACCAAGGTTGCCGAGATCTCGAATGCTGCGCCAGGATGAATAAGTATTTCGGTAACGTCGTCGGCCCAGAACCTACGGGGCGCCTCGACGATTGGCGGCGACCATTCGAACGGCGTTTGCTGATGAGCCTCCAAGAAGTCCTTAACCAAAGTTCGATCGGCCGCGGAATCAAGGAGCCACTTGAGCTCTTGGTAACGCGCACGAATCCGAGTCCGATCCGCGATGACGGTCGTCGTTCCGTCCGAGCCTCGAGCTGCGTTCGCAGCGTGAAGGAATTCTCGATCAATAGGAAGCTCTGGTTCAGCGCGCTCTCCACTCGCCAACGTGGGAAGTAGATCAAGCGTTCCCTCGGAACCTAAGATGCTCGTTACCGTAGTCCCGTGCAAAAGAGAAATCTGGTCTATCTGGCCTTGGGTCGCGCCGGCCACCATGGAGATGCCAACGGCGACGTAAATCACACTCCCGCCGAGCCAGAATCGATTGTTTATCAACTCGTTTCGTCCTAGCCCAAACGTGAGAATCTCCACCTGATCCGCGGCGTTCGCGTTCAAATCCGATGCATCCAGGATGGTGAGCGTACGCCACTCACCGCCGATAATGGTTTGCCAGAGTGGATCGCCGGAACCGTCGACGCCAAACGCGAATGCGAACGTGTGGAAGTATCCAACCTCTTCCTTGATCGTAAGTTGGAGCTCGTGGATATCGCCGAACCCGGCGCGTGAAGTGACCGGTGCAACGATGACCGTGTTGCCGGAAAACCCGACCTTCGCGCGAGCGATATCCGCACCGCCGACGTTCACGAACTCCACGTCGGCGGCGTCAAACGTATGGCCGGCCGAGGCGTTGAAGTCCCAAGAGGTATCAGTCGTGAGCGCCACGCTATCCGCCCCTTACTGATCGAACGGAGTCACGTAGCGCAACGTCGCCGCCATCGATCCCTTGCCCGACGAGTTGGAGGAGAGAATCTTTGTTCTCGAAGAATATCTCTTGAACACCCCGCTGATCTAGCGCCTGAATAAAGAAATTATTATTGATAACGGTCTGCCTTGCTTCTTCGTCTGCGCCGACTTGTCCGCGTCGCCGGGCACCGAGCGGGCTTACAAGAGAGTCTGATAGGGGGAAGACGGCATCGTTGATGTCGCCCCCTCCGAACGATGAGATTTTCGTTGGCGTATTGGCAATGCCACCTCTACTGACACCCTGGTTAGCAATTACGCCAAGTGTGTTGTCTACTGTTCCGATAGTTGCGCCACCGCCGCCACCGAGCAAGCCGAAGAGACCGCCGACCAGAGAACCGAGGAACCCACCGCCACCGCCCGTGCTGTTGGCTGCCGCGAGGAACTCGAAGAAATCCGAGACTGCGTTGCTTACAAGAAAACGGGTGATCTCATTCAGTATCGTATTGATTAGATTCCTAAACGCACCTTCGGCGTCTTGCGTTCCCAGCCTGATTCCGATTAGTGAATTGGTGAGGCTACTATCGATCGCGCTTGCAAGGTTACGAACGATTGGAGCCTGAACGGATAGGGTCTCGTTGAGGCGCCGCATCTGCTCCTCGGCAATCGCCCCTTGGTTCGCAATCGTCGCCTCGGTCTCCGCGATCTGACCGTTGAGAAGAATGATCTGGCGTTGTTGCTCAGCCTGCTCTACCCCGGTCGCTTCGTCGCGTCGCGCCTCGGCAAGGGCGAGAGAGCTACGAAGAATTTGGAGATCGATCGCCAACGTCTCGCGTCGTGTATCGAGTGTGCGCGCCGTTAGTTCCTGCTCGAGTTGCCGCTGCTCAGCCTCGCCCGTCGCGTTCTGGATCCTGAGCCGCTGCAATTCCTCGAAGTCGCGAAGCTGGCTTTCGATCAGGTTGGCCTGAGCCTCAAGCGGAGCCTCGGCGAGGCCGGCCGCCGCGTCGCGAATTCGAACAAGTGCATTATGCCAAGCATCCGCGGACGCCTGGGCGCTCTCTAGATTCTGCCGCTCGATCTCCTGCGTCGCTTCCTGCGCACTCGCGCGGATCGCACCGAAGACGGCTTCAAGGTTCACATCGCTAAAGGCTTGTGGGAACTCCGCCGCCGCGAGGTTCAGCTCCCGAATGTCCACGAGGGCCTGCTCGGTCGGCGTGCGGCCCGCGCGTTCGCGAGTCTCCAAAAGTTGTGACGCTCCCGCCGCTTGCCCGATTGCGCGCTGAAGGTCGGCGTTGGATGCGTCGAGCCGCGCGATAGCCTGCTGCGCTCCGTCACGCACGACAGCGACGTATCGATCGAAAAAGTCCTCGATGTCATTGATGCCCGCATCGAGAAAGAGCTGCCGGTTTGTATCGATCGCCAGTTGAACGCGCGCAATGTCCGCCTCGGCCAGCCCAAGGATCCCCGCCTGTGTGCGGCCCGCAATTGCCCTTTCACCGCCCTCAAGGAATCCCGAAAGACTCCCAACGAACGCCTTGGCCTGGTTCTGCGCTTGCGCCAGACGCCTTGTGAGATCGTCGATCACCGTGCCTATGCGCTCAGCTTCGACTTCTCCGGCACGGAACGCGCCACGAAAAGCCTGGCCTAGTTCGGACGCCGCCAACCGTTGCTCATTGACCCGACGTGTATTCGCTTCAAGATCTTGACCAAGCGCGCGTTGAATCTCAGAACGCGTACCCTGGTCTCCAGGGAAGATCCCCGCGGTTCCGATCAATTCGGCAATCGCGGTTCGAAGCTCGGGTGGAATGTCTACGTCGGATGCCGCGCGGAATATCGCTTCAAATCCTTTGCGCGCTTCCTCCAGCGCTGCCGGATCAGAAAAACCGGCCTTCATGATTTCCTGGAGCGTCTCAGTGACGGCGAGCGCCGCGCCCGTGGTCACATTACCGGAAGCCAGCGCGTCCTCCAGCCCAACCAAGAGTCGGGCGCCAAGTTGATTGATCGTTCCCGAATCAAAAGCCGTGAAGGATGCTTCCGCAAGAACCCTATTTAGTAAATCAAGCTGATCGCCGGTCTCAATATCGCCAAGGAAAGAAGAGAAATCTTCATCATCGAATCCACTTTCGGTGGGACCCCTCCTGAAAAGATTGGAAAATAATCCGCTTCCTGCAATGGCGCCTCCTAGGGGACTCGTAGCTTCCAACACCTGAAGCTGAACATCTATCAGCTTCGCGAGAGCACCCGCCGCACCGGGAGCCAATCCTATAAGGTCAGCCAGCGACTCGTTCAGGGTCTTTATGGAGTCCGTGAGACCTGCCTCGCCAAGCGCCTGGGACGCCTCGGATGCTGCGTTTTTTACTTGCTGGAACGTCCCCTCAATCGTGTCAGCCGCGCGATTCGATTCGTCGATCAGCGCGGAATTGAGTTCCCACTCTTCGTTGGCGGTATCGAGCGCTCTCGTCAACAGATCGGTTCTCGACGCGAGCGGGATGAGAACGCGAAGCGTCTCGTCGCCGGCAAGCCCAACCTTCGCGAGGGCCTGCGACGCTCGATTCCCTTGGCGATCGATGCCCTCGAGGAACGTGACAAACGCGCCGGTCGGATCGGTCTCGAACTGCCGACGAAGCTCGCCGATGCTGACGCCTACGAGCTTCTCT
>Ga0114923_10000607_pt1 | contig 27334 bp, 30 predicted proteins | sample SumtaG_FD_89578 | JGI IMG/M metagenome (GOLD analysis project Ga0114923, IMG submission 89578) | Deep subsurface microbial communities from Indian Ocean to uncover new lineages of life (NeLLi) - Sumatra_00157 metaG | ecosystem: Environmental > Aquatic > Marine > Oceanic > Sediment | place: near... | reverse complement strand
TCGATTAACATATATCCAACTACTACAAGCACAAGTATCACGAACAACAACTGCACCCACTTAAATCTTGCTGCAACTTGGCTTTTAACCTTTGTCAATTTCAAATATTCAACTACAATCGTTTGTTTGTTATCAATTGCACTTAACCCAGAAAGGAGCCCAGCAAAAACAAACAGAACCACAAAAATTTCCGGGAAAAAAGTTAGGAAGAACATATTGGCTACAATTATCAACATGGACCAGACAAGAGCGAGCGGCAAAAATCCTCCGCCCTTTTGCTGCAGTTGTTTTATGGCCAGCTTCAGGCTCGAGTACAAGCTAAACAAGATTAATAGAACGAATAGAAATAGTCCCAGCACTCCATAATTCACATACAGATTTCCTACTGTTGTTACGCTTTTGATTTGGAATTCTTCTCCTACTAGGAAAGTATGCAGATCTGGTGCTCCTTTGACAATCTCGTAATCAGCTTCAACTGCCTCTTTTATAAACGCAAAACTACTTCCACTTATCAAATGAATTCCACTCACAACCAGCGCAACCACGACTATTACAACAAATGTCCAGAGGAACGTCACTTTCGAATCCAGCTTTTTAAAATCCAACTTACGTAAATCCTTCAACTTCATCTGCCCCGCCACAATCAAAGAAACCATAACAATCAACGTCGCAGCTGCAAAAAGCACAACAAACCCTACTTCAAGATTTAAAAATGCTAAAGAAGCCAAAAATATGGTATTGATAAACGCGAGCAACATTACTTTCCAATTTTTGGCTATAAACACGCCTGCGTAAAACAAAGGAAGCATAACAAGTATCAAGAATGCATTTCTTGAAATAACCTCCTTGCTCACGATCAAATCAATTACCAGTCCAATCTCAAAAACAGAAAGTCCAAAGACAGAAAGAAAGGAAAGCCACCTCTTACTTCTACCTGCCACATCAATCAGATAGTGCATGGATATTAGAATCAGAAGTCCCCAAATAGTAATCGTCCAATATGCTTGATTTGGAAACATCCCCTGTTTTTCAACCAAATCGAAAAACTGCTTTATCAGAAGCGTAGAGATCAGTCCAATAAGCAAAAGCAAAGAAAACAAATCAAATTTACTCTCAGGAAAAAATTTCAATCCTCCAATAATGGCTTTGATAATCTGACTAGCGGAGAGAACCAAGACATAAACCATTACTACTTTAAAAAAATCTGCGTTTGAGAAGTTATCCCGAAACGCTCCAATTGTCAAAAATACTACGAAAATTAATGTAGATAAGTAATAGACAAAATCTAGAACATGAAACGGCCACAATCTTGAGTTTAGATCTGGAACACCGAGCTCGAGATTTCTCTTATCACTAAGTTTTAACTTGAGTTTTGCCATACAAATAACGGATAAAAAATTAGGAAGCAGTTAGGTTAGTAGAACTATAGTTAATGAGAGATAATGTGTCAAGTACCTCCAGTTTTTAGTATAATCAGCAAGTAATTAATAATAATTTCATGAAGCTAGTACCAGGGGGAAAAATCGCAGAAAAAATAAAGGCAAGATTAAAGCAGGATATTGCCGCAAATAACCTAATAAAAAAACTAGTGATAATTTATGCTGGAGAAAATGAAGCCAGTCAAATATATGTAGACAAAAAAACCTTGTGGGCGAAAGAGATTGGGGTGGAGACAGAGGTGATCCGACTTTTACAAACAAACACAGATGAGCTTCTTGAGATCACTGACAAACTAAATTCTGCAAAAGATGTTTCTGGATATATCATTCAACTTCCTTTACCAAAAGGAATAGACTCAAAAAGGGTTCTAGCCAATATATCAACCAGGAAAGACGTAGACGGACTTAGCCCTATGTCACTTGGAAATTTGTATCATGATATTCAAGGCGGTTTCACCTCTGCCACAGCTCTAGCCGTGGTCGAGGTTCTCAAATATATTGCAAATTATGCTGATGATCAAAAATATACAGTTGATGAGCTCACCCAGGAAGACGATGAAATACTAACGAATTTTCTAGAAGGAAAAAAAGTTTTAGTTATCAACCATTCAATTCTGGTTGGTAAGCCTCTTGCTGCATTATTACTTAGATACAAAGCAACTGTCACAATCGCTCACAAATCAACTCAGCCTCAAGACCTAGAAAAATTGATTGGGAATAGTGAAATAGTAGTCTCTGCTACTGGGCAGTCTGGACTCATCAATTCAACAATGGTTCATGACGGGCAGATATTAGTTGATGTCGGCATCAATAAAAGTGCTTTAAAGATAGGCGGTGATATAGATCCTGAAGTAATGCAAGGGAAAGACATCTGGCTTACTCCTGTTCCAAATGGAGTTGGCCCAATTACTGTTGTCAAACTACTTGAAAACGTGATTTGCTCTTAAAATACTTTCGCGCTAAAATCGCTTGAATATTATATGATTGATCCTCATGAAAAATCTTCGCAAATCTGACCCGCAAGTCGCAAAGTTTTTAAAAGCAGAAGAACAAAGACAGCAAGACAAACTATCCATGATACCCTCAGAGAATTTTTTTTCAAAGTCTGTCAGAGAAGCGGTTGGGTCTGTTGCCATGCACAAATACTCAGAAGGGAATATTGGCAAAAGGTACTACGAAGGGAATGAATTCATTGACGAGATTGAAGCGCTCGCAATCGAACGCGCTAAAAAGCTATTTAAAGTACCGAAAAATTGGCATGCTAATGTGCAGGCACTTGCAGGAAGCAATGCAAATTTAGCAGTGTATTTGGCGACATTGAAGCCAGGCGACACTATCATGTCCATGTTCTTGCCTGATGGAGGCCATTTATCACATGGCTGGTCATATGAACCCCAAAAAGCACAGGACCCCAAAAACCCTGTTTACCTTGGTGGTAGCAGGAAAGTTCACATAGTTTCAAGAATGTTCAATGTGGTGCAATACAAGACTGACCCCGAGACACAGGTTATTGACTATGAGGAGTTGGGCAAATTGGCTAAAAAATATAAACCACAACTTCTAATCACTGGGGGAACTGCATATCCTAGAGAGATTGATTATAAGAAAATGAAAAAAATTGCTGCTAGTGTTGAAGCGCTTTATCTAGCGGATATTGCGCATGAGGCAGGATTAATTGCCGCTGGAGTCAACAAATCTCCTGTGGGAATTGCCGATATCGTGACACTGACAACACATAAAACTTTACGCTCAGGCAGAGGCGCAATAATTTTTGCACATGAAGAGCTAATCAAAAAAATCAACAGGGCTGTACTCCCAGGATTACAAGGGGGTCCATTCAACAATAATATCGCAGGGATCTGCGTTGGTTTGGGCGAAGCTCTAAAACCTAGTTTCAAAAAATATTCTAAGCAAGTTGTGAAAAACGCAAAAGTTCTTGCGCTGGAATTGAAAAAATATGATTTCAGGCTTGTCTCAGGCGGAACAGACAAGCACCTTATCTTGATCGATCTCACAAACAAAGATGTCTCTGCAAAAAAGTATGCACGCGCACTAGATCATGCTGGAATTGTTTTAAATTTCAATACTATGCCAGGCGAAAAACGTTCTCCAGCAGATCCATCAGCTATCCGGCTTGGCACACCATGGATAACCACAAGAGGCATGAAGGAAAAGGAAATGAAGCGAATTACCAAATGGATGGATGAAGTGGTAGAAATCACGAAAGAATACAATGATCTAGAATTTAAAAAATTCGAGAAAAAAATTATCGCAAGTAAACAGGTTAAAATAATAGCAAAAGAAGTCAAAAAACTCTGTAAGAAATTTCCTTTAGATATCTAATATTGTTTTGGAAAAAATGTTAATCAACTTTCTCACATCCACAACCGATTTCATCTTCGAAACCCCTTTCGTCTGGACCACAGGCAAGATCTATAATTTTACAGTTCTCTAGATTCCTAGATACATACCTCTTATTAGATCCTCCTAAAACTAGCAAATAAAAGGCAAGAGCCCCAATTATCACAAGAAGCCCACCAAGAAATAGTCCTAAAAGAATGCGTTTATCTTCAATTAGACTTTTCATATTCAACAAACTAATAAATGTTATGAATTATATCTCTTCTTCTTCCACTAGTCCACCAACTCTCAAATACAATCTCTCATATTCTGCCACCATGTTATCAACTGAGAAGTAGTGCTTTACTTTTTTGTAGGCCCTTTCAATATTCTCTTCTCTGATTGTCTTGTTGTTGATCACATTCTGGATCGCTTTTACTAATTCTTCTGAATTCCCAGGTTCTACCAAAAGTCCAGTATCACCTACCACCTCTGGAAGTGCCCCCGCAGTAGTAGAAATAACCGGAATTTTATACCCCATGGCCTCGGCAACAGCCATTCCAAAGCTCTCATCCAATGAAGGCTGCACATAAATATTTATATTTGACCAAAAATCAGTCAAATCTTCTCTGACCCCTAACCATTGAATGTCAAAATTGATACCCAAATCAACGCTATGCTGCTTGAGAAAACCCTCCTGAGGCCCCGCGCCCACTATCTTGAGAATTATTTTTTTATCGCGAACATTTTTCAATTTACTCATGGCCTCAAACAGATATATCAAACCTTTTCTTTTATGTAAGGATGCGATAACACCCAAGACGATCGGATCCTCATCTTCTCGCTTTTTGATATCTCTAAATTTGACACCATTGTAAATAACGCTCGAGTCATCTGCAGTAACAATTCTTTTGCTGATCAAAAAATTCTGGACCGCTTGTGACACGCATACCGTATGAGAGGTATACTTATTCATTGACTTCATCATTTTAAGTTGAAAAAAAGCACGCCAGTTCTGGGGCAACTTGTAGTCCTTTGTCCAGTTGTGCTCAGTATAAATCAAAGGCAGTTTGAATTTCTTATTGGCCAACCTACCAAAGTGCCCAGCTTTCACACCCTGACAATGAATAATATCTCGGTTGGTCAAATTTTCTTTAATTATTTTATTTAACTTGCGAACTCCAAATAGTCTCTTTTTGAAATCAAATTCAATGGACTTTATTCCTCCAGCCTTTAATTTTTTGATTAGAAAACCCGATGGAGCAATCACAACAAACGAGAATTGCCTCTTGTCAAGATTCTCAATCAAGTGCAACATCTGGATAGGACCCCCAGTAAAATCAGAGTCGGCTATTAAAAATATTATATTTACTTTCTTTTTTCTCAATGCAAATTCGTAAAAAATCGAAGGATATTATATTAGAAATGATCACATCTCACAATCCAAGTCAAAAAAACCTTCTTCTTGTGCGTCAACTGGGCATGTTGCGTGCTGTCTTCGAATAAACCATTCATCTTTATTTTCCGGGAATCGATTAGACCAATCAATAACATTATCTGGTTTGTAATTCGGCGATGTCAAAGCCCATGTCCCCACTAAAACTAAATAAACAAAAAAGGAGAAACTGATCAGAAGACTTACGACCTTTATAGCCCCAGCTTTTACAGTTTCTTTTGTCCCCTCTTCATCCACACTTCTGAGAACCGGGAAAATCCATAGGCCAAGACCAATCCCAAGAAGAGACCCTGTGAGCATTCTAGAAAAATTCGTGCTCGCATACAAGATATCGGAGTCATCGCCTGTAAGTCCAACAAACGTCGCGATCAATTGACCCCCTCCATCAAGTGCTATTGGGATCACAAAAAGAACCACCTGATACCATTTCAGGCCTTTGAAACCAAACTTTTTCACATAGATTGCAGCAAAAAGCAGACTAAACCAAATGAAAGTGTCTCTTGTACACCAAGCATATTGATAGTCGAAAACATGCAAACTTCGATAATGAATTTGATGACAGAAAAAAGAATAGACAAAATAGATATATTTTGCGATTTCTTCGAGTCCAAGAGCCATCAGGATTGGTGCAAGTATCGCAGTCAAACTCATCAAGGCTATAAAAGACAAGAATAAATTATACGCGGAAAAGTGCTTTTTCATCTTTTTTTGTAATCTTTTAATTTCATTTGAATTCTTTCCTGGCCATTCCATCTATTTATGTCCAGATTTCCAACAATGCCCATTCTATCACCAATATTCACATTCTCAAAACGCTCCGCCATATTAAATCCCAGGGCCTCAATCCGCTCTCCTGTTTTGGAGATTAGAATCAATTTGATATGCTTTCCTTCTCTACCTATTTTAAAAATTCCCTGCACTTTAAGATCATCTATCTGGAAAATCGGTCTAGGATTACCTATTCCGAATGGTTCAAATCTCTCCAGCATCTCCAATAATTCCATACTCAAAATTTCAATAGGTAGAATGAAATCAATATGGATTTTTTTCTTAATATCATTGTCGGTTATGATTTCATTGGCGATTTTCTGCAAAGCTTTTTTAAATTTATCAAGATTTTCTTTGTCCAGAGAAAATCCTGCAGCCTGAGCATGTCCTCCAAACCTTTCTAAAAGGCTCGAATGTGTAGTAATTGCTTCAGTAATATTGTAAGCGCTAATACTTCTGGCTGAACCCGTTACTTTCCCCTTAATGATTGTCGCGCAAATTATTGGCCTATTGTACTGCTCCATTAGCTTTCCAGCAACAAGACCAATCACACCTTCGTGCCAGTCATGATCATACACAAACATCAATTTTTCCTGCTCCTGGACTCCGGAAATTTGTTCAAGCGCTTTGGTAAGCGTAGTGATAGTCAATTCCTGTCTCTGTTTATTGAGATCTCCCAATTCTTGGGCAATCTTTTGAGCCCTTACAGGACTTTTTGTAGCAAATAATCGGACCGCATCAAGTGCATTCCCGAGCCTTCCAGCTGCATTGATCTTTGGACCAAAAACAAAACCTAGCATATATGACTGAATCTCATTGAATTTGATACTTGAAGATCTGATGAGCTCCTGCAAACCGACATTCTCGGTCTTTGCCATTGCCTCCATACCAAGCTTAACAAAAATTCTATTTTCATCAACAAGAGGCATGACATCGCATACTGTAGCTAAAGCCACGAATTCTAAATATCTATCCCAGCTTTCGTCCTCTTTGGTTTGGGCAAGCGCCTGAACTAATTTATAAACAACTGCTGTAGCGCAAATTTCAGAAAAGGGATATTTCGAATTTTTAAGCTTTGGGTGCACCACAATACTCGAAGAGTCGGCCTCCCACCTTTTTTCACTTTCCTGATCAATCGTATGATGATCTGTCACAATAAATTCCATTTCAGGAAATTTTGCGATCAACTCCTGGTCTTTTATGCCACAATCAACTGTGACAACCAGATCCACACCTTCCTTTTGAAATTTGCGCATCGTATCCTCGTTCATCCCATACCCGTCATCAAATCTCGAAGGAATAAAAGGCGTCACATCAATTCCAAGCTCCCTATATAGATAATCCCACAAAATATAAGTGGAACAAACTCCATCCACATCATAATCTCCAAACACCACCACTTTTTGTTTTTTCTTCTTCGCAAGCAGAATGCGCTTTACAGCACCCTCTACGCCTGGCATAAGAAAAGGATCATACAAGTCCTCCTTAGTAGGACTAAAAAAAATTTCTTTTTTCTTTTCTGAATCAATCCCTCTCTCTTTCAAAAGAAGATCTATGATCTCAGAAGCGTCTTTCAGGATTTTTTTCATAAGCGGAAAATTTCGAATCTACTGCTGCTTTGCCATTCTATACCTTGAATATAGCCAAAAACCAGCACCACCAACCAACAACAAAACTACAAGCACGACTAAAGCCGTGATCACTTGGTCGGTCAGTTTGGCTTTTTTGTATTCATCAGTAAGAGGCAAGACTTCTTTGTCATTATTGAAAGTGATCTCTAGAGTATCTGCAGTGATATAATTCACATCAGCTTTCACTGTCGTGACATTAACTTTGACCTCATAGGTTCCAGCTCGAACCCCCATGACCCTTGCTGTAGCTACACTTATCTCATCTTCTCGAACAGACGTAGTCTGGGTATTACGCTGATTTTCTTCAGCAAAAATAATTTGTGAAGGTAATTCCCACTCCACAATCACACGATCAGAATCCAATTTTGAAGAGATTGTGGCAATTAGATCAAATTCTTTGCTTCCAGGGTCCTGCTCCCCGTGAGTCAAAACCACGTCCAAATCTTCATCTGAAATCTCAATCTCATCCACCACCTCCAAGGGCTCTTCTTGTGCCTTTACAATTGGCGTAATAGACAATAGTAACACCAATCCAACCAACAATAATTTATGCATACTAATCTACATTTTTAAATAAAGGCAGACCACCCTCAGTTGGCACATAAACTGTACCTTCGTGATTTTCCAGCGTCTTTATGTAGAGATAATTAAGGAATTTATTTGAAAGAGTTTTATTTATCTCGTTTTGAGCATCTCTTTGACCTTGTGCTTCGATCACCTTTCTCTCTGCTTCCTTTTTCTCAGCTTCAATTTCAAAATCCTTTTTTTGTGCTTCTTGCTGAGCTGTTAGTTTTAGCTCAATTGCTTCAAAAAGTTGCTGAGACAATGTCACATTCCTCAACAAAACATCCTCGACTTCGATCCCTCGTTCTTTCAAACTAACCTTCAGATTCTCAAGAATTTTCGTCTGCACTTCATCCCTTTTTATTGAATAGATTTGGTTTACAGCGTATTGTGCCACGACTTCACGAATCGCACTTCGAATCTCCGGACGAATAATCTTTTGATTGTATTCAAGTCCAAGCTCTTTATAAACTGTCGGTGCCTCATCTGATTTTAAATGATAAAAAACTGTCACATCCAACCAAACACTAGCTCCATCTGAAGCAAGAGCTTTGATCGAATCATCCCCTTCAATTTCTCCCTCACTTGTTATTCCACTCATTGTATATTCTTGAGTCCGAATATTCATTTTCTTCACATTTGCAAAAGGATTTTTCGTTTGAAGCCCTGACCTGAGAGACTCGTCCCGAACTTTCCCAAAAAGGGTAACAACGCCCACTTCTCCAGCGTCAATTACAACAATTGAGCGGAGCGCTACCATCACCAAAATAACTACGATCACAATACCTATGGAACCTACGGCAGTTTTGAGACGGGAGCGGAAATTTGTCATAGAAAAAAAGATAATATATGCCCAATGATAGCACTAAATGGAGCTTAATGTATAGTGAGAGATTAACTAAACCTGTACCTCTTCTTCCTTTGTAAAAACCCTTCCATTTTTCCACTGGCCGCGATACATCACGCCCTTGCCGTCAATCCTGTGGAATTCACATTGCGCCCATCTTGCTCCAAGCTCTATTTCAAAAGGTGTACCAGATAAATTTATAACTGCCACTACAAATTGCCCCTTGAAGCCTGGATCAGCCTTGTAGGCAAGCACCATAATCCCGCTTGCAAGGAGATTATATCTGGCAACAAAGCGCATAACAACATCCTCAGGCACATCAAGCTCCTCCACTGATTTGAATTGATAGTACTTGTTGGGTTCAAGTGTGAAGCTGTCATCCTGCCCGGGAACAAATTCTGCGACCTTTTTGTATTCTTTTGTCTTGCGAGTGAGTTTCTTCAAGAATGCCTTTGATTCAGGAATCATCTCCCAGATCTCGCCCAGGCGCACGTCAATTGCAGCTCCTTCAGGTTCTACCAGACCTTCGCCATCTGCGAAATCACGATTTTTCACCATTTTACGTTTTAGAACTTCGTTGATTGGGATGATCATTATGGCTTTGATATTTCAACATAAAAAATATTATCACACTCTGCGATACTCAGGCCTTATAATTGACATCATCAGAAAATCTTCCCACTTTCCTTCAAATTCTTCAAAATATCTTAATACCCCTTCTTCTTTAAAGCCGATTTTCTTATAAAGATCAATCGCCTTTTTATTTCTAACAAGTGGAGTCAAAAACACACGTCCAGCTTTTTGTACTTCAAATGCATATTTTATCATCACCCGCAGTGCATCAGTGGCAAAGCCTTTTCTCCATTCTTTTTTCTCTCCAATCATAATATCCAGTTCAACTCTTCTTTTGCTATTTCCTTCCTCATCACTAGCCAAAGTATTATACATAAATCCAATAGGTCTGCTTTCGAGCTCAATCATCCAGCATTCGCTCTTGTCTTTTCCTTTGATTATTTTCTCAAAATGCTTTCTAACCCAATTAAGGGATCGAGGTTTATCTCTTCCATACCAAAAACCAGCAACTTCTGGAGCGTTGATCCATTTGTGCAGGATTTCGACATCATCTTTATGAATTGGGCGTAATTTGACTTTGTCGCCTTGAATCGTTTTCATTATGAGGTTAATAACTTCTCTAATAATTGCTTTACAATAATCGGATCTGCTTGGCCTCTTGTCTCTTTCATGACCTGGCCTAGCAGGAATTTGATTGCATTTTCATTTTTGTTTTTATAGTCATCGACGCTTTTTGGATTTGAGTCGATCACTTTTTGTACAATTTCCTCAAGTTCCCCATCATCTTCCATCACGCCAAGATCACTTTCCTGCATGACTTCTGAAGGGGATTTCCCGGTTTCAAATACTTTTGTGAGCACCTCTTTTGCTATAGCAGTTCGAAGTTTTCCTTCTTTTAGGAGTTGAACGAGTTCGACTAGATGCTTTGGCGTTACTTTGCTATCAAGCAAGTCCACCTCGTGCTTTTTTGTAAGTCTCCTAAGATCGCCAATCAGCCAATTTGCAAAGTTCTGCGCTAATTTTTCATCTTTCAATTCCTGCACGCCCTGTTCAAAGAATGTAAACAGGTCCTTTGAAGCAACAATCGTCTCCGCACTATCAATCTCAATCTTTTGATCATTCACATAGCGCCATTTTTTCTCTTGAGGTAGTTCTGGAATTTCTTTTTGAATTTTCTCGACAAGTTTCTTTTCAAATCTCATAGGCGGAATATCAGGCTCAGGGAAATATCTATAATCAGCAGAGCCTTCTTTGATGCGCTGAGCTAATGTCTCGCCCGACATACCCTTTAGTCCGCGAGTTTCCTGTTCAAGCTTTTCGCCAGCATCAAGCGCCTTTGCCTGTCTCTTGATCTCAAAATCTATCACCTTCTGCAAGACAGAGATCGAGCCAATATTTTTCACTTCAACTTTGTATTCAGGAAGCTGGCCGCTTTCTGATAAACTAATATTCAGCTCAAAGCGCATCTGTCCTTTTTCCATGTCAGCGTCCGAAATTTCACAGTATCGGACAATCTGACGAAGACGTTTTGCAAATGCATCGACTTCTTCTTTAGAAATGAAATCAGGTTCTGTGACAATCTCTATGAGCGGCACTCCGGATTTGTTGAAGTCCAATAAAGTTTTGTCATCCTTGTGAATTGATTTGCCTGTGTCTTCCTCTATGTGCACACGGGTGATTCGAAATCGTTTGGCATCGCCATTCACGTCAGCCTCAAGCCAACCAGACTCACTAATCGGCTGATCATACTGAGAAATCTGATAGCCCTTTGGAAGATCTGGGTAAAAATAGTTTTTGCGGTCGAATTTTGATTCGCTTAAGATGGTGCAATTTAGAGCCAGTGCCAGTTTAATGCACTTTTCGATAGCGGCCCTATTTGGCACTGGCAGAGCGCCAGGCAAACCCAAACAAACAGGACAAGTATGAGTGTTCGGCTCCTTGCCAAAATATTTAGCCGAACATCCGCAAAACATTTTAGATTTTGTTTTTGGCTGAAGATGAACCTCCAGACCAATTATTGGTTGATATTTCATTTTTCGCTATTTATCACTTTTCTCAAAAATATGCGCAGCCTTCAAGACATTGAATTCATCCATCTGTCTGCCAATTACCTGCATACCAATTGGTAGTCCTTTCGAATCCTTCCCAACCGACACACTAATGCAGGGCAAACCAGCTAAAGCACTTGGCTCAGTCAGTTCATCTGCAAGCTCACCATAGATTGGATTGTCTTTGGTGACTCCTACTTTTGGCGCTGTAGTTGGCATAGTTGGACCAACAACCACATCCACTTTCTCAAACGCCTTTTTAAAATCCTCAATGATCATTGTCCTCACCTGCTGCGCCTTCTTGTAATACGCATCATAATATCCAGCAGAAAGAGTATATGCCCCAGTCATGCATCTCTGCTTGGCTTCATTTCCAAAACCTTCGCCCCGATTGTAAGCAATTTGATCAAGAATCGTCTCAGCCTTTTTATTTGACCTATACCCATATCTAATCCCATCTATCCTAGCCAAATTCGAAGAAATTTCACTTCGATTGATTACAGTATAAACGGCGATCGTATATTTAGGATCAAGAAAATCTACTTCAATTAATTTCGCACCCATTTTTTCCAGCTGCCTTGTCGCTTCCTCAACCGCTTTCAAAACTTGGGGCTCAATCCGATCATCAAAAAACTGCTTTGGAAGCCCTATCCTCATACCCTTAAGGTCCTTCTCCTGCAATAATTTTTCTACCAATTTCATAGGTGATTCATTTATGCTGGTAGCGTCTTGTCGGTCATGCCCTGACAAAATCTCTGTCAAAATTGCCGAGTCCTCAACAGAATTTGTCAAAACTCCCGGTCTATCCAAAGATGAAGCCATTGCAACCACACCATATCTACTAAATCTTCCATATGTTGGCGCAAATCCAACCAAACCACACCAAGCTGCAGGTCCTCTAACTGATCCTGCTGTCTCAGAGCCGATCGAGTAAACACTCATCCCACTTGCAACAGCGGCGGCAGCTCCTCCACTAGAACCACCAGCTACATGATCTTTATTGTGCGGATTCAAAGTTATAAAAAAGTCCGAAGTCTCAGTACTTGATCCATGAGCAAATGCATCCATATTTGTTTTACCAACAAAACAAGCACCTGCATCCAACAACCTCTGAGTCACAGTCGCATTATATGGAGAAATATAGTTTCTCAAAATGTTTGAACTAGCAGTTGTTGCAGTCCCAATCCAATTGTAGTTGTCTTTGATTGAAGCAGGAATCCCAGACAGTTTTCCACTCTTATTCGCCAAAGCCTCCTCCGCCTTTTCATAAGTCTTCAAAACAAACGCATGGAGTGTGTCATCTTGCTTATCTATCTGCTTTTTTACTTCAGACAGGAGCTCTTCAGGATTATATTCGCCTTTCTTGAAATTTCTCTTAACTTCTTGAATAGTTAAACCAACAAGATCCATAAAAAAGTGATAATTGAATTCAAATTCTTTATAGGAGTTTAGCAGTTTTGGGAACTTATTTGTAGTTTCCCTACTACGATTTACTCACCTGGGGAATACACCTCAATAGCTTGGGCTAGTACCCCAGTAGCTCTCTTTCGTACTTCCGGGTAATCTTGGACTATACTATCAAGAAAAGCAGGATTTTGGCCAAGCAAATCAAATTGGAAATCATCATCATTCAGAACCTTTCTCACGGTGTCGATAGTTGGCGTAAAAATATCCCCTCCGCTGTGTACTTTTACATCATTTTCGCCTTCTGTATATGCCATTGATAAACTAATACCTTCATAATCATGGGTAATACTGTGCACCCTGCTACCAAAAGCCGCGGCAATTTGTCGCTTTTCCTTATCAGAGTAACCTTCGAGCATGGCTCTTGTAACTCCTAATGGCTCTTGTACATAGTACTCCCATTCTGTGCAGATAGCGTTATGAACCTCTTCCCTGCTTGACATCTCTCCATCGGGTGACTCATCAGAGCTAAAAGCACCCCATCCCATAGTTTTAGAATAATATAGCTCAATTATATCACCAGGTTTTACCAATAGTCCAGTATATTGGTAGAGGCTATTTCTTAGAAAGTTTCTCCCACAGCACTAATTTGTACTTTCCATGGGTGTATTTCTGACCAAGGATTGAAGCTATAAGAAAGTATGATCCTATGATGATAAAAGGAACGCAGTACCAGTTCTCCCATAGAAAAAATAAAATCCCTCCGATAATCAGAATAAGAATTCCCCAAAAGGATTTATGGAAGTGGTATCCTGCAATGATTACCCAATATTTCTCTGGAGTATTTAGGATTAGTTCTTTTATTTCTTGCATAACAATAGAGTTAGTTTTCCACATTTCCCTCAACTAATACCACTGTGTCAAATTCCGCTGTCTCTCTCTTTGCAACCCAATTTATCGCATCACTAAGAACGCCTACCGCAGTTTCTCCTATTCCGGGATTGTTTCTCATAATCCCTCTTACAAACCACTCATTAGTTCTGAGGGTATCATACAGAAAACCGTCACTCCCTGCCATTTGTCCCATTATATCAGGGATATCTCTACTGCCTGGGGGGAAGGAATAACGAGTATGCACATTATTTTTACCATTTATGTGGGCAATAGTTAAAGTAGTTCCTTCAAGTGTCATTGACATACCTAAGCATCTTTCACCACTATCTTGATACCAAACTCCTTCTCCTTCTGGTGAAACTAATTTTTCTAGAGCAGCTTGTATCTGAATAGTATCTGGACTTAAGGTAATTTCCATATTTAGTATCTTAATAGGGAATGATTATATATGAAAGCCTATTTCTTTACAACCCTCTGCACCACAATATATCCATCTTCTACATTTGCAGCATTCCCTATTGCATCTTCCTGAGACAAACTATTCTCAGGCTCATCTTCTCGAAATACATTTGCAAATCCAATGCTCGAAGAGGTAACAGGCGTATCTTTTGTATCAAGCTCATTGAAAGTATCTGAACAATCAAGCGCAGTTTCAAGTTGCCCTTTATATTTATCCAATTCTTTGTCCGGAATATGGATCTTTATCAGATCTGCCACTTTACTAACATCTTCTCTTGTGAGTTTATTTTTTTTCGTCATGAGTGCATTTATTATACCCAAATTATAACTCAATCACATCCCCCAACACCACATCATCAGGCTTATCTACGTTCAGATCCCAGATAGCACGAACAAGTGCAAAATAATCCCGTACCTTCCACCAAGTCTGGCCCTCATAATCCTCTAAATCTGCAGTTACCCCAACCGAATCAATCCCCAGGGAATTACAAGTATAAAGAGCTCGATCCATATGAAAACTTTGTGTGACAAGAATGGCGCTCTCTAGTTTGAAAATCTTTTTAGCTCTCAAACAAGTATCATACGTTCGCCTACCAGCATAATCAGGCTGAATAGCATGTTCTGGCACTCCCTCGTCCATTGCAAGATTTTTCATGGCAGTTGGCTCATCATGATATTCGGTACGATTATCGCCAGACATTATCAATTTCTGCACCTTTCCAGCGTTATATAATTCAACACCAACTTTGACCCTATCTCGAAGAACCGGTGTTGGATCTTTTTCTCTTAAACCTGCACCGAAAATTATTGCCACCTTATCTTCTGGCACATCTTCTACACTTTCGTACTTTTTATTAGAATAGGAATTTGCTACCCATGCGTGAAGAATTATCACCAAAAGAATCAATGAGATCAATAATACAATAATAAGGGAAACAACCTTTTTCCAACTTTTGAAAAAACTTTGAAGTCTTAATAACCTGCCTTTAATGAACCGCTTGTACTTCATCTAACACAAGTTATAAATAGTTAAAAGTTGCAACGCTGAAATTTACAAAAAAAAAGAAGTGAGCTGGCTAATACAAACTAGCGACACTCACTTCTAAAAGCATCAGCAGTAAAACGACTACAGTTTAGAGACTCAAATTAATTTTGTAAAGAGCCTATAGTGGATTGTTTTTTAGAAAATCATCGGGACAGTGCTATAATATTTACATGCGAGATAATGAATGGTTAGAAGAAAAAATGTATGAAATCTGGGAGGGTCATTTCTCAGATATTCCAAGAAAAAATCTTGTGATTATCAAATTTGGAAGAGGCTCAAAAAGGCAATTGGGCTCGATTAAATGGGCAAACAAAAAGACTCGAGGCATACGGCAATTTCTAAAGGGACGAGACCTGCAAGATGACAAAAGAGTCTCTGTTATCACAATCACTTCCAAATTCAAAGATGGAGAAATTCCAGAAAAAATTGTCCTTGCCACAATCGCTCACGAAATGTGTCATTATGCTCATGGATTCAATTCGCCTCTAAAGCAAATTTTCAATCATCCGCATAAAGGCGGAGTGATCAGAAAAGAAATGGAAAAACGCGGGCTTAAGCATCTCTACAAGTTCAGCAAAAAGTGGCTGAAGGAGAATTGGAAAGAATATGTAATCGATTAGTATTTGAGAATATCCCGAATATTTACTTCGCCTCCAGATTCAACTTCTAACTCACCTGTTATAACATTAAAAATCACCTGTGCTGCCTCCTTTGGCAAAATACCTCTTTCAAAATTAGTTATCTGGGTTTTTGTTGAATGTGGATGTACAACTGAAACATGAATACCTTTGTTTTCTTTAGCAAGACATTTTGAAAACCCAATAATTCCATACTTTGAAGCGGTATATACATTCATATTTGGGAAATCCTCCTTTGTTGCAGAACTTCCGATATTAACTATTTTTTCTTTTATTTTCGGAAGCAGTAGACTTGTAAGCATAATAGGCCCAGATAGATTCACACCAATTTGCTCACGAATATCTTTAGTTGTAGTTTCTATTAATGGCAACCGTTTAACTACCGCAGCATTATTTACTAAAATGTCGATTCCTTCATATTTCTTTTCGACTTCTTTGACAAATTTGCGAATCGATTTATCGTCACCTTGATCCAAATAAAATGTTTGAATGTCTTTAGCCCCTAGTTTTAGACACTTCTCAGCGAGGCTATCTGTCTTATTTTTATTTGAAAAATAAGTAGCAATGATCGAATACTTATTTTCTGCACAAATAAAAGCTAGTGCACGGCCGATACCACTTGAGGCTCCGGTTATCAAAATTATTTTACCTTTTTCTTTCAAAATTTAGTGGTGTAAAAAATGAAAGCCACAACGCGATAATTATATCACGTTATTTATACGCTTTTAGTCCACCCTCTTGTCCACTAAGAGAATTTGTCTACACTTTATTAGTTGAAATTTTTTGAACTAACTATATTAATATGGGGGGCCTTAGGATTACTTTGAAGTCTCATACACTCTTTCCGCATTTTCACGGCCATAGAGTTTTTCATTGAAGAATTTGATTCTATTTGGAGTAATTTTGTATGCTTTGCTTTTTATTTTATTTTTCAGAATATTGTTGTAACTAATAACTTCCTCAAAGCCCGGATTTTGTTTGTTCCACATACTTAGCATTGTTTTTAAAGCCTTCAAACCCTTTATTTTTTGAGCCTTCCCACGAATATACATTCCTACCTTTTCATCAGTGACCACTTGAGTAGAATCAAAAACCGCACACGCAACCTCAGGATTATTTTCTATTGCCTTACTATGCTCGGCGTCTGGAGGACTGATAAAATAAATTGTCAAATCCTTATCAATTGTATAATAAGCAGTCGCAGACCAAATATGCTTGTCATACGTAGAAAGAGTCATGATTCGCCTTTTTGAGAGGAAATCGTAGACTTGTTTTTTGGTGAGCATGATTTTGAAAATAAGAGAATAACCTATTTTAGCGCAAAACCACCATCAACAACAATCACTTCTCCTATTATTGCGTCATTTTCTGCAACATAAAGAAAGGTTTTTGCAATCTCATCAACAGTAACAAATCGTTTTATGGGATTTGCCTTGATCATCTCTTCAACGTCCTTTTTATCGTAAGACTCATAAAGCGGAGTCAAAGTTCTCCCTGGAGCAATGGCATTAACAAGAATCGTTGGAGCAACCTCTTTAGCAAGTGTCTTAGTGAAATTAATAACCGCAGCCTTTGTTGCAGAATATCCGATTACCCCCTGTCGACCCATATAATCTAACCCCAAAACAGAAGTCGTATTGATTATTTTACCAGCCTTTTGCTGCTTCATTATTTTCACAGCTTCTTTCGAACATAAAACTGTGGTCATTAAGTTATCATTGAAAACTCGAAGCCATGCCTCTTTGCTGCTTTTTTCTAATGTACCAGGGTGTGGGTAGCCTGCGTTATTTATCAGAATATCAAGCCGTCCAAATTTGCCAATTATTTTTTTGAACAATTTCTGAACCTCTCTAGGTTTGGAAACATTTGCTTGTAGCACAATTGCTTCTTTGCCCAGTTTTCTAATCTTTTCAAAAGTTTCGTTTGCTCCCTTTTTATTCGTGTTATAACCAATTACGACCTTTGCTCCCTTCTTGGCAAATGCAACAGCGGTCCCCTGCCCAATTCCGGTTGAAGCTCCTGTTATTAAAACAACTTTGCCTTTTAGTTTCATTACTTACATTTAAGATCTATCTGTCGTTTTTGCGTTCTCCCAAATCTGGTCAAACACACCTGAAAGCAGTTTAGCAATTAAAGGATCATCAATAATTATCCCCATGAATTTACCTGTGTCATCTGTATAGAATCCGCATTTTTCACCAAATGTAGAAAAACTTGCATTAACCTTTGATTTCCCCGAATATTCTCTTGATTCTTTCAATTCCTTTTTGTCTGTAATCGCAATGTCACTTCCCATTTCACTGTTGTCGTAAATGTAGCGCATATCAATTCCTTTTTTGACTCTTCTTGCAATATAGTTGTCCATATATTCATGATAGTTATCAAAGTACTTTTCTATTGAATTTTGAAATAAAAAATGCCTGATAGTTGAATTTTCTTTGTATAATCTCTCCTCGCTCCAAAGTTTGTAGCCTTCTTTTCCTTCATAAACCTGGATATTTTTGGATTTGTAGTTACTTTTTGCATACTCACTGATATCATCGATCAAATTTGCAACATCGCTTTCTACTTTTTTCAATTCCCTTTGCTTTTGTTTGACTATTTTTTGAAGACTATTTGAGTCGTTTGCTCCAAATGTTTGATTTCTATTTTGTCCAAGAGCATAGACTAAACCTTTTTTTTGAAGATCGGTAAGAGCCCGATATGTTGCTGATTTGTCGATATTTAAGCTCCTATATATCTTTTTGCCTGAACTTTCTCCAGTGCGCAAAAGATATGTATATATGCTAATCTCATTTGCTTTAAGCCCTAATTTTTTTAGAGAGTCATTTGTTTTCATGTGTGCATGATAGCACATAGTTGCAGCCATTACAACTACATCACAACTAAATTCACTACATGATAAATATTGCAATTTGGAAATTTAATGCTCTATTTCAATGTTAATCCACCATCAACAACAACAATCGCCCCTGTCATAGCATCACTTCGACCTAACATTAAAACAACTTCTGCTATCTCTTCAGGCTCAATGTAACGTTTAATTATAGTTTCATTTTTGCATTGCTCCTCATCTTTCTTGGAAATTTCTTCCCAAGCTGGAGTCCAGGTGTACCCTGGAGCAATTGCATTTACTAAAACATCAGGGCCAAGTTTCTTAGCTATAGAAACAGTAAAGCTATTCATAGCAGCTTTTGCTGCAGAATACTGCATAAAGTTAGTGTCTGCCGAATTGAATAATCCATAGACAGAACTTATATTGATTATTTTCCTAAGTTCTTTCGGCTTCGACATCTTTAAGAATTCACTTGCAGTAATTACACAACTCAAAAATGTATTCTTCCATTGATAGTCCCACATTTCCATATCATCAATTTCCCCTGGCCCAGCATCACCTGCATTATTCACAAGAATATCAATGTTCTTGTACTCTTTTGAAATAGAGGCATACATTTTAGAAACCTGCTCTTCAATTGACAAGTCAGCTTGAAAAATCCCTCCAGACGAATGCTTTTCTACTTCTTTTAATGTTTCTTGAGCTCCTTTTTTGTTTTTTCGATAATTAATCAATACAACTGACTCTGCTTTTGCAAATTCAATAGCAATCGCTTGCCCGATACCACTGGAAGCTCCTGTGACTAGAACGACTTTGTTTTTTAAATTCATTTGTACAAATTAATAAATTATAGGCTCAAAATTAAATATCTATTCAAATTCCCTTCTTTCCCATCTGCATTATACTCGTTGACAACTTTTAAGCCCATTTTTTGCAATTCACTTTTCAATTGCTCAACCTCCTCATCGCTGAAATTGTGACAGTATCTTGGCAGTCCGGATTTATCCCAGTCAAGCAGAAAATCCCCCTCTTCAAGACCCTCAAGTTCGTGCCGAATAATCAATTTTTTCAACCTTGAAGATTTTGAAAATTGCCAGAGAGTCAGATAAATTCGCCCATTCTTTTCCAACAAACTCACAGCCTCTTTCAAAAAGCGCAAACGGTTCTCAAAACCTGGGACATGATGCATCACACCAAAAATTATTATGCGATCAAATAGTTCTGAGAATTTCCCCTTCAAAGAACCTGGCTGCATAACATCAAAATTTTCAAAGTCAATTTTCATTTTTGTTTTTGTATTTTCCATGCCTTCTCTAGCCCGATTGATTAACTCTTCAGAAAAATCCACGCCCATATACTCTCCCTTATCTATTTTATTCTGAATTAGCCATTTTAAAAATCTCCCATTTCCACAGCCAATATCCAGAATTCGCAGTCCATCCTTTTTTGAATCTACAAATTTATCTACAAACTCATCCATCAACTTCTCCCAACCTGGCCAATGCACCTGCCTTGTATCACTAAAGCTCTTAGCCTGAACCTTGTAGAACTGCTTATTCAGATTTTTCAACTTTTCAACCGTTTTTTTATCCATTAAAATTGCTATAATAACCCATGCTTTTCAAATCATTTGATCCGAAAAAATATGAAAGCGAACTGAAATCAATTTTTGATTCTATTTTTGCCCTTGATGAAATCGATCAAAGGCTCTTACGTAAGATTCTATCAAAATATCCAAAAGACGGCGACAAAGTGTTTTCAAAAGATAATCTTGTGCGAGGGTTTGAGTATTTGAAAGAAAAAAAATTGATCGACCCGGAGACTGTGCTACCTACTATTTTAATAATGAAGCCGACACGCACACTCTCAGGCGTCACAACTGTCACGGTTCTGACAAAACCATACCCTTGCCCTGGCAAATGCATATTCTGCCCAAACGATGTCCGTATGCCAAAAAGCTACATTGCAAATGAACCAGGTGCTCAAAGAGCGCTCAACAACAAATTCAACCCATACTTCCAGGCCTTCAATAGACTGACTGCACTAAAAGCAATTGGGCATCCAACGGAAAAAATTGAACTTATCATACTTGGAGGAACCTGGAGCTATTATCCAGGCAATTATCAAAGATGGTTCATCAAAGAATGTTTTCGCGCTCTCAACGATTTTGGCTCAAACCAAACGCAAGTCGATTTTAGCAAGCTGAAGAGCTCTGCTCAAAAGCTCAAAAGTACAGAGAAAATGAACAAAAAACTAAGAGAAGAAATAGGCGAAACAACTTACAATGCCTTGATCAGTACAAAATCCTACAAGCAAGCCTTCAAAGATTACATAAGTAAAGAAACTCGAGTTAGTTGGGAAGATCTATTCAAGGAACAACAAACAAACGAACGTACAGTTTCCAGATGCGTTGGTCTGGTCCTTGAGACAAGGCCAGACACACTCAATGCAAAACAGGTACTCAGTCTGAGACGACTTGGCGCAACAAAAATTCAGATCGGCGTGCAAACACTGGACGAGGGAATTGGCATTTTAAATAGGCGGGAAGAAACGAAAGCGCAGATATCAAAGGCGTTCAAGCTGCTCAGAAGCGCAGGGTTCAAGATCCATGCTCATATTATGCCAAATTTACATGGAGCAACGCCAGAAAGAGATTTAGAGGTGTATAAGGAGTTGTTTGAATCTCCAGACTTCAAACCAGATGAGCTCAAAATCTACCCAACTTCCATAATCGCCAATACAGAGCTACATGCACTCCATAAGGCAGGAGACTACACCCCGTATGATGAACAGACCTTGATCGATTTGCTTGCGGACTTCATGGAGATAACCCCTGAGTATTGCCGCCTAACAAGAGTGATGCGTGACATACCATCTACTGAAATAAAGGCCGGGAACAAAAGATCTAATTTACGTGAGGTAGTTGAACAAAAACTTAAACAAGAGGATCGAAAAAACGAAAATATCAGAGCAAGAGAAATTAGAGACGAAAAATTCAAAATAAAGGATCTGAAATTGGATATTGTGGAATATGAAACTTCGAACTCCACAGAGTATTTCTTGCAATTTATTACTAATAAGCGAAAAATTGCTGGATTTTTGCGACTATCGATTCCGCATATCGAATACGTCTCAAACAATCCAATCACAAGCGATCTTGATGGCTCTGCAATAATTCGAGAGATCCATGTGTATGGTCCAAGTCTTGAAATCGATAAAGACTCTTCAGGAGAAGCTCAGCATATAGGCCTTGGCACAAAGCTCATTGAACAGGCAAAAAAAATTACACACGAAAATGGATTCACTAGGCTGACAGTTATTTCTTCAATTGGAACTCGCGAATACTACCGCAAAAAGGGTTTCAAAGACAGTGGACTCTACCAGAATCTTGATCTAGAGTAAAAAATTCGCTCGCTATCTCTGCATTTGCGACGCCATAAACATCCTTCTTTGGCCTCTTGCAAACCTCTTTTTGTCATTCTTCCACGACTCTCTGTTGCCCCATGTCACAGAGTAACGCTTTTCCCAATTTTGTTTGTCCCACTTTGCTCTAGAATGTGCTCTTCTTCCAGGCCACAGCTTGACATTTATAAGTTCTCTCATGAAAAGAGGGTTAATTATTTATTAGAACGCAGGAAGCCTGTTATCATAGCACTAGTGAATATTTGGAATATAGCTGTTATGGGATGTTGATTTTTGAGGTATAATCTATGGCATAATGGGTGTTACATATTAGGATTTGCTAATGAATAAAAAATCCCTTCTAATTATCGCCATAGTAGGCGTCATCTCAATAATAATTTGCTCGCTTTGCGCTTATGGTATTTACAGGCTAGTGAAAAATGATGAGTCTAGTGACGACTCTAAAGATACAAGCGAAACTAGCACAAACGAACAGAAAACGAGCCAAACAACTTCCTCAACAGATACAGATACTGCAATTGGCACAAAAAAACTAATCTTCATTCACCACTCCACTGGCGAGAATTGGCTGGCTGACTATGATGGTGGACTTGGGAGCGAACTTGCCGGAAATGGATATTTTGTAAGTGATACAAATTATGGTTGGGGCACGGATTCGATTGGGGATTCAACTGACATTGGGCATTGGTGGAATTGGTTTAGAGGCCCGGATAGTTCTACTTACCTTGAGGAACTCTATAAAGAGGGCGATCAAAATTCTGAATATGCACGGGACTCATCTGATCCAGGCGGAGAAAACGAAATCATTATGTTCAAATCATGTTTTCCAAATTCTGATCTAAAGGGTAGCGCAAGTGCTCAAGTGCCAAACATTTCAAACAATCCTCTAAAAGGAGAAGCAAGCGATGGCCAATACCACACTGTAGCAAACGCAAAAGGCATCTATATCGATCTATTGAACTATTTTGAAACCCGCCAGAATAAACTGTTTGTGGTGATAACTGCTCCTCCTTTAGGCTCGAACAATACAGATTCATCAACTGCAGCAAATGCACGCACCTTCAACAACTGGCTTGTCAATGACTGGCTTGATGACTATAATCACGATAATGTCGCGGTTTTTGATTTCTACGATGTGCTGACAAATCACGGGCAGTCCAATTATGCAGAATTTCCAACTGATGAATGGGATGACCATCCAAGCACAGAGGGGAATTTGATGGCCACAGAAGAATTCATTCCTTTTCTAGATTCAGCTTATAAAACTTGGAAGAAAGACTAAATATGCGCATTCTAATCATCGAAGACGAAAAAGACATAGCCCTGCCTCTTAAAAAATCCCTTGAAAATAAAGGGTTTGCTGTGGATTTTGCCGAGGATGGAAAAAGGGGGTTGGAATTGGCGCAAATCAACGGTTATGACTGCATACTTCTTGATCTGAATCTTCCTGAAATTGATGGGATTGAAGTTGCGAAAAAATTGCGAGGGGACCAAAACACAACTCCGATTATCATGCTCACAGCCAGATCACAAGTCTATAATAAACTAGAAGGGTTTGAGACAGGAGCTGACGATTACGTCACAAAACCCTTTAATCTCAAAGAATTAATCGCAAGAATCAATGCCGTTATCAAAAGAAACAGCAACAACAAATCTGAAAGTTTAAAAATTGACAATCTCGAATTATTTCCTGAGCGCAATATTGTGAAAAATGCAGAGAATGAGATCGAACTCAGCAACAAAGAAACCGCCATTCTCGAATATCTGATCCGGAATAAAGGGAAAATTGTCTCAACCGAAGAACTACTAGAACATGTCTGGGATAGCGAAATCAACACATTCACAGAAACAGTCAAAACTCACATAAAAACTCTTCGAAAAAAAATAGACCCTAGCAAAAAGGTCATCAAGACAATCCGCGGGAAAGGGTATATGATAGATTAATTATCAATGTCTTCTCTTTCGACCTCAAATTCACAATATGTCCCATTTGCATCTAATTGAAAGTATTGAAATCCAGCCCTAAAACTTCCGTCTTTCTGAAATGCTTGTGGGCCCACCATTACATACCCTCCTGGTTTTAGTACTCTTTTAATTTCTTCAAATATCTCCCCCAAATCACTATCATTCAAATGTGGAATGACTCCTACCATACAAACAAGTCCTATCCTATCATTTGCAAGAGGTAAATTCCTTCCATCAGCTTGCATAAAAGTAACCTTGTCTATATTGGAAGGCCAAGCAACATTTTGACTGCGCCGAATAAAATTCATATCCATGGCATATACATGTCCGTTTTCCATGCTAAACTTTAAAGGAAGAACTTTGTCACCTTTTCCACAGCCAAGATCCAAAATCGCTTCATCTTGCAATCCATAATTCTCAATAAAATGACTTATTTCTTCATAACTTCTTAGCGCTGACTCCTTTGGTACGAATGTCGCAAGTTCAGTGTGAAAAATATCTCGCCAATTATTACTGATTAATAGGTTCATTACTCCTCTTATCTGTTTTTCATTTGTTGCATCGAGCCCCCGATCAATATCAGGAAATTCTCCACGCAATTGGTCTCTAACCGGAGCATACGTATTTACAATATTACCCATACCCACTAGTACATTTATTGGTCCGAGAATTCCTGCTTCTTCCCGTGCTTCAGATACCTCATACAGGAATTCTTTCCAAGTGTCTGCTACATTCTCTGGATCCCAAATCACTTTATTCGTTTCTGCTATGTCTCTCATAAACTTATTTGCATATCGACCATCACGCCAATGTTCTAGTTGTCCATAGAATGCTACCCTGGTCCCTTGACCATAGTTAAACGCTGCTCCATCTGGGTATACAATCCTTTTATCTGTTACAGCTTCTACAATTTCCATACCAATGTTATTAGGTAATATATCCTGAGTATACCATGGGGTTATGATTTCACCTCTATTTCACCTCCCCCTTGCTATCCTTGGTCTAATCCAATTTTAAATTGGAAAACTTTGAGAAAGGAGGTGGACAAAAATGAAAACAACAAGAACGAAAATTTTTGCAAGTATCGCAGCAGCATTTCTAGTGACAGTTGGAGCTGGCGTACTGCTAGCAACAAACGCTAGCGCTGCTGAAGACGAAGGCACAAATGTCTTCCAAAGAGTTGCACAAATTCTTGGAATCGAGGAAGACAATCTATCTGATGCTTTCAAACAAGCAAAAATAGAGGAGATAGATGAAAAAGTTGAGGCTGGATATCTTGACGCTGAAGAAGCAGAAGAGATAAAAACCAAGATCGAGGAGTCAGAAGGACCAATGATGGGAATGAGAAAGGGAGGCAAAGGTATGCATCGTGAAATGGATGATGAGCACAAAGCAGCCGTTGCAGAATTCTTCGGGATCTCTGTAGAGGAACTTGACCAAGCTCACGAAGATGGACAGAGAATGCCAGATCTTTTAGAGGACTATGGCAAGACTCAAGAAGAAATGAGGGCATTCATGCAGGAACAATTTCCTGATGAAAAACACGGTCCAAAAGGAATAATGAAAGGAGGTTTTGGCTTACGAAATGAGTAAAGTGCAAAACTATCTGAAATCTAAATAGTCGAGGGGGGACACGCCCCCTCGCTATCCGTTATAATGAGCATATGAAAATCACAAAATCAATCCGCTTCAAACTCACGTTATGGTATTCGCTGCTCTTATTGGCACTCAGCAGCGTATTCATCCTTTTTGTAAATGTAATTGTCACTGACTACTACCGCGACGATCCAATTCAGAATTCGCTTCGAGTACCAAAGATGCTCGAACACCTAAAAGAATTTTCAAACGAACAAAGAGAGGCTGTTCGAGAAATTCGCGAGCAGGATCTAAATAAAATCCGCAAACTATCAGTTTATTCGCTTTTTCCACTTGCTCTTTTTTCTTTTGGAGGCGGGTATCTCATCTCAGGCTATATGCTCTCACCTATTAAGAAACTGAACAAAGCTGCAACAAAAATAAATGCACAAAATCTAAATACAGAAATCGAACATGAAGATGTGGGCGATGAAATCAGCGAACTTATAGATAACTTCAATAAAATGACATCAAGACTGCATGGATCGTTTGAGTCGCAAAAGCAATTTGTCGAAAATGCCTCGCACGAACTGAAAACCCCACTCGCAGTCATTCAAACAAATCTTGATCTGGCTCAAGAAGATAAAAAAATTACAAAACAGGAAATTCGCGCCCTAATTAAAACCGCCAACAAATCCACCGATTTTATGAATAGATTAATTGAGGATTTACTTCTTTTGTCTGTAATTGAAAACCACATTGAAAAAACAGAAACAAACCTTAAAGTCGTAGTCAAAAATAGCATTGAGCAGCTATCCCAGCTGGCCAACAAAAAAAGGGTCAAGATGAATTTGAATTCAGATAAAGGCAATTTTCTAATTAAAGGAAATAGTGTTCTATTGCAACGCGCAATTATGAATATCCTGGAAAATGCAATTAAGTATTCACCAAAAAATTCTATGATCAAAATTTCTCTCCAAAAAAACAATGCGGGATTCCAACTTAGCGTCAAAGACCAGGGTCTTGGCATACCAAAAGGTGAACAGACAAGAATATTCGAACGCTTCTATAGAATTGACAAATCAAGATCTAGAAAAACCGGTGGGGTAGGACTTGGACTGTCAATCGCAAAAAAAATTATTGATTTGCATGGCGGAGAAATAAAATTAAGCTCAAAAAACAAAAAAGGATGTACATTTAAGATCTTTTTGTCACAAAATTCTCGTGTTTGAAATCCGCACCCAGACTGTCATCCAAGACATCACAATAAATTTTCTCAAAAGCCCACGAACAAATCCCGAACATTCTTTTGACAAGTCTAATAGTACATGATAACTTAAGCATGGAAGTTATCTAAAGAAAACTCAACCTTTGTCCAGAGCAGGTTGGTTGGTACAAGTCTTTCAGAGTAATTTGTTTGATTTGTCGG
>Ga0114923_10000606_pt1 | contig 27334 bp, 50 predicted proteins | sample SumtaG_FD_89578 | JGI IMG/M metagenome (GOLD analysis project Ga0114923, IMG submission 89578) | Deep subsurface microbial communities from Indian Ocean to uncover new lineages of life (NeLLi) - Sumatra_00157 metaG | ecosystem: Environmental > Aquatic > Marine > Oceanic > Sediment | place: near... | reverse complement strand
TATAATAGTTTTCGTACTATTATGGAACAAGACCCTAAAAATCTTAAAGAATCACAAATAGTAGATACCATTGGTTACGGCCTTACTCTTGAACAGGGGATTGATTTAATTGAGAGACATCGCAAATTATCAAGGAAAGATTCTCCATTAACAGTACCGGAAGCAAAACGGTCGGTAAAAAGAATTACTAACGCCTTTGAAGATGGGGTTATTAAACATCCTGATTTTATTGAAGATGCTATTCCAGACTCGGAAGATGAGTATAAAAACAACCTTTTGAGAGACCAAATAATAGATGAGCATGAAGAATGGCTAAAAGAAAAACCAAGAACTCCAGAAGAAATACGAGAATATACAAGTCAGGTTCTTGCGCCTTATGAAGAAGCGGAAGGCGAAAGTTTTATGTCGAGAATAATAGGCAATTTTTCATATCAGGCATTTGCTTTTTCTAACAAGGAATATCGAGACGCTATTGAATCTCTTAACAAAGAAGCGCAGGCTGAATGGAAGTATATTGATAAAACAAGTGGAAAAGGTTTTTGGAAACTCAAAGTTCTTCCAGATGACTTTCTGCGTAAATGGCAGAGTCCAAATAAAATTCTTACCCCTCAAATTGCACGAATATACAAAAAATGGGCGCACGATGATTTGGAAAAAGCGAAAGCAATGGCTCAAAAAGATGGTTGGAGAGAACCTAAATCCGATTTTGGGCTGAGGGTTGATAATACAAAAAAAGGAAAAGGTTTTTTGGGTGAACTGCCAATAGTTTCACCGGAAGGCAAGACAGGAGTTGCTACAGAATTTTCAATCAGTGTAGAGATTGATGGCAAAGAAATCCAAATCCCAACATTAGTCCCTACATTGACCCAAGAAGAAATTGACCTTATGACCAATGATATTATTCCGAATAATAAGCCAATCCCAGAAAAAATTAGACAGAAAGCAATAACGCACGCAAAGAAAAGAATGAAACAAAACAAAAGCGTTTTTCTTGAATAAGGGAAATAGTCAATGAGTGTATGGGACGAGGCAGCTACGTTAGAAACCGAAGAGAATGTCGGCGATTCTGTCTGGGATAAAGCAGGAGACCCGATAGCGGAAAGGCAACAACTTCACCGGAATCTTACAGACACTCTTCTCGACAACAAACACATAGAATCATTTCTTGCATCTAAACTACCTAATACCCCCCTTGGTTACGAACCTGTTCCCGAAGATAAAGAAAGATTGTTTTCAATAATAGAGAGCCAGAAGAATCCACAGGAATATAGAGATAAATTAGCAGTCTCTTTGTATTTAGCCAATGCGTATGATATAGAATTTCGTGATGTTTACAATCGTTATGATACTATAACTAAAAAACTGTGGGGCAAAACAACGCCTTCTACATCTTTAGAGAAAATACTTAAAGCCGACCGTAATGCATTTGGTCTTAACAGAGCAATAGATTACAAGGGTTTCGGCGAAGCAACTAAACACGCTTACAGTCAAGCTGGTATAGGAATGGTATCTGAGGTTTCAGGGATAGCAAGAGCGATAGGAGAACTTCGTTCCGGTTGGAGTGCCGGTCAGGTAGAATGGGCGGAAAATCTCAACGACTGGGGCAAGCAGATGTATGCAGGCGTTGAGGAATACTATCAGGAACATCCCGAAGAATTTATACAGGCACAAGGCGATGGTTTCTGGGATACGACTTTTGAATATTTGAGTCATCCAGTCGCTATTTACCAAGGCGTTTTACAAAGTATGCCGTTGATTTTAGAAGGCATTGCGGGAGGCCTTGTTACGGGCGGACTCGCCGTAACTTTAGGGGCGGGTGAAAAAACAGTCAGATTTTCTGCTTGGCTTGGCAGGGTGCAGGGAATGGCTGCGCCAATAACAGGCCGCAAGTATGCTGAATTAAGGGCATTGGACATTGCGCCATCAAGAGCGTTGCCACAAGCAATTCTTACGGGTCAGGCTGAAGCGATAATAGAGGAGTGGACGCTCGGTAAGAAACTGGCTATTTTCAAAGGTGCTGGTGCAGGTGCTAAAAAAGCTATAATCGGTCGAGTGCTGGCAACTATTATAGGTGGCTCAAAGGCTTATGGTAGAGGTGTTTTGGAAGAAGGGTCTCAACAATTTAGTGAAAATTTCTGGAACTGGGTATTTACCGACCGAGACCAGAAATGGATGACTAACGTAATGAGCCAGGCTGCCGCTGGCGGCCCGATGGAAGCGGTGATGGCAGGTGGTTTTGCCGTTGCAGGCAAAGGTTATGCCGCCATTCAGGGCAAGGGTGAAGTTAGCCAAGAAGAAAAACTTAGACGAGTCGAAGTTGTTCGAGACGCAATGTTGCAAGCTGAACTTACTCCGACAGAAGCAGATGAAATCAATAAAGTTTGCGATGATATAAAAGCTGGAATTACAAAAGAGATTGAACCTGCTCTCGCAATAGAAGAGAAACCTGAACCACAAAACGTTTCCGAAGAGATAGACCAAACTCCGAGATATGGAGTTCAGCCATCTAAGGATGGTAAAACTTTCGCTGTTATTGATTGGGAAACTCAGACGGAAATTGAGACTTCTACCGGCGAGCGGTACATAACCAATCTCGCCAATCAATACAATAAAGGCGAGCTTGTGCCACCGGTACCAAAGCGAGCGGCATTATTGCCGAGCGAAGAGGAAGTATTTACTGTCCGCCAAGTCTTGAATTATGTTATGAAAGGAATGTCGAAAGCTGCCCGACAAGGTTATATGCAGGGTGCAAGAAATATTCTAAAAATACACAAAGACCTTGCCAAATTTGCCCGACAGAAACTAAAAGGATTAGATATAACTAAAGGACAGCGTAGTAAATTGATGACTGCAATCGCCTCTGCCAAAACCGATGCACAAAAGACCGCGGCGCTAGCTACTATAAATGTATTGGCCGAGCAAGCATCTCAGGCCAAAGCGATTAAAGCTCTTAAAAAGACTGTTGCTTATATCAATCGTAAGATTGGCGTGGTAATGCAAAAAAAGGGCATTAGGGAGGAATTTTATACCAGAATTAAAGCCTTGACAGATACGTTTTTAGTAAAACCCAATTCTGCCAAACAACAAAGGGCGGTAAGAAGTCTTAAAATACATCTGGAGAATCTCCAAAAGAATACTTCCAACAAATATGAAAGCCAGTACGAGACTGAGATAATACCGGATTCTCTTATTAGGCGACTCGACAAGATAAACGCAGTACCTATTCAGTCAATGACCGCTGAAGCGATTGAGAACTTAAACGATACCCTTAAACTTCTCGTTCATCTTAATAATACAAAGAACCGTCTTATTAAAGACCGCATTGCAAGAGATTTGTCAAAAGTCTTAAATGGTGCAGTCGAGGAGCTTGATAGGGTCAATGATATTTCCATAGACGAAACTAAATATCCCACTACCGAACAGGAGACGGGAAAATATGGAGCATTACATTCCTTTGTAACTATTGTGGCAGGTGCAAAAAACCACGATATAGAAACTTTGACAGATACTTTATCCGGCGGGCAGACAGGATGGGCATATCAGGTATTTGTAGAGGGGATTGCAGAGGGCAGAGAAAAAACATACGAATACTCTAATCGTGTCAGGGGTGAATTTAATACCGCAATGACCGAAGCTGGTATTGAGTTAAAAGACCTTCAGAAAATGAGTAAGTCTTTTCTGCGCATCTTAAAAGGCAAGCGTGGTATGTCAATGAGACGGTTTCTCGGAGAGATATTCGATGAAGAATTAACGCCGGAATTGCATACTGTAAAAATAGCAGGCAAAGACCAGCAGTTCACAATGGGCGAGTTGATGATAATTTATATGCACGCCCAGGCCGATTTTAATCTTAAAGCCTTAATTGACCAGGGGGCGGCTACGTGGCAGAAAAGACTTGGCAAGATGACACCTGCTGAAATTGCGAACGCTACCGATATAGTCGAAAAAGACCCAAAAGCCAAAGCAATGGTGGATATGGCGGCGAAGGTTTACGAATTTACCTCCAAAGAAGCTATAAACAAAACATCTATTTCTTTAATTGGAATTGCTTTGGCCAAAGAGGATAATTACGCTCGCGTAGAAAGATTTAAGACAGGTGGTGTAGCTGGTGCGCAGCGGTACAGGTTAAGCGATTTGGAGCAGGAAGGGCGATTACAACCAAGAACGGGGAGTAAGGAACCCATTGTCATTAGGGATTTCTTTGAAGTATTTTTTAATGATATGCAAGCTATTTCTCAATATGTTGGAATGGCCGAACCATTAAGAAATGCCCGTAATTTGATAAATTATAAGGTGTGGAGAGACACGCTAAGGGATAAGGGCTACGCAGAGCAACTTACTTTTCTCGACCAGATGTTGCGCAATGTTCAAGCCTTGCCTGAAAGCGGAGACGCCATAGATGCGATTGCTTCTTTTTTAATGAGGGGAACTGTACGTGCGGTATTGGCTGAGCCTGGTATATTTTTAGGACAATATACATCCTTGAACGGGATTTTCAATGAAACAAATCGAAAATACTCAAGCGCTATAAAAGTAGCTGCAACCGAAAAAGATAAGACCCGATACAAAGAGCATTTTCCAAGTTATAAAGCTCGATTAGAAGGTGGTGTTTCCAGTGTAACTTTAAGTTATCTGGCCCAAAACGATGCGGTATTAAGGGCGTTTACAGGTAAGGCTGATTTCATAAGCACTTTTACACGACTCATACACACTATTGATTCTCTTGCTGTTACTGATATATGCCGAGTAGTAGAAGCTGAAATGCGGGACGTCAACAGGCAGGGCCGGTCGAAAGATTATTGGGAAGACCGAGGCGTAAACCCATCCCAATTAGAAATGGAAAGCCAGGAATACTGGGATGCTTTTGTTAAAAGAGCGGGTTATATTATAAGACGGACACAACCAATGTTCACGCCTGAAAACAGGTCTGTATTTACCGCCAATAAAAGTGCCGCCAAGAGAATGTGGTTTTTGTTCAGGTCTTACGTTGACCAGCCATTGAGAATGGCTCAAAGGTCAATGACGGCTTATAAACACGGCAAGATTTCGTTAGGCCAGTTGTCGGCAGACCTTGCAAATATATGGGTAACTTTAGCTCTTTATGCAGTTGTTAGGTTTGGCGTGGCTGCTACGCTATATCGCAGAGATGAAGATTGGAAAGATTTGCTTTTAGATATGATTCTTGCGCCGGTACGGATGTTAGCCCTTATAGGGTTTCCGACACAAATGATAATAGAGCAGGCATTTGAAGCGACGCGACCACCGAAGATAGGAACAGTGCCAATAGGTTTTGCTAATAAAATGGCCGAATCATTTACTTGGCTGTCTAAAGGCGCAGGGCATTTAATCACTGAAGAAAGATACCAAAGTGGCCCGAACAAAAACAAACTCAAAGGCCCAGTTGAAATAGAACGAGGTCTTATATTATTACTTCAAAACGTTTTAATGTTCTATGGTATCCCCGAAGATGTACCTCGCAGGGCGTATAAGGGCTGGACGAAAAAGAAAAAAGTTAAATATACTACATTTTAGTAAAACAAGGAAATCGGGAAAAAATCTTTATTAATCGGTGGAAAGGGAGTATCGATAAATATAATATCTAAGATAAATACGATAATAGATAATGAGATTATCCAAACCAACCAGACAATCAACTCGATTTTTGCTCGGTTATTATTTGCCATAATTAAATAATACACTATTTAGGAAAAAAGTCAAGGGGAAAATAAAATAATATGGAAATTCACTCTTTAATAGACCCATACGCAATACACTACGATACTTTTACAGGAGATGTCTATACCCTTGCCACGGCTGGGATTACACTTACTAATGGCGAATTTAACGGCATTATCGGCGGCACAACTCCGGTGGCGGGAACATTCTCGTCTTTGAAAGTAGCCTTTGATGGCCCCAATAATTTTACCATCGTAGTTAATTCAGAAGGAAACGCCATTATTCGTGCAACGGGCGGCGATATTAGTTTTAGCAATGAGAATTTATCAACTACCGGCACACTTACCGCCACAACCATTGGGGCCTTTCAGGCTGTCGGGGCGATAGATTTTAACAGTCAGAATATGACTAATGTTGATATAGATTCTGGCACAATTAACAGTGTAACTATTGCCAGTTCACCCATAAGCGGTGCATCAGGTTCTTTTACAACCTTAGCGGCTTCTGCTGCTGCCACTTTTGATACAACCGTTGTAGTAAATGCAGGGAATGCGGCACAGAATTATCTGACGATTGAAGGTTATAATCCTCCTGGGTCTCTTTCACGCGGTGGAGGAATTGTCTTTTGGGGTTATGCAGGTGTTACACAATCAGGTTTTATGTATTATACCTTACAAAATAGAAGGATAGTCTTTAATACTACACCTCAGAGTGCCTATGACGATTATGGGAATGCATGGATAGAGGTCGATAGTGGAAATGCTTCTTTCGGTAGTGTTTTAATGACAGACCTTATAGTTTCTGCCGGAGATTTTCAGGTAGATGCTTCTGGGGCAGTTTCTTGTTCCAAAGTTAGTATTGCAGGTGTTACAACTGGTGAGATTAACATTCTTGCTGCTTCTGGAAATATCGCAAAAATATCAATGTCTGCAGATGCCAATGAGGATAATATTGATAGATGGAAAATACAGGTCGATGACGGTGGTTTGTTGAAATTTCAAAACTTCGCTTCCGGTGCTTTTGTATCCCAGATGACAATGACACCTGCCAATCCTATGACAGATGCAGTTATAAATATTACGGGGGCATTAGCTCTACACGACGGTAAGGAATTAAGATTCTGGGATGTTGGCAATTCGCACTATGTGGGGTTCAAATCACCTGCCCTTACGGCGACTCAATTATGGACATTGCCGACCGCTGATGGCTCTGCCGGTGATGTTCTAAGTACAGACGGAGCAGGCAATCTTGAGTGGGCAACGGGGGCGGCCTTTGGTTCTTGTTATGGCAATCATATAAATTGGCTCGCCAATGACGACGACGACGACAAGGCAGACCAGAATGTTTGGTATGATATTGCCGATGCGGATATGACTGCTGACGCCGATGCGCTTCACGATGTAACGCACGATGGAAATGGCAAACTGACGGTTTCAACGGCTGGGCTATACTTTGTTGCGTGGTCATGTTGTTTTGAAGATGATACAGCCAATGACCACATCGAGACAGGAATATCTGTATCCGGTACAGTTAACGCAGGAGGGCTGGGGCACATTGAGAACAAGTTCGCAAACGAGGAGGAGCATCTTAGTTCAGGTACTATTCTGGACTTGGAGGCTAACGCTACCCTGCAAGTATCAATCCGAACTACTGATGCAGTTGCACCTGAAATAACTGTACACGCAGTAAATTTATCTTGTGTCTTTGTGGAAACATCTTCGTCCAGTGGCGGATGGGATGGTATAAGAGTAATTGAAGACCACGCAGGGAACGACACCTTAACCAACGCAGAAGCCGGAAGCGTTCATACTAATAAGGGAGCAGGCGGAGTTATCACCCTTACACTGCCTGATCCTGGAATTGAGGGTGTGGTATTTACATTTTGTGTAAATGCAGTGCAGCAATTAAGAATTGACCCTCAATCCGCAACTATTATAGACAATGCCGGCCAGACAGCGAACAAATACGAATGGGCGGATGCGATTGGTGAAACTTTGTCTTTAATTTGTGATGCCGCTGGCGATTGGTTAGTAATAGCTAAAAATGGAACGTGGAGCGAAGAAGCATAGGAGAACATAATGGCAATACTTGAAATAGAAGTAACGCCCGAACAGGTTGTAATGGTGGGCACAATGTACGGCTTGTCCGGAACGGCATTAAAAACGGCGGTATCTGCGGATGTTATAGAAATGTTGAAAGCAAAATGGTATGTTTTCAATCGTGGAAATATGAAGAAGAATATGGACAAATTCAGCGAAACCGAGGAAGAATAGGAGAAAAAAATGAAGTTGACAGTAAGAGACAGATTGATTTTTAGTAAATTGTTCCCGCGTGAAAGTGATATTATCACACAATGTTTGGTTCGCGACATTAATAAAAAGGTCGAATTGTCCCAAGCAGAAATTGGACGAATCGGGTTGAAACCACAAGAAAATGGGCCGGGCCTTAAATGGGACGATAAAGTACAAATCAATGAGGAAATCGCTTTTACAAACGCTGAGTTGACATTTTTGCAAGGACAGACAAACAGACTCGACAAAGAGAAAAAAATTGACCTTGCGTTATTAGATGTATGCTTAAAAATAAAAGAGGAAAAATCCTCAATACCACAAAAAAAGGACTAATTATGCCAGAGACAGCCGACACCAAAATAGCAGTTATCGAAACAGAAGTAGAAACTCTTAAAAGAAGTGATACCGACCAGTGGTCAGCAATCAACGAAATCCGGCGATATATGCGCAAATTGATACCTGTTTGGGTTGTAACAGTTCTTATGGCGGCAAGTTTTATCACCGGCAGTGCCTTGACCTTTGCTGGTATGATTATAAAGTTTTCAGGCAAATAATATAACATTCTCTTCCTCCGTATGGTCGTGGCCTTAGTGGGTTGCGGCCATATTTTCTCATTTGTGTCGCCATTTTTATCTTGAGAATTGACACAAGTAAGGCTGCGCATACGACTTGCGTGTGCCATTTTGTGTTGCATTTTCTCGCCTGCCGGATTAAGTACATACCCTCAAAATAACATATCTTTCAGAAAATCTCAGAAAAAAAGTTGGCAAATCACCAAACGTGTGGTATAGTTTAAGTATGGCAAGTATGATGAGAAATCACGTTGCAAACCAAATCACGAGACCGTCAAATTTCTCATTATGCTTGCCCGGTCTGATGCCGAATTGGCGGTCTCGCTTTTTTAACCTTAATTTTAGCAGAGGAGAAAGAAATGTATCAAATAAAGTGTAAAATTGAGGGAATTGTGCCAATTATGTTTAACCGATTTCCGTTACCAGCAGCGCCCGGCGACACAAAGAAAAAGAAACCCCAAACACTGAAAGAGAAAATGTGGGCTGACGACAAGGGCGTATATATACCCACTGATAATTTGAGAATGATGCTTATTGGCAATAAGCACCGCACCGGAGCAGCCAAAATCTACGGCACACACTATGAAAGCGGCAAAGGAACGAAATATCTGGACTTTTGCAAGGCTTGTGTCTGGGTTTTGGGGTTGGATGACCCCCGAAAAGTCTATTTCACCCCCAAACGCAAGAATGGCAAAGAGCCGTGGGATGATACCGACATCAGGTCGTTTATCAACGCCACAGGCAGCCGTAGCACTGCCGAGAGGCCTCTACTGACAACGCCGTGGACTTTGGAGTTTATCATTCAGGTAACGGACGAGAGCCTGCAGGATGATAAGATTAAGGCTTTCTATGAAGTTGCTGGCCTGCGGTGTGGTTTGGGTGTTTACGGCCCGACCTTTGGCCGGTTCAAAATCTCTGAATGGACCGTGATTGAGTAGATTGCAATCGGAGCGGAGTGGACTTGATTTGATTTGAGCCGATTAGAAAAGAATACAAACAGTATGGATTAGAGCAGAGACGACAGAATCTGACTTGATTAGAAAAGATTGCAAGTGGAGTGGAAAAGTTTGAAGCAGATACGAGCAGACTGGAGTTGTTTGGATTAGAAAAGACTGCAAGCTGAAAGGTGGAGACTGGACAGGACAGGAGTAGAACGGACTTGAATAGAAAAGAAAACAATTGGACGTGTTCTGAACGGAATGAAAGCGAATGGATTAGACTTGAAATGAATCCTATTTATGGAGAAAGAAATGAAGACTTTAGAAATGACGGAACAAAAAGCGGAAAGACTGAGCGAAATCGAGGACTTAGCTATTGACGTTATTAAGGACGCCTTAAATGGTGTAAATGACGCTGATGACGAGCAAGTTAAAGTGGCTGTCAAAACAGTGTCAATGGTGGCTAAGAACCGCCAAACGCTTACTAACAGAGCAGCGATTGATTTTGGAATGGCTCGAATGACCAGCGATGACAAAGAGCTTAAAAAATATGTTGATTCAACAAATCCACAAATTAGGAAAGCGATAGCAGGAAAAGTTTAACCTTAATACAGGAGAAAGAAAATGTGCTTAAATACAATTAGGCCAAATCTAAAAAAAGAAATCAGCAAACTCAAAGTCCACAGCGATGGCTATATCTGGCTGTGGAAAGTATTTGGTGTAAAATCAGATAACGCCCTTAGTGGGTGTTGCCGAAATTTCGTGTTCTATGAGGGCAAAAATACGGCAAGGGGCGGAAAAATAACAAATGGGGCTTTCACATATCCAGCGGGCTTTCATTGCTACATATCAAAAAAAGCAGCAGAAGAAAATTGGTGTGGCCACGTCCAACAAGTTAAAGTCCGCAAAAGCTGGATAACATCTATTGGCCTTCAATGGGGAACAGTAGTTGTCTGCAAGCATATAATCATATAATTCAGGAGAAAGAAAATGAAACGACTTAATTTAGACGAAACGTGGCGCTTGTGCCTGTCGATGTGGCGGTGGATAGCTAAAGAAAAAAGAAAGAACAGGAGAGTCGGCGTAGTTACTTTGAAAACAAGATGGGTAAAAAAGAATGGTTTTGGAGAAGACGAGATTGCGGCAAATTGCTTTTTTTGTGAATATGATGAGTCTTGCCAAAGAAATATAGAATGCTGTGAGGATTGCCCCGCTCGCAAAATAGACAAACATTTTATCTGTGGGCATCCAAATTACCGATACAACACCAAGCCCGTCGCTTTTTACAACAAGCTCGTATCCTTAAACAGAAAAAGGCTGAACAGGAGAAAGAAATGAAAGAATTACAAGTCGGCGATTGGTTCAAAGCGATAAACAAAGAAACAGGCCGACTTCACAGCCTTAACCCATTTATAGTAGATGAGATACATTACACAGATAAAGAAACCAAAAAATACCCACACGACATAGTCTGTCATAGGCCGAAAGGTAATGTAAGAGAGTACAAGATTGATTTACGGATATGGAAGGTCGAGAAAGTAAAATGAAATTCAGAGCCAAGCGAAAAGATAACGGCGAAACAGAGATAAAATTACCAAGAGTATGGGATAAAGTAGACAAAAAGATGCTGTCGCCCGCCAAATGGGAAGAAGATTTTGTGGGCGATGGTCATAAGAAAATAGGTCTTTATATTTATAGGTCGAAAAAAGACCCAAGGCAACATTCGTCCTTGGATTGGGTTCTTAAACACCCTGAATTTTTTGAAGTTATGTGGTCTACCGGCCTCAAGGACAAGAACGGCAAAGAAGGATATTACAAAGACATAAGCCAAGATGAAGACGAGGATAGATATGTAATTGAATGGGATGAAGATTTGGGCTATAATTATTTGAAGGGGATAGGAGAAAATTGTTTGGGAACACAAACAGAGGATTTGGCAATTAGCGCACTAAAGAACCAAGAAATAATCGGAAATCGGCACGATAACCCGGAGTTATTATGCAAATAAATTCAATTACCGGCGGCCTAAAGGGTGGGTGCAGGATGCTATGGGTGCGGGTGTCGCCGGATGAAATCACTCTCAGCGAAGTGCGAGGCTTTTTACACTGGTGGAGCGGGTTACTGTTGCTGGGACCCGCTCCATATTTTGAAAGGAAGTAAAAATGAAATTAACAAGCGAAAATGTTGAACAAGTTTTTATGGATTGCTTGTTCAAAGACGGCGAAAACACTGAAAATCACATTCAGGCCGAAGGCATTATGGATACAGTAGGGTTCCACCCAGAACGCCTTGAGTCTCATAAAGAAGATGTGCAAGCGATGTTACAAGAATTGCCAAATGATTTTCAGACCGAAAAAGGTGGCGGAATGTCTTTTCTTAATGCTTGTAACGATAAAGATGGCCACCAATGGACAGACTTGCATTTACGAATGGGGCAGCTTTTTCAATTAGGTATTGGCCTAAAATTGGTTAAATGGATAATGCCCCGTGAGATGTGGGCAGCATTTCCGGGTGGTATGCCTTATGTTGTCGTGTGCTGTAACCCCTCCGCCAATAACTTAGGAGTATAGGAAAATGATAAAAGAAGGCAAACAAATAAAAACAGCAGACATTATGTTTATCCCAGAATGGCTTGCACGTCAATCTTTTATCGCCCTCATAGACATCGGTGATTGGGAAGCAATAAGAGCGGAATTGAAAGAACTAATGGATTCGATGAAAAGTGTCGGCCTTGTCCAGCCCATTGGTGTCTGTGAAGCAGGAAGTAAATATTTATTATTATTTGGATTACGGCGATTTATTGCAGCAAAACTTCTTGGTTGGAAAAATATTAAGTGTGTTGTTCACGACCAACCATAACTTTTCCAAGTAAATAGCCTCCAGCCCAGTTGGTGGCCGCTTTACAAGTGAATAGAGAGCGAAGAGTGAAAGCTCATAAAATTTCCGGACTTATCGGGTGCGTGTTACGACCGGAAAACCTAACACGTGGAAGTTTCCTTGCGTTTGTTCCAATACCAAACCATGACAGCCGGGAGAGACCGGCATTTACAAGTGAATATGGGGCAGTGCGGATAAGCAGATAAAGCGGTTCGAGGCGAAAGCCAAGGTTGAATGAAACGCAAGGCCGACATTAAGTTGTGGTGCTAACTGCGAAAAACCGGTCGGGTGGCTCCGAGGCGAATGCCAAATTGCTACGAAAAACCTTTGCCGCCTGTCCCACCTAAACGTAGCCCCTGTCGGCGGCGTGGTAGCGTCGGGTAAGGGTGGAAAGTTGCGGTCGAAAGCCGTACATAAATGGAGTTAATCTGCCTATGGTGCAGGGTGGGGAATCCTGCCCGCCGGTTATTTTGAAAAGACAACCATTGACTGAGTAGCCTGCCTCCGTCCCTGGGAGGTTCGCGGGCAGGCTACATTTTGAGAAATAAAAATGTATCGCATAGAAGCGAATATGCCTGATTTTACGAAGCATAATCGTTTACGAGAAAGAGCGATTGTAGAGGAAATAGTAAGTTATGCAAAAATGTTGCCTATAAAAGAAAAGATTATGATTTTTATGCGATACCGTGATGGATATACCTTTTCGCAAATAGCTTGTGCGTTTGGAATTAGCGAAAGTACGGTTCGCAGACGAATCGTAAAGATAAACAAAAAATTATGTGCTGCTAAAGCAAAAGATAGTGTTGTGGAGAAGATACCTTTGGTGGCTGTATAGGTTAAACCACCCATTTTGAAAGGTTGAATTATGAGAGTGCCAAAATATGTTTTGAAGAATAGTGGTATCAAAACTCAAAGACAATGGAAAGAATTAAAGCGGCGGCAATTAAGAGCTGCTTTTAAAGCGATGAGAAAATTTCAAGGAGGTTGTTATTACACTCCAGATAAAGGGCAATATTGTCAAGTCATGCGCGGTCTTGAACAATTGAAAGATATGTTATCAGTAAAAAAATGGGGAAGATAAGCAGGTGAATTATGGAACGAACAAAAGGTGAATTAAAAATCTTAGATGGTACTATTTTGGTTATTGGCGACAAAGGGCAAACTGTTGCCACTCTTTTCTATGTTGATATGCCAACTGAATCAGAGGTAGGCCCTAAAGAAGCTATGGCTAACGCTGAGCATATTCTGAATTGCTGGAACGCCTTTGAAGAAGGCGGGCTGGTAGGGGGATTGGTGGAAGCGTGTAGAAAAACTAAACATCTGTTGAACAAAGTCGCTGAAATGAATATCCAGCCATTTCCTTGTTCAGCAGTTCAGCTAAATCGTGATTTAATAACCATCATAGCCAAAATTGAGAAAGCAGATAAAAAATGAAAAACTTACTTATCAGCGTAGCTTTAGGCGGCCTTATCACATTATTGATAATGGCCTGTATAACCAAAGCAGGTGCGAAATGAGAATATGTAAATATTGTGTAATGAAATATGGGATAAAAGGTTCAGAATTACAAGAAAAAAGTCTTGATAACGATGAAGATTTTTATAATCACATCGAAGAAGTTCACGGGATTCCAGTAACACGAGAAGGAGAAACCAAGGCGCAGGCAAAAAAGCGTTGTGCTGATAAAGGTATTGTTAAAGACAGAAATAAATGCCAATGCCAAGAGTGCAACGAATTAAGAGGGCTTTATGAACATAAACAAATATCTTGATGACCTATCCAGGGAAGATAAGCATAATTTTACAACCTATGAACCGCAAATTCCCGGATATAATGACGAAGTGCAGGAGCGGCGATGGCTGCCAAAATGTCTACAAAAAGTAGACGGCAAAATCACAATTAAGGATAAGAAAAATGGATAATATACTTGTTTTTAGTTTATCGTGCTGGGGGGCTATGGTAACTATATGGATAGTTCATCATCAATTTTTTGTACATAGGTGGAAAAAATGAAACGGTGTAAAGATTGTAAATGTAAACCAACAGGTTGGGATATAAGCAGAAAATGCAAAATATGCACTGCGTATTTTCTGTGCTATGGACAGTGGAAATTTTGGAGGCCAAAATGAGCATATATGATATTGATAATGTAATTGATGCGTTTGTGGACGAAAGAACCGGTTTGGAATTGGATGATTTGGTGAAATGGGCGAATTTTATGGATGTCGATGTAGAATATCCACCAATAGACGATATGTATCCAGGTTGGGAAGCTCAACTAAGAGAAGAAATAGGTGTAGCAATCAGAAATGCGTTTGGCAAGACGTAACGGAACAGGAGGAAAAAATGAGCAAAAGAACACACAATGAAATCATAGGCTTAATACGAGCCGCCGACAGCCTTGAGCAAAGAGTCCATAACCAGATTTTCCGCATACTTATACTATCAACGAGAAACAGAAAGTTTAGCCTACCAGAGGAAATGGTCGAAATGAAGGATAAGGATAATCAGGAGAAAGAAAATGAGCTTTCAAAAAGTGCGCGAGCTACTGGGGCAGAAAGACCTCAAAGGCTACCAGCTTGGCTTGAATGAACTCACAGGCCAGTTGGTAAGTTATGAACCCAAAAAGTACACAGAAAACGGCAAACCATTCCAGCAAGCAGTAATTGCAGATGAAGCTGGTGAAGTACAAAAGGTGAAGATTTACCTCGGTAACGGGCCGGAATTTCAGCCTACGGACGTAGGGACACAGCAAAGATTCACTTCCGTCAAGCCGAATAGTTTTAAGAACAATATGTATTACGCTGCTTTCTGGGCCTCTATGTCGCCACCGACACAGCTTCCAGCTTCCCCTCAGACGCCTCAGAATGCCCCACAATCGCCAAACGCCCCATTAGAGCAGTACCCCAAGACCCAAGCCAGCACAACAAAGAATGAGTATAATGAGCGAGAGGACGCAAGGCAGTTGATGATTGTCCGACAGAGTTGCCTGAACAGGGCGGTGGAGATGTTTCTTGGTTCAACCCACGAAGTAGGGTGGCCTGAGCCTGATGATAGAATAACCCATATCTGCCAGCTTGCCGAAAAATTCAGGGGCTACATTTACAATGGCTTGGGTGGTATGCCAAATCCTGATTATGCAGGCAGCGATATTGACCCCGAAGAAGAAGCCGCCAGGGCCGAGCAAGCAGAAGATGATATTCCATTTTAGGGTAAATTATGATTTACAAATTCCCAATGACGATATTTAAGGGTCAAGTAACAGCATTTGATTTAGCTCGATACACAGATACCCGCAAAAAACTGCCTGACGGCGATTGGGAAATCCTCATACGCAAAGCTGTCAAGTGGGACACCGACCAGATGAGGAAATATTTTCACGGGCCAGTATTGGAAATGGTTGAAGGCTGTGAGCGCAATCAAGGCAGGTCAACCTCAAAAAACCAACTCAAAATAGACCTTAAAACTTTGTACGGCCCTATGGAAGATACTGTTGTAGGCACAAAGACAATTCGTGTATTAAAATCCACCGCGGATTATACTTTCGATGAATACAGGGACTTCCTAAAGAATATCAATGCGTTCTGTATAGAAAATTATCAATGCGAAATCCCCCCTGCCGAGCAAGTAGGAGAATGAAAATGAGCGATTTAGAATCAAAAACTATTGACAACACTGAAATATGTTCTTGTGGTCGTGTGTTTAACTCTTTTGACCCTGATGATTATGATACGCTCGGTTCTGATAGTGGTGTGTGTTGTCCTGATTGTGGTAACGAAAAATTCACAGCAGTAAGCCAACTCCAAGCCGAAAACGCGCGCCTGAAAGAGAAGATTAAAGTTGTTTGCGTAGGAATTAACCCCCCTGATTTTGAAGCAACAAAAAAGGATATGGCAAAAGGAATAATGCCTTTAGATAAACCAGATATAATTTTTTATTGTGGTTGGGAAATGGCAATACTGGAATGTGGTGAAATCTTGAGCAAGCCCTAAACCCAAAGGAAGGGATAAATGACTGACAAAAAGAAAGCCTGGGATGAATGTTCAAGATACTGCCGTTTGCGCGATGCTCTTGATTATTGCAAATTGATGAGGATTGATACCAGCCAGTTTAACAGGATTGAAGATTATCCTGTAAAATGTTGTACTTGCCACAAGATAAAAGCGTGGATTTATATGCAAAGTGGCCATTTTATAAGTAGAGGAATAGGCGGCTCAAGTGGAGTTTACTTTGACGAGAGGAACATTAACACTCAGTGTCCGAGATGTAACGCTTTCAGGCAGGGAAGGCCGGAAGTGTACTATGAGTTTATGTTGGCCAAATACGGGCAGGCCGTTATAGACGCCCTGAAAATCTTAGACAAGCAAACTCACAAAGCCAGTTACATAATAATCGGTATGGCCTATAAGGAAATGTACGAAGAACTGACGGAAGGATAGTTTGAAAGGACTCTTATGTACTCACTCGAAAAAGCTAAGGAACGGCGGGCCAGAATATCAAAAAGACGTTACCTGTTAAAAGCCTGGCTTATAGGATTATGCAGAGCTTGTAGGGGCGTATGTGGATAATGGCACATTGGATATTAGCCCAAGATGGAGAAATTGAGTTAAAAAGATTGTATGAGCGGCATTATTCATCACGAAAATATAAAGATGGAAGAAAACCTAAAAAATTTGTTGGGCCGGGCCAATACATCTGTCTTACTTTGCCAAACAGAGAGGCCCTTTTTGTTTGGAGAAAATTCATAGATGACAGTGGACAAACCGGAATCAACTGTGCGGTCTTCAGAAACGAGGGAGAACTCTTGTCAAGCGACCTTATTAGAGAAGCAGACGCCATTGCTGATTTCTGCTGGCTTGGTGAAAGGCACTACACTTATGTTAGGCAAGAGGCTGTTAAATCGAGGAATCCTGGCTGGTGTTTCCTTTGCGCCGGATGGAAGCGAAGTGGATTTACAAAAAATGGGTTACTTATTTTAAGTAGGGAAGCCGCTTGAGGAGTTATGTGGATAATGCCAAAAAGAGGATTACCATTTTGTGAACATAAAGATGGCGGGCGAACAAGAGATTACTGGTTAATAAAAGACGGGCGTCCACGATACAAAATTGAATGTAAACACTGTGGCAAACAGATATGGACGGCCTCCCGTCAAGCAATCCAGCCCGAACTAAAACCAGAAAGCATTTAGGGAACTGTGTAGAGGATAAATGAATATGGAGAACAAAATGAATGAAAGAACAAAGCAATTACTATTAGAGTGCAAAAAGGCGGGTTACGAAAGAGTAACCATTTTTATCGCCGACAAGAGAGTGCCGGATTCTGTGAAGATAGAAAAAGAATCTACAAACAGAGAATATTGGGGATTTGGCACACGAGAACATCCTCACAAAATTGTTTGTGGGTCTCCTGATGTGTCCGGAGATTGCCCTGGTTTGCCAACGACAAAGCAAGATGGAACGCCCCATACTTGGCCTGCAATGTGGGGTGTCGTCAAAAGAAGCAGCGATTTAAGGGGCGGAGCAGGCAAACTCAATGGACATAGTATAAAAAACACTTCATTATTGGATGCTGGATATTATGATTTGTCGGAAATAGAGGCTGCTTAATGCACAAGATAGCTGACAAATGCCAAAAGAAATCATAACCCGTTATATGGGCGACGAAAACCAGAGGCGGCGGCAAAATTGTTAGGGCTGATATGAATAACCACGATTACCAATACCCTGAAGCCTGGAAAAACAGCAGGCCATCTGACCACGCTGAAAATATTTTTGTGCCTTTAATTAACAGAGCCATTGAACTTTTATGGGAATTTATGAAACCTGATTACAAGACAATAACTGAAAGGAAAGAAAATGACTCAAATAAACCAAATCAGAAAATGGCTTAAAAACGGGCACTCAATAACCTCTATACAAGCCATCAAGCGGTATGGAGCAACCCGCCTGTCAGATATTATCTACAAGCTCAAAGCTGAAGGGCTGTACATTGACGATGAGTGGCTTACCGGCAAGAACCGTTACGGCAACACTACTACATTTAAGAAGTATTTTCTTAAAAAGGAGAAAAAATGAAACGATTAAATCTCGATGAAACTTGGCGTTTGTGCTTGTCAATGTGGCGATGGATTGCAAAAGAAAAAAGAACAGGTAGTAGGATTAGCGTGCCTACTTTGAAAGCAAGATGGGTAAAGAAATATGGATTTGGAGCATACGAAATAAATGGTGATTGCTTTTTTTGTGAATATATAGATAAGCGTAGTCGACATTGCGATTCGTGTCCGCCCTGTAAAGTAGATAACGATTTTGCGTGTAATCACAAAGATTATCATTATGCATCCAACCCCATCGCTTTTTACAACAAGCTCGTATCCTTAAACAGAAAAAGGCTAAAAGCCAAAAAAACATCAAAGAAGTAACATTTTTGTATAATTAGTCCTTTACAGCCTTGAGAAAAGGGGTATATTGAGAGTATGAGTATCGCAATTTACAATCTGTTCAAACAATTAGGAGGCTGCCCAAGGCTCACTTCGACTGTAAGTTGTGATACTCACGCTTTGGGCAGCTATTTTTATGGATGAGACAATGAACAAGAGGCCATCCCTCCAATTTTATCCAGCAGATTGGCTAAAAGACCCGGATTTGCAGATTTGCAGTATGAACACAATCGGGGTTTGGATAAACTTATTATGCCGGATGTGGGAGGCAAAAGAAGAAGGTGTGTTGCGGGGCAAAGCAGGCGAACTGGCTCTTTTGGTGGGTGCAAGACCAGGAGAATTCAACAGGTTTTTGAGAGACGCTGAAACGCATTCGTTCGCCGATGTTACAAAATGTAACGGCTATGTTACGGTTAAATGCAGACGGATGAATAAGGTGTTTTTGGAGCGTGAAGGGGCGAAAATGCGAATGAAGAGGCATCGAGGCAAAAAAGAAAACGCCGATGTTACATCCCCTTCTTCATCTTCTCTTTCATCTTCTACTTCATCTTCAGATATAAAGAACCCCCTATACCCCCTTGACTTTTTACAATTCTGGAAAGAATATCCTCGAAAAGTCGGAAAAGGATATGCTCACGCTTGTTGGAAGAAAGTTATCCGAAAGACCTCTCTGGAAGTTATATTACAAGCCGTGGCCGACCAAAAACAGAGCGAACAATGGTTAAAGGAAAATGGTAAATATATTCCGAACCCAGCGACTTGGCTAAATCAAGAGCGGTGGGGCGATGAATTGAAGCGAAAGGAAACTTTAGAAGAAGTCTTCGACAGAGCCGAACAAAAATTTGGAGGATTAACTGATGGATAAACACGATTTTATAAATTTAATAAAAGTCCAAATATGCGAACGATGGCCTGAATGGAATATGGCTGAATCTGATATGTGGGATTTATATAATAAACTGCACAGATTTTTGCCTGAAACAATATCAAGAGCTGCTCAGAAACATAAAACCGAAGATGGCTATCGCAAACCAAGTGCAAAAAAGTTAGTGGGTTATTGCCGAAAATTAGAACCACGAACAGCAGGCGATATGCCGCAATATCACGACATTTACATACAAGACCAGAATTCCGGTTTTTTTCATCAGCTTATAACCAATAACGACGTGTCTCCTGGCAGGGCAATGCAAATTGCCGAATATGTAAAAACACAATATAATTTGCAAGAAAAAAATAGTGATTATATTATCGTGCATCCCGCAACTGAGCGGGAAATGGTAAAACGGAAAATGGAATTGGCGGCGGCCAGAAGGGTTCGAGTAAAAAATGAACGAACAACAGTTTCAGCATAAGAACAAACAAAATCAAAAGAAACGAAAAAAGAAAAATGAACCCATAAGATTAGGGACTTTACTTAAAGATATTATGCCAAAAAAGTTATCAGGCAAAGACAGGCGGTTAGGCTGAATAGGAATAGGAGAGCAAAATGATAACAGAAAAAGATGTAAATGCGGCCTTTGAAAACGAGTTCGATGGCGTGGAGAAATTCCTGTTGGTTCAGGAGATACTTGAACTTCGGGAAAAGCACCGCTGGATACCCACAAGCGAGAGGCTGCCGGAAGCCTGCAAAGCTGGCTGTCATCCTAAACAAAGCGAGCGTGTATGGCTTGCCCGCAATAAAGATGTTTTTAAGGCATACTATGATTATTACTGGAAATCTTGGTATGACATCTACGGCGTAAAAACAACAGGAACTCACTATCGTTTTATAATCTTACCCAAAGCAGGAGAATGAAAAATGAGTGAAGAAATAGAATTTCGTGGGCACGGTTGGTATTGTCCAAAATGTAAAAAGTTTAGGCGGATAAGAGGAATTTATCAAAATGGAACTTATGACCGGCAGTGCAAATGTGGGCTTAAGGTTATAATCTCTGTATTTATGAAAAAGACTCAATGGAAACCGGAAATTGTAGGAATAGCAACTAAAGCATAGCCGCGGGCCGCTTAGTCCGTGCTGGCTTCGCCTGCAGCGGAAAGGTAGGAAATGAATAAAGCTATTGAGCTGTGCAAAAGATGTGGGGGAAGTGGTAAAGTCCTCGAAAGGGACTATATTGGTTATTGTGGGTATAATGATTGCCAAACAAAGTGGTATGAGAAAGATATAGTTACAAGCCATAGAAAAAGCAGGAAATATCCGAGAGGGGGCTATACCTTTTTTTGCTCAGGCTGCCAACACGAACATTTTGAAGAAAGGTTAATTGAATGGCCTAAAATTCCTTGCCCTGATTGCAAGGCCGAGCTGGAGGAGTTTACGAAAGGAATACGTAAAAGCTGGCCTACTAAAACTTTTAGATTATCTCAATCCCAAGTTGATTTGTTAATTCAACAAGCCGAACAAGACTGCGACCTCATCGACCGCCAACAGGCACTTATTAAAAGTCAACGAGAGCGTATCGACAAATTACAGCAAGCCCTAACAACGAAAGGTGGCAGGAAATGAGTGATACAATAACAATGGAATGTGAATGTTGCAGAATTGAAACTGACTGTATTGACAATCTTTGCGAGTGGTGTAGTGGTTATAATTATCAGCTCAAAGAACGCATAGCCGACCTTGAACTATTAGAAAAAGCCGTAGCTGATGTCAAAGGTCATTATCCTGAGAAGATTTTTCCATCAACAAGCGATTCGGTCGATGCGGAAAGCGGGACATTTGCAAGGCTTATCTGCGATAACATAATCAGTACGTGGAAAGAATTGAAAGAGCTGAAAGGTGAATAGAAACTTTAACAGAAAGGGAACAAAATGAAGACAATGGTAATGGTAGTAATGTTGTCCGTAATGTCGTTAGGTTTAATTGGCTGTACTGCTGAAACGGGTGCGGCTGCAGTTGCTGGTGGTGCTTTAAGCCACACTCTTGCAGGCGTAGAAGCTGATATAGCCGCTGAGAAGGAACGCTTGTTACTTGAGTCAGCAGGGGCAAGCGAGCTTGAGAAGGAAATCCTTGAGAAGAAAATTCAGCTTATGGAAGATTTGCAATATGGAATTGGCATCGGTAAACAAGCCGTGGAAACTAACTGGACAGACCCGGAGGCCGTAGGTGGTATTGCGGGAACGGCCATAGGTGTTTTGGCTGCTTGGTACTTCCGCAACCAGAATAAAACCAATAGGAAGAAGTACGAAGCACATAAAGTTGGTGCTGAGCGAGTTATGCGCTCTAATGAAAAAATAGCATCAGAATTGTACGAAGCCATCGGCCACGAGCGAGAAGTAAGAGGAATATAAAAGAATAGCCCCTGTCGGCGGCGGAAGCTAACGGCGAAGTGGCGATGTCTGTTGCAGGTACTGCACGATATTGACGGTCATCAATAATTGCCACCGAGAAAATCCTGCCCGGCAGGGGCTATTGTTGCAATGAGGAAGGGTTAGCTCTTCAGAATGGCTCAGAACGGCTCAGGATTGCTCAGGATGGACGAGGCCGAGGTAGAAGCTGTTATCCCCCGTTTTCTTCTTGAAAATGTTTATAGCCAGTCATAAAAGTCTTTTTGATAAGCCATACAATCACACCCAAAATAGCAATGGGGTAAGCAATGGCTGCGAGGATATTTGCGATTGTGTTGTTGAGTTTTCTATATTTCATTTCATACTCCTAAATAAAAGTTAAACCGCCGTTAGTTTCGCACCTTGCAGCGACCGGCGGAGGATTAGCCTTCTGCTTTGGCAATAGCGGCTTTAAGTTGCCAAACAATCTCATTTTGTGCTTTTTCAGACTCGGCGTATGTGCCCAACTTGATAGTTGCAGCTTCTAATGCACCCTTGCACGCTTCCAGTAAATCCGGTGCAGCGGCAATAAGGCGGGCGTTGTCCTTTCGTTCTTCTGGCGGTGCTACTAAACCTCTTATGTGTGAGGGTGTTTTTGTGGAAGCAATAAATGTCGCTGGTTCTTGTATAACAATGCGGTCAAAATCAACGTATGGTTTTACTTCCCATTTTCCTTGTGTAATCATTTTAAGCTCCTTTTCATAAAGTTAGTTTAACACTTTAGGCTTCTTTGAAGATTTCACCTGTAATCGTATTAAGCAACCAGGTAGATTGAATCATCGCCCAGCCGTCTTTTGAAAATGGGTGTCTTCGGTTTATGTGGTGAAAATTAAATCTAAAATATTCGCCAGACTGGTAAGCCCAAAAGCAAGAATATCGTTCAGGCACTTTGGACGTCTCCTTACTGCCGTATTCGTTGTATTGCTTGTTATATATCTCCCTGATGGTTTCGATAGAATCAATGGCTGGGGTATCTGGGTTATCACTAATGGCTTTGCAGCATTTTTTGAGTATATCTCTTGCGGTTGTATCTTCTGTTTTCCCAAAGCCTAATATCATTTGACGCTCCTAATAAGGGTTAAGGGTTAGCAATCAATACAAACGATACAAGCGTTTACCATTGTTCCAGAGTCTTTAAAACTGCCTTCGGGTAATTCGATAAATATTCCACCAAGAGAATCAATATCGTCTCTAAATTCCAGAGTTTTACGGTTTTGCCTAAATAATATACTCGCAGACATGACCGATACTACACGACCGCAGCATAAATCAATCATATGACAAACGTGGTCGATGTCCTGTTGTCGGGTAAACGGGGGATTTGCAACAATTTTTGAAAAATGCGGCAAAGTGTCCCAAGCGAGAAAATCAACATTGTAAACGCCCGCCATTTTTTCAGATAGTTTGTCAGCAAAGGGCTTATGAATTTCACAAGCTGTCGTTTTGTAATTTTTTACTATCTCAAGAGCAATCGCACCTTCGCCAGCAGAAGGCTCTAAAACAGAATCATCGGGCTGCAAGTCAGCAAGTTCGATAAGTTGCTTAACAACTGCCGGAGGTGTAGCAAAGTACTGTAATTCTTTTTTAATATCAGCAATTTCGCCGGATAGAATCAAAGTGTCAAGCAAATCACCTATATCATCGGTAAATAAATGGGCTTTGGCTGAACGATTCCACTTGCCACCAGCCAGCTTCAAAACCTTATCAACATCAAGATAAAGTTTCCGGTCAAGCTGTCCATCCGGCAAAAACAGCTTATTATCCTCAATCTTGCATTGCTCTAAAACTTCGATTACGTCTTGTTTGATATTCATACCACCACCTCGTTTCCGTATTTGGCATTAAACTCATCCAACATACCATAAAACCTGCCACGATGGATAACGCCATAAGCCCTAATTCCGTAAATACGCTCGGTTTCGTTCTCAATCATATACCTGCCGGAGGTACCAATATCGACCTTCGTGTATTTCCGGCCTGGCTTGATTGAGGATAAAAACGATTGTTCGTTACCAACAATAGACCCACATAAAGCCAAAAGTCGGCGCTTTGCAATTTCCTGTGCAATTACGGCAAACTGTTGAATTTTGTCTTTTGTGTTCATTTTATACGCTCCTTTTCAAAAACAGGCCCGCCGCCACCTGGAGTGCTGAGAGCGAGCGGGGTGTTAGTAATTAGCGGACAGGGCGATTGTCAAGAAGTTTAACTTCGTGCAACCAGACTTCGTGCAGGGATTTCTCCACTTCTACAATAAGCCTGGTTTCCTTGTCTTTTGTAAAATGGCCGCGAATTAGTCCCATTTTACCTTTTAGCTGGGTCTTAGGGTATGGGTCAAGTGTTACATACCAGCCAATCAAATTAGTTGTTAAGTTTGTCATTTTTATCGCTCCTTTCAAAAAGCAAGGCCATCGAACGACGTTTGCGACATCGAATGTCCGACAGCCTTGCGGGTTAACGGGAATTGTCGCAACCGTCTGAATAAAGTATACCATAAAATCAGTCAAAGTCAAATGGAAAAATTAAAGAATTGATGTAAGTGCTTACAGGGTAAGGAGATAAAATTTTATTTTTATTATCCTTGACAAACATTCAGAATTATAGTAGAGTATAAGTAGTCTATGGCATAAGGGAGTATAAAATTGACTAACTATGAGGAACTCATTCAGGAAATAGCTACGCCGCGTCAATATGAAGCCTGGAAATATTACAGAGCGAAGATGAGGCGCAGCGAAATAGCTGTTAAAATGGGGATTTCTGAGGGGCGGGTAAGCCGGTTAAGGCAACAATTGTTGAAAAAAATAAAGAAATTTTATGAGAGAGCTTGATTTCTCTATACACAAACTATACACACACTACTGTTAAGTGGAAACAGAGAATATGGGCGTTGGAAGGTTACGAGACCGGATAAGTCCTACGGGGTTTATTATATTTCCAACAGGTGAACGGCAAAAGATAAGCTGGGGCTTACCGGCTCAATGTGTCCAGTGCCGAATGGATAGAATGTGCCCTCGCTGCGGCGCCTTACCAGGTGAAGTAAGTTACGACCATAACAGGCTGCAAGCAGGAATTGAGATAAAGGATAATATGGCGTTTTGCGGAGTCTGTGGGTGGAGTTATTCAGGAGAAAGATAGTGGCGACCGTATTAAGAGGTAAACTAAAGGGGAGCGTGATAAAAATACATCAGTTTTGCAATAATTGGATTATGTCTGAGCAAAGCAAGATATTTTCTCCTACATCTTTGGAGTTTAGCGACGAAGAAATTGAGCAATTAAAAAGTGGCAAATCCGGCGTATTGTTTGATTTATTTGAATTAGTAAACAATCGTTTCAAAAGAAGAAAATGACTAAGTTAAGACGAAAGCCCGGCTATTGTAGCGCATATACTAATATAATTGATAAGATATACGCACAAGCTGCCAAAATGACAGGGAGTAAAGACAGTGGTTTTTCACAGGTGGGGCAAAAATGGACAGAACCGGTAAAAATTAGATTTTAGATTAAGGGGCGGTGAAATTTTGGTTGACCCCTGTTCACCGTCCCGATACATAGCAAGGGGTCAAATTAGGGGTCAACAAATGTATAAAAAGTGTAGTAAATGTAAAGAAACAAAGCTTATCCAAGAGTTTTGGCGAAATAAGTCAAATAAAGATGGGTGTGATGATTATTGTAAAAAATGTCGCAAAACTTATTACACGTACAAAAAGAACGAGGTAGCTCGCGCAAAAGCATCAAAAAGATATTATGAAAAAAATAAAATCAATCTCTGTGCTTATTCAAAAGAATATCGACAAAAAAACAAGGCAATAATTAGCGCAAAGCATAAGGTTTATTATGCTAAAAATAAGGAAAAAAGAGCTGAGGCTGCCAAAAGGTATTATCAAAAGAACATAGCGAGAGAGAGAGGCAAAAAGTATGCAAGATATGGTATTACAAAAGAAAATTTTAATCAGATAAGTCGCGCCCAAGGAGATAAATGTGCTATTTGTGGTGTAAAACCAAAGAATAGAGCACTTTGTATCGACCACGACCATCAAACGGGGGAAATGCGAGGTCTATTGTGTTCGAAATGTAATTCAGGGCTTGGATATTTTCAAGACAATGTAAGTTTCCTTGACAAAGCAGCAATATATCTGCGGCGACACAAAATAGGTATTAAGGTTGGTTAAAACAGGTTTCCGAAAATGGCAAACAAGCTTACGTATTACCTGGACTGCATAGATAAGGATTTCGAGCTTATGCATTGCCATATTGAGTCCATTTTAGGTGATTTAAGCGATAAAAACAGGGTTTTATTGACTGAGTTTCAAGCCAAAGTGGTGGAGCTAAAGCAAGATTTCGATGAAGTAAGTCGGGAAATAAGGGAGAATACAAGCTAAATACCGTAAAATGGCAGGAAAACAAACAAAACCACGTAATCTGACAGGCAAGCAAGAGTTATTCAGTAAGTATATATTCATGCTAGGCAGTGAAACATTTGGGAATGGTGTAAAATCAGCACAAAAAGCAGGGTATAAAGGGTCTTATGCTGTACTAAACCAAATAGCTATTGATAACCTACATAAGCCTATAATAATCAGAGAAAAGCAACGCATCCAGACTGAAACTGAGGAAAAGTTAGATTTATCGCGTGAAAAGCAACATAAAAAGCTCGAACTTGCTTTTACATTGGCCGTTAAGACTGAAAGCCCGAGCGCAATGGTATCAGCGATTCGTGAACAAAATGAAATGTTAGGCTATCACAGGGACAAATCGCCCAATACAGAGCGTGAGAGCGCTAAACTCAAGCGTATGAGCGAGGAGACTAAGCGATTAGCGCAGCAGTTAGCGCTGTTATTGACACGTAAGCAGGTTGTTAGTAAGGAGTTAACTACTGAACAGATAAGGAGTTAGAATGGATTGTATCAATAAATGTGGTAACGAGGCCAAAGGGCGCAGTAAATATTGTTCAGTCTCTTGTAAGGTAGCCTATAACCGTAACAAGAAAAGCGTAACAGATGTTACGGTTATCGTTGAAGTCGAACAAAGCGTAACAGAGCGCACACTTACTTTATCTATGCTGGCCAGTCTGCCCGCCGGTGTGTCCAGACCCACAGCCCAGCCTACGTCTGAGGCCGCTGGTGTCCACGCTGCTGCGTTGATGGATGGAATGAATAGATGCTCAGGCATTGAATGGCTCGACTCACCTGAGTATGCTGAGGTAGTTTACAGGCTGCTCACGTCAAG
>Ga0114923_10000605_pt1 | contig 27350 bp, 15 predicted proteins | sample SumtaG_FD_89578 | JGI IMG/M metagenome (GOLD analysis project Ga0114923, IMG submission 89578) | Deep subsurface microbial communities from Indian Ocean to uncover new lineages of life (NeLLi) - Sumatra_00157 metaG | ecosystem: Environmental > Aquatic > Marine > Oceanic > Sediment | place: near... | reverse complement strand
GGCGAGAGTTTAATCTCCGCGAGATGGTTTTTGCCGGTGCGGTTTTAGTCCTTTTAGCGGCGGGACTTTTTGCCATTCGAGGTGGAGGTTTTCTGTTCGGTCCGGACAGTTCAATCCTCCAGCGCGGTGGGTACATGGCCGCGGGTATCCGAATGGCGCTTTCCCTCCCTGTACTGGGTTGGGGCTCAGGGGCAAGTCCCGGAGCGCTAATGGGTTTTGTGGCTGAAGGAGTACGGCCTGTGGCTGATCCTCACAACTTCATGGTGCGAGCCTGGATCTCATGGGGATTACCGGGGCTCATGCTTCTCGGAGGTTTTCTGTTCTTCTGGGTGAGAGCTGTCATTCGGACCTTTACAGTCAGAGGCCGGCGAAGGGTTCCCATAGGGCACGCGGGTCTTGTGTTTGGAAGCGCGGCTTTTCTCGGACAAAGCCTGTTCGACATGGATTTTTTCGTCCCCGAGACGGCGCTGTTGGGCTGGTGCGTACTCGGGGCGGCTCTCGGTCTGGCGGCTGCCCAGGATGAAGGTGACGGCGTCGGGGCAGCAATATCCCGAAGCGGTTTCACCCTCACGATGGGCGCAGCAGCCCTGGTACTGGTCCTGCCCGTGTTCGTCTATCTCCAGGGTGAATCCCTCGCCTTTCGCGCCGGCAGGGCCATGGCGGAAAGGGAGTTAAAGACGGCGGCGCGCCTTTACAAAGATGCAAGGGGCATGCTTCCCATGAACGGCAGGTTCGCCCTCGATGAAGGCCGCGTCCACTTTGCCGCTGGCGACCCGGTTTTGGCCGATGAGCTCTTCCGGAAGGCGGACTCCCTCATGCGGGCCAGTCCCTATCCGTCCTGGGAAATGGGGCGCGCAGCTCAGGCGGCGGGGGAATGGCAAGGCTCCATCCCCCCACTGGAAAAAGCACTTTTAAGATATGATACTTCTCCCAGGATCAGGATCGATCTGGCAAGGGCATACCTCAACCTGGGAGATGCCGGGCAGGCCTACAGACTCCTTGAAGAGGCGAGGCGTTTGGCGATGTACGATCCACAGGCCCGGGAGCTGGCCGATGAGATCCTTTCGAGTGTGGATCGATGACCGGGACGGCCCAGCCACCGGCGCGATCATCTGTATTAACGCCCGGAAAATCCTCCAGGACCGTTGATGTCGTTCTGAGCGCTGCAGTGCTTCTCATCCCTTTCATCAGTTGGGGTGAAATACCGTGGCTCATGGGACTCTTTGTCCTTCTTGTGGCGGGTGTGCTCCTGATTGTTACACAGAAAAGTTTGATGAGGGGAAGTGTCCGGGTTCCTGCGGCCCCTGTCTGGGTTCCACTTGCCATGGCGCTTGGCCTCTCCCTTGTCCACCTTATCCGCACGCCGGTACCCTACAGCAGCTTCCTGTTCCTGGTCCATATATCAGTTGCCGTGACCCTGTACTATCTCCTGTGGTCACGGGGCTCAGTTGTGGCGCCCATGATCGTTATCCTTGTGTGGACAGGCATCCTGGTTCCGTGGATCGCCGTCCAGGCCCTGCTCATGGGAACCCGCGCTCCCGCTGGTCCCTTCCTCAACCCCAACTATACAGCGACCGTTCTCCTGGTTTGCCTGGCCATGGCCCTGGGATCGCTAATATCTTCCCGGGAACGGAAATGGGAAACGGCTGTTATGTTGGCGGCGGCGATGTTCAGTTCCCTCGGTCTTATGTTAATCGGTTCGAGGTCCGCGGGACTGGGAATGATCCTGCTGTGGACGGCTTACCTCATTTTCAGGAAAGGGCGCCTACGCTGGGTGGCGATCTTTGTGATAGCCATGATCGTCTTCCTTCCCAACACGATCCGGTACCGGGTCACCGAGGGTTACAAGGTCGACCCCCACGCCTTTTCCAGGCTTCAGATATGGGAGGCGTCCCTGAATATGGGGGCAGACCACCCTTTGATCGGTGTGGGGCCCAACCTTTTTTATGAGTACGGCCCTGTTTACGCCTTCCCCACCGAGGATCTGCCTGTGCGATACGGCCGCATCGCCAGGAAACCCCACAACGAATACCTGAGAAGCTGGGCCGAGGGCGGCGTCATCGGGGTGATCGCGTCAGGCCTGTTCCTTTTCATTACGCTGCGCATGACGGTCCTTGCGCTTAAGGAAGGCAGGCCGGGACCGGCCCTGGCGATGGGCATTGTGCTCTATCAGGCCCTCTTCCATGACATTACAGAGGTTCTCGCTCTCATGGTATTGATGTCATGGTGCCTCGCGCATCTCACACCGGCGGAGGGCCGGATGGTGGAGTTTAGAAGCGGTCCGAGGCGTTTTCTGCCTGTCGCCACAGGTGTGGTGATCCTTTGCTTTGCCGTCTGGCTCAACCTTGATCTGGCATCGAGAGCCTTCTGGCTGACGGGTAAGAGGCTCATGGATGGCGACTTGCCGGGCGCGCTGATGGCGACGAAGACCGCCACACTGCTGAATCCTCTTCTCCCCGGTGCGTCGAGAGACCTGGCACAGATCCGCCACATGATGAGCGGCCCGGACACCGATGGGCAGGAGTTAAACCGGGCCATGGCGACCATTCTCATGGCACAGAGGCTAAACAGGCTCGACACCGTACCCCTCAGGCTTGAAGCTTCCCTCTACGTCAGAGCAGCCAAAGCGGGTGAAATGAAAGCTTCGGAGGCTCTCGCCATCGCTGCAGGGAAGCTGAAGGAAGCCTCGATTATTGAACCGCACAACGTGCTCATCTTACTGAACCTGGCCGAGGTGTATTGGGATCTCGGCCGGCGTGAAAGAGCACTGGACATGCTGGAAAATTCTCTGCGAAAAGAACCCAACTATCTCCAGGCCCATCGGACCAGGATATCCTATCTGGCAAAACTGGGCCCCGGCCGGGTGCCCTGGGCTGAAGACGAGTTGGCCGAAGCGCGGGAAAGGGCGGCAGGGTATAAGCCGCTGAGCGAATATGAAGATATAATACTCAGATAATTTGAGGATTGATGTTTGAGATTTGAGATTTGAGATTTGAGATATTATTGCCGACTACCGATCACCGATTACTGATTACTTTCTTATTATTTCCCCCGCCCTGTGTTCGGCGGCGGCTAGCAGGGTTCTTGGCTCTGTGGCGAACCTTCTGGTCTTGTAAAGATACTTCATCACCGTGCGGTCCCAGGTGTTCCTCGGTCGTCCCATGGCCTCCTCGAAAATCCGGTCCACGGTCCCTTCCCGGGACCTCCTCACTTCACCGGAACCGGTGAGTGAGTCGGGGTACACGCGAAAAGCGGAAAGGAACTCCTCCATGCGGCGCCACCGTATACCCCGCGATATCATGCGGTGGAAAAGGTCGTAGTCCATGGCGAAGGGGCAATCGTTCAGACCCCCGAGTTCCCGGAAGAGATCGACCTTCCAGAAGGCCGACTGCTGGTGAATGATGATATTCACCTCGTATAGGAAATCCTTGAGATCGAAGTCGATGGTGTACACGCGCTTGGTGACCCGGTCGAATTCATCCACCTCAACCTGGTTCCCGTAGAACAGGTCCGTACCGGGGTACTCTCTGATCAGGTTGCCGATCCTGTGGAGCGTGCCGGGTAAGAGGAGATCGTCGGAGTTGATCCAGGTCATAAAAAGGCCGGTGGCCTTTTCCGCGCCCTGGTTGATGGCGTCGCACTGTCCCTGGTCCGGCTTGGAGTGCCAGTACGCCAGCCGATTCTCATATTTCTTCAGGATCCGGGTGCTGTCATCGGTGGAACCGCCGTCGATGATGAAGTGCTCGAGGTTGGGGTACCTCTGGTTGTGGATGGAGAGGATGGTCCTCTCCAGGAAATCGGCCTGGTTGAAGGACGGGGTCACCACCGTGATCCTGGGCCACTGTGGATCGGAGGGAGGCGGAATGGCCGGGTCGAACAGGGGTGATATTACGAATTTAGTGATTTCACGTGAGATCTTTCTGCTGACCGGTAGAAAACCCATCCGATGTTTCCAATCCCCTCAATATTAATCGACAGATCTCATCCGTTGCCGGTATGGATCGGTGGAGGAAACTCTGCCCGACCTTGATGGTCGTTTGGTATTGGAAGAGCCAAGTCTGTCGGTTATAGTATTTGTACGCTCAAAATCCAGGCCCGATAGCCCGAGTAATGAAGGCTGCTGTAAAACGCTCTGCCGATATGGAGCCGCCGAACGATCTTTCCGAGTATAAGGTATAAAGTGCTAAGTGGTCAACGCGAGTGGGTGCTAACACGTGAGTGGGTGTGAGAGGGCTTGCTTCCAGACCGGATCCAAGTGTATCTCTACTACAGTTTTGGAGGAAGGTGGATGAAAAGAGCTTTGAAAAAACTGATCCTTGCGATTTCGCCGATCCTGGATATCCTGGCGGCGCCTCTGGTGCTTGCTGGAGCACTGTTCTTCAAGGTGATAAGGAGATACGGTATCGCCAGGCTGAACCTGTGCAGACGTATATTCTGGGCGGTGGGTGTCATGCCTGTGACCGACCATTATTACGATCCATTCTTCAGGAAAGAAGAGTTGGGCCATCCCCTCTGGGAGGATAGGCACCTGCCTGGAATCGATCTGAACCCACAGGGTCAACTGGAGCTTTTAAAGTGCTTTAAATACAACGATGAACTGGTTCGGCTTCCCCGGCAGCCTGGCTCCGCACTGGAGTTTTATTACGACAACCCGGCCTTTCTCTCGGGGGACGCTGAGTTCCTGTACAACATGGTGAGGTATTTCAAACCGCGAAAACTGATTGAAGTGGGAAGCGGTTTTTCGTCAATGATGGCTCTGCAGGCCATGGAAGCCAACCGCCAAGAGGATGGATCTTACCGCGGAGAGATGACCTGCATCGAACCGTTCGAGCACGGGTGGTTGGAGGATCTGGATGTCTCCGTCCGCAGAGAACTTGTCCAGACGATGGACGTGGAATTTTTCCGTTCCCTGAAGGAAAACGATATCCTGTTCATTGATTCCTCCCATATTACGAAGCCGCAGAACGATGTCCTTTTCCTGTATCTTCAGGTCCTCCCTGTCCTGAATCCAGGTGTGTTGGTCCACGTCCACGATATCTTCACACCCAGGGACTACCTGGAGCAGTGGGTCCTCGAGGATGTGAGGTTCTGGAACGAACAGTATCTACTGGAGGCCTTCCTGAGCCTCAACGTCCGATTCCAGGTTATAGGTGCTTTGAACTTTCTTATGCGTCATCATCCCGATGAACTCTTGTCCGTTTGCCCGGTCCTCAGAGAACAGATGCCGCATCGGGAACCAGGGTCCTTCTGGATCCGTAAGGTGAGCTGAGGCAAGACCCGAAAACGAAGAGGACCATCTGCGTGCGCTGCTTGATCCATCGACCTGCTGCCGTGAAAGGTGGACCGCAACTTGGCACTCATCACTTTTCACTTCTCTCCTCTGTAATGACCATTTTTGTGTTGGAAGAGTCAGATTTGTCGGCTATACTATGAAAAATGTTCATAGTATAGGCGTGGCGGCATCTTATCTCACCTGTATCTCAGCCCGCCGGATTTGATGGACTCGCAATAAATCATCAACGCGCCCCGGGTGGGGCGCCCAGATCAATGACCGTTAATTAAAGTCATTGATTTGTGAGGGAAGCGAAAATGACACTTTTCGCTTTTAAGTTGAGCAAAAAGCCGCGAATGGACTTTTTGCGACCCTATCAAAGTTGATCCAAGATCCAAGATCCAAGATCAATGACTTTTTGCGACCCTATCAATTAGATGCCGAGATATAAGGGAAAGGACGAAAGGCGGTCAAGAGTATTGGGATCACTCAGGTGCTGAAATGTGCGGCATAGGCGGAATCTATCGCAGAGGTCAGCTCCCGCCTGCTCACAGTTCCCTTCTGGAGACGATGGCCGACGCCCTGTCTCACAGGGGACCTGATGGCCGGGGTACCTGGAGCGAAACCGAGTCGGGTATCGGTCTATGCCACACCAGGTTGGCAGTTTTAGACCTCAGCCCCAGAGGCGCCCAACCCATGACTGATGCCAACGGCAGGGGATGGATCGTCTATAACGGTGAAGTTTACAACTTCGAGGCGATCCGCGGGGAACTCGAGGGTCTGGGTTGCCGATTCATTAGCGAAACCGATACGGAAGTAGTTCTTGTCGCCTGTCTCACCTGGGGTGTCGAAAAAGCCCTGAGCCGGTTCCTCGGCATGTTCGCTTTCGCTCTCTGGATACCCGGTGAAGCGGCACTCTATCTCGTACGCGACCGTATGGGCATTAAGCCCCTGTATTACGGATGGGCCGGCGATGACCTGATCTTCGGATCCGAGTTAAAGGCCCTTTGCGCTCATCCCGGATTTACCGGAAAAGTTGACCACAGAGCACTTGAGCTTTATCTGATGCTCCAATATATCCCTTCCCCGAGAACGATCTATTCCGATGCCCGTAAACTGCCGCCGGGTCACTTCATGCGGCTCGATCCAGGAGGTGAAACCCTGGTAGCCTGGTGGGATCCGGATCATGTCGAGGCCTTGGATGAAGCCACGGGGACCGGATCTACCGAGCCGGGACTGTCCGGGCTCCTGGACGATTCCGTGCGCCGTCGCCTCGTGTCGGACGTTCCCCTGGGCGCCTTCCTGTCGGGAGGAGTGGACTCGGGACTGGTGGTTGCCGCCATGGCCAGAACGGGGGGGAGTCCTCCATCCACTTTCACCGTTTCCTATCAGGAGGAGGATTACGATGAGGGGCTCGTGGCTGCGGATGTAGCCGGACACCTGAGAACAGATCATCACCAGGTGAAGATCGATAGCTCCGCCCTCCTTGACCGGATATTCGATCTGCCGTTCATATTTGATGAACCTCTCAGCGACCCGTCGGCTCTCCCCATGATCGTGCTGTCGCGCCTCGCCCGTGAGCACGTCACAGTTATTCTCAGCGGTGACGGTGGGGATGAGCTCTTCGGCGGTTACGACAGGTACAGGGTCGTAGACAGCTACCTCAAGCGGTTTGTCGGCCTGCCTTCATCCATGAGGCGCTCTGCCGCGGCCATCATGAACGGGGTCCCCTCGAGTTCCCTGGCCCGAGCCTACAGTTCCCTGAAGAAGGTGTCCGGCCGGGCTACCGTGGAGAATTTCCCAGGCAAGTGGGAGAAACTGCTTAAACTTGTGGTTCAAAATGATCCTGCTTCCGCCTACCAGACAGCCATCGGAATATTTTCGGCAGTAGAGGCCGGTGAGACGCTCGGCAGACGACAGGCCCCAGCTCTTCCGGAAACTTTTATCTCGTGCCTCAACGGGCCATCCGATACTTCCTTTGTCCGCCGCATGATGGATCTCGACACCAGGACCTTTCTGACCGATGATGTCCTTGCCAAGGTCGACAGGGCCAGCATGGCATCCGGGCTCGAGGTGAGGGTTCCACTTCTGGACCATAGGATCGTCCAGTGGAGCCGGAGAACGGGGGATGAAGATCTGTTCGAGGGGAGAAAGGGAAAGGCGCCCCTCAGGCAGTTGGCCCGGAGGGACCTTCCGAAGTACATCGCCGACCGGCCGAAGATGGGGTTCACGATGCCACTGGATTCGTGGCTGCGAGGGGAGTTGAAGGATCTTCTGAACCAGTACCTGGGGACAGGGTCCAGGGTGCTGGAGAACTATTTCGATCCTGGCAATGTGAACAGGCTGGTCCGGGAGCACCTGACGGGTCAGAGCAACCACCACGAGAAGCTCTGGAACCTCCTCGTTTTCGCACTGTGGGAAGAGAAGTGGAAACCGGCGGCCGCATAGGCGTCCTTCACGTGATCAGCGGCCTTGGCCTGGGAGGAGCCGAGAAGATGCTACTGTGGTCCGCCAGATATCACGACCGGGACCTGATCAGGATGGGCGTGGTGAGCCTCATGTCCGGCGGAGAACTGGCCGACGAGATCCGCCGGGAGAAGGTTGATGTATATGAACTGATGCAGGGGAGGGGCCGGCTGTCACTCTCGTCCTTTACCAGGCTTATAGCCACCGTAAAGGAGTTCGAGCCCCGGGTCCTTCAGGGGCACATGTACCACTCCAACCTCCTTGTGCGGATAGCGGGCGCGCTGGGAAGGCAGGCGGCGGTATTGAGTACGCGGCACATCGATATTGCCCCTCCTGTCAGGCGGTTCATAAACGGGGCAACCGGGTTTTTAAGCGACGGCACCCTTGTTTTTTCCCAGAGGGTGCTGGATGAGGAAAGAAAGGAGAACCTGTTTAGACGTCCCATCAGGTTAATACAATACGGGATCGAGATACCGGATCTTATAGACATTGGTCAGGAGCCGGAAGGTGGATCGGAGGACGAACGGCGGAGGGAACTGAGAGCGGAACTGGATATTCCCCCGGATGCTTTTATCTGGACGGCAGTGGGCCGACTCACAAAACAGAAGGGTTTTGACTATCTGATAGATGCTTTTTCCAGGGTTCAGGATGCCGTCGCCGGCTCCTTTCTCCTCATCGTCGGTGACGGGGAGGACAGAGTGATGCTGGAGGATCGGGCAAGGGGCATGGGGGTTGGCCGCAGGGTTACCTTCACCGGGTCCAGAACCGATACGTTGCCCCTCCTGGGAATTTCAGACGCTTTCGTCCTGTCGTCCCTCTGGGAGGGAGGTCCGCTGGTGATCCTGGAGGCCATGGCCGCGGGTCTTCCCGTTGTGTCGACGCGGGTCGGGGACGTCCCTTCCATGGTGGAGGACGGAAAAACAGGTATCCTGGTTGATCCGGGAGATGCCGGACAGCTTGCCGAAGCCATGAAACGAGTTCACGGTATGGGACCGAACGCCCGGGATTGGGGCCGCAGCGGGCGCAGGAGGGTTGAGGAACATTACGATTTCAGGCGCGTGCAGAGGGAGATGGAAACCTACTATCGGGAGCTGGCCGGCCAATGAGTCTGACGGAGAATCCATTCAAACTTATCGCAGCGTATCGGTAAAATCCGACACGCTGCTAGGATCGCGAAGCTTGAAGTGTTGTGGCTATTTTGGGGTTTCCGACAAATTTTCAGTCACCCCGGCCTGTCACGTCGTAGCTTCAGCGAGGACGGATGGCGTGATCGCGGTTAACCGACACGATGCCGGTGAGGAGGAATCAGTCGTCGATGGATATGACCCTTATTAAATATATTTTCACTTTTCTCCTCTCTCTGGGAGTCACCATCGCCCTGACGCCGTGGATGGCCCAGACCGCCCGCAGTGTGGGGATGGTGGACAGACCGGACGGGTCCCTTAAAAAGCATGAAGAGCCTGTACCCTACCTTGGGGGGCTGGCGGTGTTCGTCGGGTTCCTGGTTGGGTTTTCCCCCTTCTACGACCTTGACCGGGAGGTTCTGGCCATCATGCTGGGGGGCACCCTTATCATTCTCCTGGGGCTCCTGGACGACCTCGGGAACCTGAGGCCGGCGACCAAACTTCTGGGGCAGGCACTGGCGGTTCTCATTGTCATGAAGGCGGGGATAGCCATCAAGATCGTGTTCCTGCCACCTGTCATCACCTACCCGCTCTCCTTTCTCTGGCTCATGGGAATGACCAACGCCTTTAACATCATCGACATCATGGATGGACTTTCCTCCGGGGTCGGGGCCATAGCCTGCGTTTTTCTTTTCATCGTGACTGTGTCCTCGGGGCAGACGGGGATAGCTTACATGATCCTGGCCCTCATGGGCGCCCTCCTCGGTTTTCTCAGGTACAATTATCAACCCGCGCGGATCTATCTCGGGGACGCGGGCAGCCTTTTCATCGGTTTCATGCTGGGGGCGCTGAGCATGGTGGGGATTTACGCTACGGCCAACCCTGTCGCCGTCCTGGCTCCCATCCTCATCCTGGGAGTCCCCATTTTCGACACGCTGTTCGTCATGACGGTCCGATGGTTGCGCGGGCTCAACCCCCTGAGGGGAAGTCCCGATCACTTCGCTCTTCGGCTGCGCAAGTGGCGGCTCACGGTGGCGCAGACGGTGCTGCTTAGCTACGGTGTTTCGTTCCTGCTGGGCGCCGTCGCGCTGATCATGGTGTACGGTAGTGAAAGTGCGGCCACAGGCGCCCTGTTCACGGTGAGCCTGGGCCTGATGCTTTCGGCCCTCTGGCTGTGGAAGATCGACATGAATCTATAATAGGGTCGCAAAAAGTCCGTTATCGGCTTTTTGGTCCACGGAAAGCGAAAAGTGTCATTTTCGCTTTCCTCACAGATCAATGACTTACATTACCGGTCATTGATCTGGGCGCCCCACCCGGGGCGCGGTGATGAGCAGCGTGTAGGGGTTTTCAGACACGCTGCCGGGGCTGCGATGGATAAGAAAAATAAAATGACCTTTTCGGCTGACCGTCGAGTCAAAACGGTCCTGCTCCTCCTTCTGCTCCTCATGGCGGTGGCTTCCAGGACGGTGGAGCCCCTTTGGGGCCTGAACTTGCATTTGAGCGCCTATCTGTGGTGGGTCATCATCCTGGCGGCGTCGTGGGGCCAGGGGACCCTCCTGATGGGTGTCCTGTTCGCTGACGGTCCGACCCGGCAACCGGAAATGAGAACGGCTCTGGTAACTGGTCTGGGGTTGGGTATCCTTTCCCTGGAGCTATTTCTTCTGGGACTGGCGGGTTTCTTCAGCACCCGGGCCATAACGGCCCTTGTCCTTGTCGTTCTTATCGCTGTTGTGCCCATCTTGAGAAAAGGCATAGGCAGCACTCTTCCCGTGATCAGGAAACCTGGTCCGGGAACGAAGACACCTCTGGCCCTGATGGGCATCGCAGTCCTCGTGAGTCTCCTGTTCGCCCTCGTTCCCCCCGTCTTCTTCGACGCCATGTCATACCACCTGGAGCTGCCCTCCCGTTATCTTCTGGAAGGCAGGATCTTCCACGTTGCTGAGAACCTGTATTCAGGATATCCCCAACTGGCCGAGATCCTGTTCGGCGCCGGAATGGCCCTCGACGGCCTGGCCCTGGCGGGAATGATCTCCCTGACCTTCCTCCTCCTCACCATGCTCCTTTTGTGGGGGTGGGGGAAGGAACGGTTCGGGGAAGCGGGAACGGCCTGGGGCATCGCCCTTCTGGTTTTGACCCCTCCCTTCATGGTCATCGTGGGTTTTTTTGAGAGCGGCTGGGCCGCCGCATTCTTTACGCTGGCACCCCTTGCCATCCTCGCTGAAGGGGATCGAAAAGCCGGGACCATGATGCTGGCAGGCTGCATGGCCGGGCTGGCGGCAGGCTGCAAGTACAACGCCCTGGCCTTCGCTATTGCCGCGCCTCTGGCGGCGGGGATCTGGGACGACCTCATGGAGAAAAGAGGTCTTCGCCCGGGTTCATGGGGGATATTCCTCCTGTCTGCCCTGGTCGTAGGTTCCCCCTGGTACCTGAAGAACCTCCTTTTCACCGGCGACCCCCTCTACCCTCTTCTCGCGGGTCTGGCCGGGAAGATCCCCGGACTGGGACTCCTTGTCGCCGATGCGCATCATCATTCTCTTTCTTTCAAGGATATCTGGGCCTGGCTCCTGGTCCCTTACATCGCCGTGTTCAGGCCATGGGAGCTGCAGTTCTGGATGTCCCCGGGCCTGCTCCCGATAGCCCTGCTTCCGACCCTGCCTTGGCTCAAGGGCAGCGGGACGAGGAGCAGGTTCCTCGGTACCTGGGCCCTGCTTTTCCTGCTGGCCTGGTATTTTTCTTTCAGATCAGGACGATTTTTAGTTCCCCTGCTGGCCGTCGGGTTCCTCTACATGGGTGCCGGTTTTGCGCGTTCCGTATCTGTCGGAACCGGTTGGAGCCGGACCCTTAAAGTGTTTGCCGTGGTCATGCTTCTGGCCAACGTGGGGACCTATCTAAATTTCGAGGCCGAGTACGCCAACCGGACCGGGACCGCCTTCGGGATGACGAACGAGAGGGAGTACCTTTTTGAAAACTATCCCCTGTACCCTGCCATACACTATCTGAACAACCTTGACCCCGGTCCGGGCAGGGTCCTCTTTATGGGGGAGATGAAGGGGTTCTACTCGGAGTTTCCCAGGGAGGTCGCCACCTTCGAGGTGCCCCACCGCCTCATCGAGATGGTCAAAGACGGCTGGGCGGTGGAGGAAATGGCACGGGAACTTACCAGCGCCGGGTTCACCCACATCCTGTACAATACCGGAGAGATGAAGAGGCTTGCGGTAAAGTCGCCCTTCCTGAGGATCGATGATGAGGAAGCGTCAAGGTTGAGCCGGTTCCTGTCCGACAGGACGGAAGTCGTGTTCGATGAGAAAGGGATCTATGTCTTTTCCCTCCGCTAACTCCCGTGCTCCTGTTATTATTATCGGGGCAGGTCTTGCCGGGCTCACGGCGGGACGTGCTCTTGGGGCCGCAGGTGCGGATTATCTTATTGTGGAGGCCCTGGACCGCCCGGGCGGGCTGTGCCGGACCGAGGTAGTGGACGGTTTCACATTCGACTACACCGGGCACCTGCTGCATCTTAGGGAAGGAGCCTCCAAAGACCTCATCCTCGAACTGGTCGGCGATCGACTGGTAGAGCACATCAGGAAGGCCTCCGTATACGTGGAAGGGGTTTTTGTAGATTATCCGATCCAGGCCCATTTCAGAAAACTGCCGGCTCCCTTTCCCGAGCGGTGCCTGGAGGAACTCCTTAACGCCGCCGATCAGGAGGTCTCGGAGGAGATGTCCTTCGATCAATGGGCTGTGAAACGGTTCGGCAAGACCCTGGCGGGCCTTTTCATGCTCCCGTACAACTCCAAACTTTACGTTCACCCCCTGGAGGAAATGGAGATCTCCTGGACCTCCTGGTCGGTCCCCGTTCCGACAGCCCGGGAACTCAGGGGCATCGGGCAGGGGGAGGATCCCCCCGCTTATGGCTATAACACCACCTTTTTCTATCCGGAAGACGAGGGCATAGAGATCCTGCCCCGCAGCCTCGCCCGTGGCCAGGAGAGCCGCATCCGCACAGGCACGAGAGTGATCCACGTGAATGCAGTTGACAGGAGGGTCACACTTCAGAATGGGGAGGATCTGGCCTTCAGCAGTCTGATCAGCACCATTCCTTTGCCGGATCTGCTCAGGATCACGAAAGGGTTGCCCGGTGCATTGGCGGAGGCGGCCGGCCGGCTCCGCCACAGCTCGGTCCTCGGGGTCTGCATTGGTCTGGACGGTCCCGTCCTTGTGCCGGATCACTGGATCTACTTCCCGGATGAGGGCCTGCCCTTTTACCGAATGGGTTTCCCCACAAATTTTTCAGATCGGCTCGCGCCGGAGGGCTGCAGCTCCATCTACGCCGAGGTGGCCTGGTCCAACGGATCGAGCCCTGATGCGGAAAATGTAGCCGAGAAAGTTCTGGAAACCCTCGTTACGACAGGACTTATCGACCCATCCACCGGTATCTCGGCCAGGATCGATCTTGCCATACCATGTGCCTACGTTTTCCATGACATGTTCAGGGCAAAGAATATCAACCCCATACTGGAATCCCTGGGTGAAAAAAGTATCCGATCCGTGGGTCGGTACGGGGCCTGGGAGTACTCTGCCATGCAGGATGCCGTCGAGTGGGGGCTGAGCACCGCCCGGGAGGTCCTGAAGTGAACCGGATCCCTGTCGTTCACGTAATCACGAAACTGGAGTTCGGCGGCGCTCAGCTTAACACCCTGTACACGGTCGCCTCTCTGGACCGGGAGCGTTTCGAACCTGTACTCATGACCGGACCCGGAGGTTACCTTATGCCCGAGGCCCGTGATCAGGGTCTTGACCTGAGGATTGTCCCGAGCATGGATCGTGCCATAAAACCGGGAGTTGACGCGGCGACATTCAGGGAACTGGGCAAGCTTCTTGAACCCTACCGGGGCCGCCCGGCTATCGTACACACCCACAGTTCCAAGGCCGGCATCCTGGGTCGCTGGGCCGCCCGTAAGGTCCGTTTCCCGATGATCATCCACTCCATCCACGGGTTCGGTTTCACACCGGCTCAGAGTCGGCCCAAACGTTTTCTTTTTCAGGCGGCAGAGCGGTTTACCTCCCGTATCACGGATCATTTCATCGCCGTGTCCGACAGCAATCGTGTGGATGGGATCCGTTACGGTCTCTTCGGACCGGATCGGTGCACCGTTATAAGGTCGGGTTTTGATCTTGAGCTTTTCCGCAGTGCGGAAAAGCTGCCACTGGACCTCCTGGATAATCTTGGTATTTCCAGAGGTTCTCCTCTGATTCTGATGGTAGCGTGTTTGAAACCCCAGAAGGCGCCGATGGATTTTGTCGAGTTGGCAGCCAAAGTACACAGGGAAATACCGCTAGCCAGGTTTTTGATAGCGGGGGATGGTGAACTGAGGGGAGTTCTTGAAAATGAGATCAGACGTCTTGGGCTAAGCGATATTTGTCTACCTCTGGGGTGGAGGGAAGATATCCCGGAGCTCATGAAGAGCAGCCGGGTGGTGGTCCTGACATCAAGATGGGAGGGGCTGCCAAGGGTCATACCCCAGGCCAAGGCCGTTGGGAGGCCTGTCGTGGCTACTGCTGTTGACGGTTCCGTTGAGGCCATAAGGGACGGTGTCGACGGATACCTCTGCTCGCCGGGAGACGTGGACTCCATGGCGGAAAGAGTGATCCGTCTCCTCAAGGACCCGGACCTTGCTGATCGCATGGGTCGCGAAGGGAACCGGGTGGTGGATGAGTTCGATCAGGACATGATGGTCAGGAAACAGGAGGAGCTGTACGAACGGCTGTTGAGGGAGAAAGGAATAAATGTCTAGGATCTGGGGTCTTGGGTCTGGAAAAACAGGAATCCAGAAGTCAGAATCCAGGAGCCAGAAGAGATACAGTGCGGGGTGCGGGGTTCGGAAAAGAGTAGTTTCTTTAGAAACGGCAAAAGCTATCTCACGCAAAGCCGTCCCTCGACAAGCTCGGGACCGTGAGCCTGTCGAACGGCAAAGCTCGCAAAGAAAGGCAGGAGAATTTAAAAGTTTTGTTTTACCCTTTATCTCTTGATCTTCTTTGCGGCCTTGGCGTCTTGAGCGAGTCGTAGATCCTGAGCTTGTCGAAGGATGATACGAGCGGGCGTGAGAATGATTTTACTTGGATCTTGGATCTCTTGTCCGCCATAGCTGGTCGTATGGCGTTAGCGACGGCGGATGAATTTTGAATCTTGAATTATTGTAAAGGACTTCAACTATGACCATTCAGCTTCAACTCGTTATCTTCGCATTCGCATTCGGTGCCGCCATGGGCAGCTTCGCCAACGTCCTCATCCATCGACTGCCCATGGGCCTGTCTATAGTATCTCCCGGTTCACGGTGTCCATCGTGCAGCGCTCGGATCAGGTGGTTCGACAACATCCCCATCGTCAGCTATTTCATCCTGGGGAGGCGTTGCCGTGCCTGTAAGACGGTCATCTCACCGAGATATCCTCTTGTGGAAGCTCTGAGCGGATTTCTGTTCGCAGCCATGCTTTTCAGGTTCGGGATCCAGCCGGCAACGGCCGCGCTGGCCCTGTTCGCCTGGGCGCTGTTGGTCATCACCTTTATAGACCTGGACCACCGCATCATCCCCGATATCATCTCCCTGCCGGGCACTATACTTGGCCTCGCCTTCAGTTTCGTCCCGGGGTTCCCCCGGCCGATGGACTCAGCCATTGGCGTGGCGATTGGGGCGGGGTTCCTCTTCCTTATCCTTTACGCATACGAGAAGATAATGGGAGAGGAAGGGATGGGACTTGGGGACGTCAAGCTCCTGGCCATGATCGGGGCGTTCCTGGGGTGGCAGGCTCTCCCTGTCACGGTACTGGTTTCCTCATTGACCGGCAGTATAGTGGGAGTGGGATACGCGCTAATAAAGGGCGAATCGGTGAGAAAGTTTCCGGTTCCCTTCGGTCCCTTTCTGGCCCTCGGGGCCATTGTTCACCTTTTTTTCGGAGTTGAGCTGATACAATGGTATCTTGGAAGACTGTAATAGGCGGCCTGGGTATCAGGCGCCAACGCGGACTGAGGTTCGAGATCATGTTCAGCCTCGGACTGATCATGTTCAGCGGCGTCGTTATCATGGGTGCCACAGCCCTGAGGGCGGCGGAAAAGACGATCCTGCTTCAGAAGCTCGAATCGCTGACCCAGGTCACCCGCGCTGTGCAGCTTGGAATTTCCGGCTGGTGGAGTAACGATGGTCCATCGGGGGACCTGCAGGTGGTCCTGAATCAGACCGCGGCGGGCATCGGAGTCACTTCTTTCAAGGTTGCTGATCCAGGGGGGCTTATCCTCGCCGGGATCCGTGACCATGACAAAGGAATTACCTCGGATCCCTTTCTCCTCCGGGCCCTGGAAACGAGGGCGGCTGTGGTGCCTGGTCAGATCACGGGAAAACTTCCTGAATCGGCCAGCGGTTCCTGGACCTTTGCTGCGCCCGTGTTCAAGGAGGGGGTCATGGTGGGCGCCTTCTCGGTCACCTATCCACTGGAAAACCTGGGCGTGGTCCTGAATTTACACCGCAAGCTCATCTATACTTTCGCCTTTATTGACGGCCTCGTGATCGTCCTGTTCGGAGGGTGGCTCATCGGAAAGGTAGCCATAGGTCCCATGGTTCGCATCTCCAGGGGGGCCGAAGCGCTGGCGTCAGGGGAGTATGACGCGAGGGTTCTGGTCCAGGGACCCAGGGAGATCGTTGCCCTGGCCGCGGCTTTCAACTCCATGGCAGAGAGGATCCAGGCTGCGGTCCGCCAACAGGAGGAGCATTTGGCGGAGCTCGAGCGCACCAACTGGGAACTTTTATCTACCCAAAGGGAGATGGTCCGGGTGGAAAAGCTGGCCTCTGTGGGACAGTTGGCGGCCGGGATAGCCCACGAGATCGGCAATCCGCTGTCGGCCATTTTAGGCTACGCCTCGATCCTCCTGAAGGAGGAGAAGGACCCTGAGGCCCAGCAGTACCTCGGCTATATAGAGAAGGAGACGGAGCGTATCCAGAGGATCATCAGAGGTCTACTCGATTTCTCACGGCCCAGGGATGCCCAGGTGGAGGAACTGAGGGTCAACGAACTGGTCAAAAATACCATTGATCTTGTGGCTCCGCAGCAGATCTTCAAGCATCTGGTGGTTCAGATGAACCTGACGGGCAATGATCCACTCATCAGCGGGGACAGCCATCAACTCCAGCAGATCCTCATCAACATCCTCATAAACGCCGCCCAGGCCATGGATGGGGAGGGAAAACTGGAGGTGCGGACAGAGTCGATGTTGCTCCTGGCGGGAGAAGGGACTATTCCCAGGAGAAGGGCCACGGACTTCCGGAAGAGGGCCACTGATCCCCAGAACGAAGATTATGTGGCCATGAGAAGCTCTTTCCCTGACGCGCCACTTCTCAAGGAAGGCGACCGTGCAGTAGCCATTACGATCAGGGATTCCGGTGGCGGTATTCCCCCCGAGATCGCGGACAGGATATTCGACCCCTTCTTCACCACCAAAGGACTGGGTGAGGGCACGGGCCTGGGGCTTGCCATAGCCCACGGGATCATCGAGGCTCATGGCGGACGACTCTGGTTGGATAACCCGGAGGAAGGCGGGGCGATGTTCACGGTGCTGTTGCCGGAGAGCGACGGAGGAGCATCGGAGGGGGAGAAGGACGGAGGAGCATCGGAGGGGGAGAGGGGGCGAGAGGGAGAAGGACTGAGCGATGGAGCGACGGGGCGACGGAGCGAAAAAGACGGAAGATCAGAATCAAGGCGATGAGTGATCAGAGAACAATAAACAGTGAACAGTGAAAGGTGAATTTTCGAGATCTCACCTATTCACTTTTCACGGTTCACGATTCACTTGTTATTTTGAAATTTGAAATTTGAAATTCATGGGACGGTGATTAATGGAACTTCACAAAATTTTAGTTGTCGATGACGAGGAGAGCGTTCGCTCCATGGTGGCGGTGCTTCTGCAAAAGGAAGGGTACCAGGTCAGCAGCGCCGAGGGTGGAGAGGAGGCCCTGGAGCTGTTGGGAGAACAGGCCTTCGACCTGGTCATTTCAGACATTCGCATGCCCCGGATGGACGGGCTGCAGCTGCTTGACCGTATCCAGGCCCTCTATCCCGATATCACGGTCATCATGATGTCGGCCTTCGGAACGGTTGACCTGGCGGTGGAGGCCATGAAAAGGGGCGCCTACGATTACATCAGCAAGCCGTTCAAGCCGGATGAGATACTTCTCGCTCTCCGGAAGGCCCAGGAGCGAGAAGGGCTTCGAAGGGAGAACATTCGCCTTAAAGAGGAGGTGGGTGAGCGGTTCAGTCTTGAGGGGATAGTGGCCCGCAGCCCCTCCATGGTGAAGATCATGGAGTCCGTGCGTAAAGTCGCCGGGTACAGGAGCCACGTGCTGATAACGGGAGAGAGTGGGACCGGCAAGGAGGTCCTTGCCAGGGCTGTTCACAACCTGAGCCCATGGAAGGATGATCCCTTCGTCGCCGTCAACTGCGGCGCCGTCCCCGCCACCCTCATGGAGAGCGAGTTCTTCGGGCACGTCAGGGGAGCCTTCACTGACGCCGTTACGGACAAGGCCGGCCTCTTCGAGGAGGCCAGCGGAGGTACCCTGTTTTTAGACGAGATCGGCGACCTGCCCATGGAGGTGCAGGTCAAGTTCCTCCGCGCCATCCAGGAGGGAGAAGTGAGGAGAGTGGGGGATAACGCGGCTGTCGAGGTAGACGTGAGGATCATCGCTGCAACCGCGGTGGACCTGGCCAAGGCGGTCCGTGAGGGCCGGTTCCGGGAGGACCTTTTCTACCGCCTTAACGTGGTGCCGATCCGGATACCCCCCCTGCGGCAGCGCCCCGAGGACATCTACCCGCTGGCCGAGCACCTGCTCTATCGAATATCCATGCGCCTGGGCGGTGGGCAGAGGTCCCTGTCACCGGAGGGGATGAAGGCTCTGCTCAAGTATCCCTGGCCAGGAAACGTCCGCGAAATGGAGAATCTGTTTGAACGGGCGTCGATTCTGGCCGATACGGCCACCCTTCAGCTCGAGGATATTCTGCCGCTGTTGGCCGATATGGATGTCGGGGAGGAGGAGAACCTGTCACCGGACGAGCTGTCCATTAAATCCGCCTCCCGTCACATGGAAAAGAGGCTCATTGTAAAGGCCCTGAAAAAGACCCAGTACAACAGGAGCCAGGCGGCCCGCCTCCTGGAGATCAGCCACAGGGCTTTGCTGTACAAGATAAAGGATTACGAGATCGAAGTACCGAAGTAACAGTACCCAGTAGCCAGTACTCAGGAGGAAAAGCGGTGAGAAGCATTGGTTATTGGACGTTGGACATTGGTCGTTGGACGTTAGACATTGGTCATTGGATAAGGAAAAAATATTTATATTTTTTCCTTATTGCTATGAAAAAAATGCGTCATCAAAATTTTATCTGGCGAAAAACCCTTTGTTAAAGGGGGTTTATCCATGGTACGGCTTTTGCTCTGTACATCTCACGGAGGAACTATGAATGCCCGGTTAAGCAAAGGCGAAAAGGGATTTACACTGGTTGAGTTGATGATGGCTGTTACCATTACCATTATCATAACCTCCCTCACAGTCTACAACCTGTTGGGGGAACTTCCCAAATACCGTCTCAGAAGCAGCGCCCACAAGGTCGCAGCCACCCTTCAGTACCTTAAGATAAGGGCTGTGACCACCAACAGATTGGCCTGGCTTGACGTCAACTACGACACGGCGGACAACCACTATTTCACGGGCTTTGTTGACGAAGCGCCCTACAATACCGCGGACAACCCGGCCGACTATGACGCGGCCCGTCTGGACTTTCCCGACACCATAGGTTCGATCCCCGGTTTCAAACTGCCGCCGACTATCAGCTTCGGCTTCCCTGACGGTTTTTCCTCCGGAACGGGACCGGAAGGCACTGCTTTTCCCGGCGCCGGTAACTTCATTACCACCTACGGGATCGGGACGTATGATACGGGCACCAAGGGCGGATACTTCGGCTACAGGCCCACCGGTGTCCCGGTCACAAACCTGCAGAGCAACATGACCACAACAAATATCGCCGTCATCTACCTGACGAACACTCTGGGTCAGGGGTATGCGGTATCTGTACAGATAACGGGTCGAGTGAAGGTATATCGATGGAGCGATGGGGTGTGGCAATGATGGCTTTTCAGGAAGTCAATTTCGACAAGCGTAATAATATTTTTCGCCGGCTGTATCGATGTACTATCGGAGGGCTGGTCCCGAAAACGCAGGGTGGCTTCGGCCTCCTGGAGCTTCTCATCGCCATGACCATTCTTGCCATCGGTATGCTGGGAATCATGAAACTCCAGATGCAGGCCGGTTTCGGAAACGCGGCGTCAAGGCACAACAGCGCCGCCGTGAACCTGGCCCGCTCCAAGTTGGAAGAGATTAAAAGGATTGGGGCCTACTCCATCCAGGAGGGCGCCATCGCCGGTCTGAACGACACCGACACCACCAACGACCTGGCCAACTGGTCCAGCCCCGATTTCACAGAAGGCCCCTTTAACGAGAGCGAGGATTCCGGTTCCGGAGGGAAGATATTCACCAGATCCTGGAACGTGGTCCACGACTTTCCCATCGCCGGGTTCAAGACGATCCGGGTTCGGGTCAGCTGGAATTCCCATGGCCGTGAGAAGTACGTGGACATGGAGACCCAGATCGGTATTAAGGATATGACCTTTTTCCAGTAAGACAAACTGGAGCGTGACTTGATGCTCTCTTGTTGATGGAGGTTTTTAAGATGCTGCCGAATAAACTTAACCGTTCCCGGGAAGGTTCCCGCAAAGGCTCTCCCCGAAGAAGCTCACATTGTCAGAGGGGGTTCACTCTCGTTGAACTTATGGTAACCCTACTGATCATGGGGTTGATCATGTCGGTGGTTTACAAGGTTTTCAGCTCCCAGGACAGGTTCTTCAGGAACCAGCAGCAGATTTCAGCCATGCAGGAGAACCTTCGGGCCACCGTGGAGTACATCAACCAGGAGCTTTCCTGGCTCGGTTATCAGGTTCCCGGCATCGCCGTGATCAAGGCGTCTCCGATGGAAATCATATTCCAGGCCAACATCCCCAACTCGGGGACGACGATCCAGTTCGTGAGGTACCAGTTCAACCCCTCCACGAACACCATATGGCGGGCTGCCGGCGCCAATATGTCGGCCCTTGCTAATTCATTGACCATGATGGCATCCGACATCGAGGCCGTGAGTTTTTCCTATTACAACGTCCGCAACGGCGTTGTATTCACCAGCACCTCTGATCCTCTTTGCGCCGACCAACTTACACCTTTAGCCAATGTGTTGTGCAACCCGGGCACCCCCGATGACGACTCATCCCTTCTGATGGTTCAGCGGGTCAAGGCCAGGATTACGGCAAGGACCACCAAGCCCGACTGGATGTATACCGATCCCGAAGGCGGGTCCAACCCCAACTACCGCAAGCGCAAGGCGGTCCTGGACCTGAGAGCAAGAAATGCTGAGGATGTGACCCTCCAGGGTGGTGAGATCGTCGTAGGCTCGTGCGGTCGCCTGGAACATACCATAACCATCCCCACTCCCTATGCGGCCTGTGCCGACCGGGAATACTACAAGACCAACTTTCGGCCCGACCCGGCCAACAACACCTTCGACGACAACCCCTACGTTACCATCCAGGCATTCGATATGGATGGCAACCTGAACACAAGCCCCGATCAGGTTACTTATGTGTACGCTGTGGCCGACGACGGGACGCCCTACAATATGTACGATTCCTCCGACCCCACTATCGTGAACAACACGATAGCCAACGGGGAGACCCGATACCTCTCCGCCCGGGAGCTGTCCACCGTGGCTACGGGTACACAGGTCGAACTTCAGTTCGCCTATTCGGACGGCGTGTGCACCCAGGTGAGCTACGAGGGTGGCACGCCGATCATTATCGCCCCAAACCCGGCATCCTATTTCTACAGCGGCGTCCCCTTCGTGAACGGTGGGCTTTCTATTGATTACGTAGACAACGGCGGCTCGTCTATTTCACTCGCCACACCGAACAAGGTGGCCATGTGCTCTTCCGTGGGCAACGAGCGGATCTTTCTGGGAGCGCAGCTCATGGACGACTGTCAGAATTCCATCTCCGGGGAGATCGTCGCCTGGAGTGCCGGGGCTGTTGGGGGAACCTTCCTGAGTATTGGCGATAGTGGAGGCATTTACAACGCCACCTGGGTACCCCCGGACACCTTGCCCGGTGTGGCGCCCGAGTACACGGGTACTCTCAGCGCCCAGTGGGGGCCGTACAACCCCACGGTAAATGTGACCCTCATCGCGGCCGAGCCCCACGACATCGTCATCGATGCCATTGTGGACGTCACCCAGGCGGGGATCTTCCAGTTCGCTTCCAACGTCGTTCCCCGCGCGACTCAATTAGGCGGCAGCTCCGGTGGCGACTTCACCATCGAACGGATCGACGGCCAGGAGGTCAAGGTCACCTTCCACCTGGAGGATGCCTGCGGCAATTGGGTTTTCGAGATCCCGAGTTTCAACCACGACGCCTCCAAAGGCGGCGTGTCGAGCATAGACCACAACGGGGACGGCACCCACAGCTTTAACTGGGAATCGGATATCGGCTGCGGCTTGGAACAGCTGGGCGAGACGATCACCATCAGCACATCGGCCATCGCCAACCCATCGACCCAGATCGAAACGGTCTCCTTCGACATGCTGACCACAAGATCATCCGACCCCGTTTCAGGGCCCTTCGTCACCATGGACGTGAACCCCATAGGTAAGGACCTCCAGGCGGGCAACACGGGCGACTTCGTTACCGTCCAGGCAACACTCCAGCAGTACGACCCGGTCAAGGAGTACTGCACGAACCTGCTGGCCGGCTCCATGCAGCCCTTTACTATGAATTTCAACCTTACCGGCGACACCGGCGGAAACGGTTCGTTCAGCGCCTCCTCGCCTTTCAGTGACATCAGCGAATCGGTAGCCACGGACGTCTCGGGTGTTGCTGACGTGAACGTTTACTCCGGTACGGCGGACTGGGACGACTCCCTCACCGTGACGGCCGATGTCGATGTCGAAGGGGCAAACTTTTCGGGCAGCATTGCGTTGGGCCTCAAGGAAACGAACCACCCCCAGAACGACAGTGGGTTCTACCAGGACAACCTCTACACCACCGAGATCGGTTCGGGCCAGGCCATAACGATCTTCGACCCGGGTGATACCCTTTACCTGAGAATTTATGACTTTGACGAGAACGAGGACCCCAATGCCCAGGACTCCTTCGCCCCTCCTTATGACGTGGAGGTGACCGTCACGAGCACACTCACGCTGGATGAAGAGGTCGTGGGTCTTACGGAGGTGCTGAGCAAGAATTCCCCCAACTTCATAATGCCTTTGCCAACCACCTTCTACTCCGCTGTGGCCACGACCGTTCAAAAAAATGACGGGACTCTACTGGTGAGGGATGGAGACACCATCACCATGTCCTACGTGGACAAGGACAACCCGGCCGATTTCGAAAACTTCAGCATCAACACGCCGGGGGCAGACTTCTTCAAGATATACCGCTGGGATGACCCCGGTGAGACGGAGCTTATAAACCCCGGTCCCACCCAGGCAGCCGTGGCCTACGGCGACAAGCTGCGTCCCAAACTCTCTCTGCCCTTCCTGGCGGGAGACGGCAGCATCGACACCGACACTGTCTGGATAACTGTGGATTCGGGATCGGATACCGACATCCTGGTACTGAAGGAAGTCGGGGATACCGGCATCATGATGCCTGACGACGCCCTTTACGCCGGCAAGCACTTCTCGGTGGCTCAGAACGACCTTTCGGACGATGATGATATACTCGCCACACCCACCACGCCGCGTTACGTCACCCTGGAGTACAACGTGGCCGGAAGCTACGCCATGACCCTCTCCTTCTTCATGAAGGACTACGACCCGCCGCAGGTCGTCATCAACTTGCCCTTAGACGGCGCTACGGTGTCCGGCCTGGTGACTGTGGAGGTGGACGTGAGCGATGTGGCCAACCCCGGAGGCGGTATCAGCAGGGTAGAGCTTTACGTCAACGGACGGCTCCTCCAGACTATTGTGGGCCCGGACCTGAGCGGCGGAAACACCTTCACATGGACAACCGCCATTGGCGCTACGGCGTATTGGCTCGACGGCAGCCACGTACTCACGGCAAAGGCCTACGACATCAGCCTCAACGAGGCGACAAGCGGCCCCGTGGGTGTGACTGTGGCAAACAACCTGAGCCCCATCTGGTTCAATACGCCGGCCTACAACTCCATCTGGAGCCAGGATGTAGATGTCGAGATCCAGGCGGGCAACCTGGCCGCCGAGAGCGGTACCCACGAACTGCTCCTGTTCGTGAACGGGTCCGGGTCTCCAGCGGCAACCTTTACCGTAACCGGACCCGGGATCTTCAACCATACGGTGGATACGACCTTTCTCCCGGAAGGCACGGCCGACCTCATAGCTATCATAAGGGACATCGGGACCAACGAATACCAGACTACGGCCCTTGATTTCATCGTGGACCGGACCCCCCCTGTCATCAACGTCGGTTCGCCCTTCGATCTTCCGTGGATAAACAGGGCCGAGTTCCCGCTCAACGTTCAGGCAACGATCACCGACTTCAAATTCGCCCCGGCGGATCCCAACGATGTGGACGACACGACCGTTAGTGCAGCCTTCTCCGGGGGCTGCTCGTCAGGGTCTCTCAGCATGTCCGAGAATCCAGCCGGAAGCGACACCTATACCCTTTCCTGGCCCCTTTCTTCGTGCGACAACGTGGAAGACATCCTCACCATCACGGTTGACGCCGGCGATGTAGCCAGCCCCGCGAACTTAGCGTCCAGGGCATTCAGCACCAGGATCGATACGAAAAAGCCCACGGTGGATACCATTTCCGTGATCCCCATGGTCAACCAGTCCTTCACCATGGGTACCCGCACCTTCGACGGATTCATCAAGGGTGACGTTACACTCCAGGCCACGGTCACCGACGCCTACCCGGCGACGGGGACATTCGCCGCATGGTACTACAACGACCCGTACACGATGGCCGGTCCTCCCGACGGTACACAGTACGTGCCTCTTGAGAACTACCAGGACGCATCGTCGGGCGCCTTCAACGATCTGTGGCCGACCCTGTCCTATTCCGACGGGATCTATCTGTTGGCGGCGGGCGTCGTGGACGCGGCGGGCAACTCCAACGGCAGTTCGCCCTCCAAGGTCCTGTACCTTGACAACAGTTCTCCCTGGATCACGGCGCCTTGGATCAATTCGATGTTCTCCACCGTTGAGCCCATCTCCGGGTGGTGGGTGCCGCTGGTGCATGGCCGTATCAACGTGAACCTGGAGGCCAACGACTGGAGCGGGTTCCTCAAGGAGGTCGAGCACCGTTTCGTCCAGGCGGGAGATAACCCGGGCACCGCCGGTACCCCCACCAACGTTGTGCACAGTGTTAAATACAGCTTCCCCGTTAACGACAATCAGAGGTTCTACTCCAAGTCCTACACCCTGGATACCTGCTCCCTGTCCCCCGGCGCCTATGATGTCCACGCCTACGCCACCGACTGGGCGGGGAACGTATCTCCGATCATGGGGACCAACAGGTTCGTGATCGAGAACTTCAATTATCTTGTCCCGCCGACCGGAACCGACTCTCTCGATACTAACTCTGTCGCCTACTTCGTTGAGGTACCGCCCACCCCCAAAGATAAGTATGAACTGATCGGTGAGGGAGCCATAGAGGACTGCAACGGCCCGGTGAACGGTCTTGACGTAGGTCTTGAGTTCTACCGCATGACCTGGGATCCCTTCGGCATGGTCTACAACTGGGAAGTTCCGACGCACTACACCATAACGACCACCGATTCGGGTGACTTCGGGCCCATCGCCGCCCCGCAGGGGGCCTGGACCTACGAGAGCACCCATATGGCGGCCCTGGTGTTCGACGATCCGGTGACAGGGGATATCTACGCGGTCTCCCACCCCCTCTTCCTGTTCAATCCGCAGCCATACGATTCCTATGGCCAGTATCCTCCCTGGCACGCGGAGTTCGAGCCGTTCAACCAGGAACGTCTGGTGACGAACCTGACATACGACCTGGTTCCGTCCATTCCGCCGGCAAACACCCTCACCGTGGCGGGGAACCTGATCTTCAACAGCGGACACCCGGCGGTGGGAGAATCTCTTATCATGGAGTTGGGCTGGACCGATCCCATGTTCGGCTGGATGTGGACCCAGTACAGCACCGCCACAGATTCGTTGGGTGCGTTCACCTTTACGCCCCCTGCCGATATTTCCAGTGCCGACTGGTTCATGGTCCAGTTCAGGCACCCGTCTGCCTACTGGGGCGACGACTGGCTGGGAAATCTTGACTGGGATCCCTGGAGCGGCTGGAGGGAAAACCTGTAGTAGGGTTATATAAAGGGGAAAGAACGATGGATTCGATAATGAAACCAAACTCTCATGAGCCGCCCCGCGGTCAGCGGGGCACCGCCCTGGTGCTGTCACTGTTCCTCATCACGGTGCTGACCGTCCTGGGCACCATGGTGCTGAACACCTCCATCGTGGAGATCAAGATGGCCCAGAACCAGAAGATCTCCTCCCAGGTGTTTTACGCGGCGGAAGCGGGGCTGGAGAGGGGCCTCCTTTTGTTCATCGATGATTTCGAGACCGAAGGCGGGACGGCCTGGGCCAACTCCACCTACCCTGGCTGGACGGAGACAGTGACCGAGACGGCCGTAACCGGAGGCACCACCTTCGACCCCGATATCCGTTCTCTGGACATGTACATCTCGAGCTCCGATGGTAACCTGAAAGAACTCACCTTAAGCGGGGGGCACACCGTTAACAACCTCACCTTCGACCTATATCTTTACAGAGTGGATACGGTTAATACGAGCGAGATCTACGTGATGTCCCACGCCTACGGCAACGGCGGGATGGCGGCCATCGAGTACCATCTGGCCATGGACGATTTGTCCGCCTTCAACAACGCCATCTTCACCGGGGCGGGGATCGCGGGAAACTTTCAGGGCAGCGTCAACGTGGCAGGTTCCATCTACTCTAAAGGAAACCTTGACCTGGGCTCCAACGTCCATATCAACAACAATTACGATGATGACAGAGCGGGTAAGGCGTGGGCCGACAACCCCACCTTGAGTTCCATCGTCGATTACGTGGGCGACCTGGACACCAAGATCCGTGTAAACGGCGGTGACCTCACTGTCGGTGCCGCATCGACGCAGGTAGGCTATGCGGGCTCTAATAACTCCATCGCCGGGATCTACGTTGACGGCGCAACCAACATAGACACAGTTGGCACCCACTACTATGACGAGCACACCAACGAGGTTCCCAGTGTTCCTCTACCAAGTATTTTTGACGGGTTGAGAGAGGTCTTTGATAATGCCGGTGAGGATCTCGATGCCTGTATCCTCACCAAGTCCGGGGCCAACGACGC